>Ga0255353_1000115_pt1 | contig 49408 bp, 40 predicted proteins | sample HBST25metaG_FD_189941 | JGI IMG/M metagenome (GOLD analysis project Ga0255353, IMG submission 189941) | Peat soil microbial communities from Stordalen Mire, Sweden - H.B.S.T25 | ecosystem: Environmental > Terrestrial > Soil > Wetlands > Peat | place: Sweden: Norrbotten County, Stordalen Mire...
GCGGCCCCATCAATGCGCAGCGTACCGGCGTCGTCGCCAAGATCACTGACAAGCAGCAGCCCAGCCCCGACGAGATCGCCAAGAACTTCGACCAGACCAAGGACCAGATGCTGGAACAGCGTCGGGCAGAGGCCTTCAACGTCTTCCTGAGCAGCGCCATGAACGACTACAAAAAGCACAACCGCATTCGCATGAATGCCAAGGCCAAGACCGACGAAACTCCGGCCATGTAACTCGGTCGCCGCTTCGCATCAAGACAGCAGAAGGGCCCGCAACCGACTTGGTTGCGGGCCTTTCTGCGTCTGCGCGCGAAGATTTCTCGCTGGCGCTCCGCCGAAATCAGGGATAGCAAAATTCGTACTTGACACCGACAGAAAATTCACTACCATGTGGTTGTGGATAAATTGGGTACGACATTAGCGGCTTTGGCTGATCCAACCCGGCGGGCGATGATCGAACGGCTCAGCCATGGGCCTGCCTCTGTGCGGGGATTGACGGAACCGTTTGCGCTCTCACAGCAGATGATTTCAAAACATATTGCCTGCCTGGTGCGGGCGCGGATTGTGATCAAGATGAAGCGCGGACGAGAAAGTGTATGCACGCTCAGGCCAGAGGCGATCAAGACAGTCAGCGACTGGGCGATCAGCTATCGCCGATTCTGGGAAGAGAGTTTCGACAAGCTGGAAGTGGTGGTCAATCAAATGAAAAAAGCGGAGGTCAGAGATGACAAAAAACACGGTGAACGAGATAGAGCGGATGGTCGTTTCAAGAGTTTTTGATGCCCCACGCGAGTTGGTTTGGAAGGCGTGGACAGACCCGAAATACGTGATGCAGTGGTGGGGGCCGAAGGGTTTTACGGCGCCTGTCTGCAAGATGGATTTTCGCGTTGGAGGAAAGCTTCTCTGCTGCATGAGGTCGCCGGATGGGCAGGAGTTCTGGAATGCGGTTGAATACCACGAGATTGTTCTGCACGAGAAGATCGTTTCCTTGATGTACTTTTCGGACTCGAAGGGAAACAAGATCGACCCTGCGCAATTGGGAATAGAACATGAGGCGATAGACGGCGCGTACGATGTGACTCTCTTTGAGGATCTTGGAAACGGCCAGACGAAACTCACCTTCATTGGAAATGAGCCCATGGAGAGCGCAAAGAACAGCGGTCAAATGGAGGGCTGGAACCAGATACTCGATAAAATTGCCGCAGTTGTTGCGGAGCTGGTGCAGGCGCAATAAGAAGCTGAAGTTTTGATGATCGTCCTGCGCTTGATACTGAACGTAAAGCAAACACAGAGTCATCCCGGCAACCCCGGCCAAGGGTGGCGGCGGAGGCTTAGTTCAAGCGTGCTTCTCGTCACTTATCCGAATAGTTGCTTATGAGGATTTGCCGCCCACCCGTGAGTTAGGTGGCGGGCGGCAAATCCCCAGCAGTTCTTCTCATGCCAACCTGAAACCCGGCGCCCCAATCTTCCCGAGCCCCGCCGCTTCACTCCTCGCGCAGCAGCTTCAAAGGATCAACCGACAACGCGCGTTGCGCCGGAATCCACGTAGCCACCAGCCCCAGCAGCAGCATCGCTAGAACCACGCCCGCCAAGACCAGCGGATCGCGCGGCGTCGCCTGATAGACGATGAAAGCCAGTACCTTGGTCGCCAGAAGTCCCAGCAGCAATCCCGACCCCGAACCAATGGCCAGCAATTTCAGCGGCCGCCCCAGCGCCGCTTGCAGCAGTTCCCCCCGTTGCGCACCGAGCGCCACGCGGATTCCTAACTCCTTCAGCCGCTTGCTCACCGAATACGCCGCCATGCCGAAGATGCCGGTAATGGCGACCATTGCCCCCATGATGCCCAGCACGCCCAGCGAGATCGTCGCCAATCGCGGTGCAAACATCACGGCCTGGTCCAGGTCGTCGACCCATGTCTCGGTATCTAAAGGCAGTCCTGCATCCAGTTCGTGCAGCTTACCCCGTATGGCCGTCGCAAGCTGTTGCGGATCGCTGCCTAAATCGCCCTTGGACCGCACCAACAGAAATGTCTGGCTGGAGGGCGATTGCAGCACGGGCAAAAACATCGCGGCCTGCGGATCTTCTGTGAGGCTCATATATTTTCCGTCCTCCACCAGACCCACCACCTGCACGCGCGTTCCATCCGACATCTTGAAGTATCTGCCCACCGCATCGGTGACGGAACCAAGCACCTGGCGTGCGAACTCCCGATTCACCACAGCTACGCGCGGAGCCTTATTGTCGTCGTTCCATGAGAAGGCCCTGCCCGCTAACAACGATGTGTCGGCCGCCTGAAAGTAGTTGGGAGATATGCTGTACTGGAATGCCGTGGCAGCGGCATTCGATTGCCGCAGATCCCTGGCCTCATCTTTGAAGACCGCCGGCTTGACCGCAACCCCGCCCAACGGCGTTGCATTTGCCGATGCCACTTGCGCCACGCCGGGAATCGTCTCCACTGCTTCGATCATGCGCCTCTGCATCGCCGGCACGCTGTCGCCGGTGTAGCCGGCCATCTTCAGGTCGGTATCGATCAGCATCGCGTTGTGCGGTTCAAATCCGAAGTTGCTGTTGAGCGAGCGCACCAGCCCACGCACGGCCACAATGGAAGACGTGACCAGAACGGCACAGACGGCAATTTGCAGAACCAGGAGCACGTCGCGGAGTGTCATGCGCCGCCCCAGCCTGGCACTGGACCCGGCCTTGACGATCTCATACGGGTTGGCCCTGAACACCTGGCGCACGGGAACGATGCCGAAGAGAAATCCGCTGACCAATGCCAACGCCACAGCGACCAGATAGACTCTTGCGTCCGGACTTACCGGTGCATTGAAGGGAAATCTCGGCAGCGGTCTCCACACACTCAGCCAGCGCAGCAGCACCACACTCCCCGCAAGTCCCACAACGCCGCCTGCAAGTGAAAGCAGCACGGACTCGGTCAAGAGCTGCCGCAGAATGCGCATGCGGCTCGAACCCAGCGCCAGCCGCAGAGCGACTTCCCGCGAACGGTCAGCGGCGCGCGCGGCGAACAAGCTGCCCAGGTTGGCGCATGCGGCCAGCAGAATCAATCCCGCCAACAACATCAATCCTGCAAAAAACGCCTGCGCCGGACGGCCAAGGAAGTCTCCATAGAGAGCCGGACGCGCCAATGTAAAACTCTTGAAGCCATCTTCTTTCGGATAGGTTTTTGCGAGGTACGATCCGATGGAGTTCAGGTCGCCGGCCGCCTGCGCCGGAGTGACTCCCGGCTTCAAATGTCCGACGACCTCAAGAACCCAACGGGTCCCGCGCGCATTCAAATTGTTCGCTCCATCCAGTTGTTCCTGATTCACGGCCGGCATAAAGAAATCAGGAGAGAACAACAACAGCGTCCCGCGGAACTGAGGCGGCGCAACGCCGATGATGGTGAAAGGATGCTTGTTCAGCCGCACGACCCGGCCCACCACGCCACGGTCATCCTGAAAGTGGCTGTGCCAATAGGCGTAGCTGAGCACGATATACGGCGCGCTGTTGACGCCATGCTCATCCGAGCCGTGGAAGAAGCGGCCCAGATACGGCTCAATGCCCAAGGTGTCGAAGTAGTTGCCGCTGGCTTGATAGCCGAAGGCGCGGGATGGGGCCTTGCCGGTATCCAGCCCCACCTGGGTCGCAGTAAAGGCTGCCAGGCTATCGAAGCTGCGGTTGCGGTCGCGCAGATCGAGATAGTCGGGATAGGACTGAAACCCGTAATCGCTTCCGTGTTCGATTGCGTAAAGGCTCTGCGCCTGGGGCACATTCAGAGGGCGCAGGATCAGCGCGTTCAACATGCCAAAGACCACGGCGTTGGCGCCGATCGCCAAGGCCAGCGTCAAGACCGTAGCGATCGCGAATCCCGGCGAGCGGCGCAGTTGTCGTCCAGCAATTCGCACGTCGGCCCAGATCGATTCGAGCGTCGGCCACTGCCACACCTCGCGGCTGCGCTCCTCAATCACGGTTCGATTGCCGAAGGCGATGCGCGCTTGCCGTTCGGCTTCCTGCGGGGCCATGCCTTCGCTTATCAGATGCTCCGCGCGCTCTTCGATGTGCAAGCGGATTTCTTCCGAAAGATCGTCATGAAGCTTGCGGCGAAAGGTCATCGGCGTCCAGTTCATTTAAAACTCCCCGATCTCGTTCCCATCACTGTTCTGGCTCTCAACAACTGCACATTCACAGAACTGCTCGACATTTTCCCTACCACCGAACTGTCATCCTGAGCAAAGCGAAGGATCTGCAGTTGTTTCCCCTCCCTCGCACCACAACAGCATCGCTATCCTGTTGTGGCTTCACCCGGACTGAGGACCAGCGCGATGCCTTCAAACATACGTTCGAAGCTGGAAATCTGTTGTTCCAGATGACGAAGCCCGGAAGCTGTGATCTGGTAGGTCCTCACCCGCCGATTGGTCGCGGAGACGCCCCACTCGGCCTTCACCAGCTTGGCCTTGAGCAGTCTTTGCAGGGCCGGATAGAGCGAGCCCTCTTCCACTTGCAACAGGTTGTTCGATCGTTGCTGGATATGCTGAACCAGCGCGTAGCCGTGGGCCGGCTGACGGCGAAGCGACTCGAGAATCATCATTTCGAGCGCCCCGGGAAATAAATCGCGAGCAGCGTTTTCTTTCATAGGCTTTTTTACTGCAGGCATAGAGTAAATAGGGTATACGCCAATCGTCAAGAGGGATATTCGTCAAACCCTCTTTGGAACTGGCCAATGACCTCAACTGCCAACACAAAGGCCCTTTCCCGGAGGAAAGAGCCTTTGTCCTGCATTCTGAAAATGACTTGCGAACTGCCTTACCGCAGATTGGTGGTCTGGAAGGGCAGTCCTGTGAAGGGCTGTTTGTCGGGTTGTGCGTCCACGTTGGGCGCGACGGAGACGCCGTTGAAGCTGGCCGGCGCAACCGTGGTGTTCCACCCATCCACCATCACCAGCGCGTCCTCGCCGTTGAAGTCCTTCAGCGCGGCTTCGATGGTGAAAGTCCTGCTCTCGTTGGGCAGCAGCGAGATGTAGTTGTCGCTGTAGTAGACCGGCAGCACGCGCTCATTCGAGTGTTGCCGGCGCAATTGCACATGGGCCATCACGGCCACATTCGCCGTCGGGTTGTGCAGCGTGACGGTGATCAGCCGGTTGGCGTCCACCGTCTTGCTCTCGGCCTGCATCTCCAGAGTGACGGTGGGCATCTTCTCCAGGTCGGTCATCGCGTCCGGATAGCCGGGCTGGGCGCGCCAGTAGAAGTTCGAGGAGACTAGCTTGCCCTGGGCATCCCGCAGTTCCAGCTTCAGGAAGTGCGTCGCGTGCAGCGTCTTCGGGAACTCCACCGGCCCAAGGCTGGTAGCGGCCGAAGGCGTCGCGGTCACCTTGCTCTCGTGCTCGTAGGCGAGCGTGCCGTCCAGGTTATAGACGCCGATGTGCGCCGTGGCGTCCGTGAGCGGCGTGGGCAGGTTGTTGATCACCTGGAGTTCGCCGGTAGCCTCGTTGAACTGAATGTGCTGCGGCTCGCCCGCGCTCTTGACCGCGAAGAGCGAGGAGTTCGGCTCCAGATCGTAGTGGTAGATCTGCCAGACAAAGCTCGGCTGGGCCGGGTTGCTCATCCAGGTAATCACAGCGGTGTTGGGATTGAAGAGCTTGGCGTTGCGGCCCTCGTACATGGCGCGGAAGGCCTCGTAGTTGGCCATCTGCCCCTTGCGCACGAAGTCGGCAAGGTTGGTGATCTTGCCATAACGGCTGGCTAACTGGCCGGGGTAGGCGTCGCCGCGCTGCGCTCCCTTGGCCAGGTCGTGCTCGGCCCAGTCGTCGTTGATGCTCTCCCAGTCCTTCTGCGGCATCATGCCGTGAATGGACTCGAGCGTGGGTATGGAGACGGAGCCGGTCTCGGTCTTGAAGAAGTCGTCGGTCACGTGATAGTACTCGCGCGGAGTCCGCCAGAAGTAGGGGCCGTTGGAACGGACACCGGCTCCGTCGGTGGAACTGGGCTGGTAGCGGCGCGTGGGTTCCAGTTCCGCCATCAGCTTGCGCAGAGTCGCGTCGATCTCCGGAGGCGGGAAGCCCTCGTTGCGCGCGCACCAGACGGCGATGGCCGGATGATTGCGGTAGCGCAGGATCTTCTCGCGGACGTTGGCGATATACGTGTCCACATCGGTGGGATTGGGGCCGTCGGCGGGGTTCGGCTGGAAGAACTCGTCCCACAGCAGAATGCCGTACTTGTCGCACATCTCGTAGAAGTCTTCGCCGGTGCTCTGGCCCACCCAGTTGCGGATCAGGTTCATGTTGGCCAGTTGGTGCATGCGGATCTTGGCTTCGAGTCGCTCGCGGGGTATGCGCTTCAGCGCTTCATCCAGGCCCCAGTTGCCGCCGCGAATAAAGACCGGAACGCCGTTGACGGAGATGGTCAGGGTGTCCGTGCCGGGGACGGAGTAAGTGATCTTGCGGACGCCGAAGCTCACGTCCTGCCCGTCGGAAACTTCCTTCCCCGCCTTGAAGCTGAGGTGGAGCTTGTAGAGACTCTGCGGGCCGTAGCCATTCGGCCACCACAGCCGCGGATGCTCGATGTGCAGAGCCGGCGTGTTCTTGCTATCAAAGCTGACCAGCTTCTTGCTGTGCGGTGCAATTTCCACCGCCTGCTGAAAGGTGATGTTCTCGATCGTGCCTTCCAGCACGCCCTTGAGCGGCTTGTCGCTCACGTTCTCTACCGTCGCCTGCACGGCCACGTCGGTCGAGTCGGTACGGGGCAGGGGAAGGTCGGTGGTGACCAGCGGATCCTTCACCAGCGCCGGACCGGTGGCGGAGAGAAACACTTTCTGCCAGATGCCGGCGTCGCGGTCGCGAATGGCGGGAATCCAGTCCCACCCGATGGTCGAAAGGAAGGTCGGCCCGTCGATGGCGGTTTCGCCGCCGTTCTGCCCCAGCCCGTCGCGCAGCGTGTGCTCGTGGGAGATGCCGGGGTGCGGCTGCGGCGCAATCAGCACCGCCACTACCGCCGTCTTGCCCGCCCTTACCTGCGAGGAAATGTCGAAGATGCCGCGGCTGAAGGCTCCGCGCATCACGCCGACCTGCGTGCCGTTCACCCACACTGTCGCCGCATAGTTGATGCCGTCGAAGTTGAGCCAGATGTGGCGTCCGTCATAAGACTTGGGAATCTCGATCGCGTTCCGGTACCAGTACGAGGTGCGCGCCAGGCTCTCGGGAATGATCTCCGGGCGGTTGTTCTCCCCGTAGAGAGGCTCGGGATAGACCTTGCTGTTCACCAGGGTGGTCAGCACGGTTCCGGGAACCGTGGCCGTGTACCATCCCTCGGTCTTGAAGGCCGCGGATGCCACTTCTGCGCCGGGTTGCGGCACCTTGGCCACATCCTGCATCTGCCAGCCAGCGGTCAGAACCACGGGCTGAGGTGGGGCGGTTTGTGCGGCGGCGGAAATAGCCATCAGGGCCACAAGCGGAAATCCCGCAGCGAAAAGTGAAGATCGGCTCGAAAATATCTGCAACAGATTCATTCTTTGTACTCTCTTGGAAGGGTTGACGGCCACATCTGCCGGACACACGGATTATAGTTTGCGGAGCAAGCGGCCCGCATGGCCAGTTGTCAGGTTGCCAGCCGATAATGAGTCCATGGAATTCAAACGTTCGTCCGGAGTCCTGCTGCATGTCAGCTCGTTGCCTTCGTATGGGGGAATCGGCGACCTGGGGCCGGCCGCCCACGAGTTTGTCGCCTTTCTGGCCGCAGCCAAACAGCACGTCTGGCAGGTTCTGCCCCTCGGTCCCACCGGCTATGGCAATTCGCCCTATGCGGGTTCATCGGCCCTGGCCGGCAATCCTTCCCTGATCAGCCTGGAGTTTCTCTCCGACTGGGGCTGGATCGACGGGGAACGCATCGCGGGTCTCGCCGGGCGCAGCGGCAACGTGAACTTCGACGAAGTGGAGCGGCGCAAGCTTCCGCTTCTGTTCGAAGCGGCAGGGAGCTTTCTCGACCGCGGACCGCGCGACCCAAAACTCGCCGCGCAGTGGACGGAGTTCCAGAAGTTTTGCCGGGATCAGGAGGGCTGGCTGACCGACTACGCCCTCTATGCCGAGCTGCGCCGCCAGTTCAACACCGGCGCGTGGACGGCCTGGCCTGAGCCCTTGCGCCGCCGCCAGCCGCAGGCCCTGGCCCAGGTAGCCGCCAAGTGCGGACGCGCGCTGGCCAGGGAACAGGCGCTGCAGTTTGCCTTCGCGCGGCAGTGGAACCATCTCCGTGCGGCTGCCGCAAAGAGCGAAATCAGGATCATGGGCGACGTGGCGATCTTCGTGAACATGGATTCGGCCGACGTCTGGGTGCACCCGGAACTCTTCGAGTTGGACGAGGATCTGAATCCGGTCAGCGTCGCTGGCGTGCCTCCCGATTACTTCTCCGAGACCGGCCAGCGTTGGGGAAATCCGCTCTATCGTTGGGACGTTCTGGAAGAGCAGGGCTTTGACTGGTGGGTGAAACGGATTCGCCGCGCCGAAGAACTCTACGACTTGATTCGCCTGGACCATTTCCGCGGCTTCGAGGCTTATTGGGCCATTCCCGCCGAAGAGGAGACGGCAGTGAAGGGTGCGTGGGTCAAGGCGCCGGGGCTCAAGTTCTTCCGCGCCCTGGAGGCGGCTCTGGGGCCCCTGCCGCTGGTGGCCGAAGACCTGGGCATGATTACCGCCGAGGTGGATGCCCTGCGCCTGGAAATGCGTATGCCGGGGATGAAGGTTCTGCAATTCGGATTCAACGGCAAGGGCGCGCACATGCACCTTCCGCACCGCTTTACGCCAGACACGGTGACGTATACCGGCACGCACGACAACGACACCACCCAGGGCTGGTGGAAGCTGGCCACCAAGGTGGAACATCAGGCCGTGGAGGCCTACGTGGGACCGGTGAGCGGGCGTCCTGTCTGGCCGCTGATCCGCGCCATGGAGGTGAGCGTGGCGCAAACGGCGGTCGTTCCGGCGCAGGATCTGCTGGAGCTTGGTTCCGAGGCGCGCATGAACACCCCGGCCGTAGCCGCGGGCAACTGGAGTTGGCGCGCCCCCGAACGCGGCTGGACTTCGGAGTTGGCGGCGAGTTTGGCCTCGCTGGCCGACGTCACGGACCGCGATAACGATCCCTTGGGAGAGGCAGAGAGTGAGAAAGATGCCTGACCTGAATTGATGGATCCACAACGCGAGGAGGCTCACATGAAACTTGGAGTCAGTGCATTTGCCTGGACCGCGGAATTCGATCGCCAGCACCTCAACCTGATTCCGGAAGTTGCGGCGATGGGGTTCGACGGCTTCGAGCTGCCCATGTTCGATCCAGCCCGTCTTGCGGTCGCGGAGATTCGCCGAGCCTTCGCGGCCAACTCACTTGAATGCACGGTTTGCGCCATCCTGCCGCAAGGGATCAACCCAATCAGCCCGGATGCCACGGTGCGGCGCAAATCCATCGAGCACTTGAAAACTTGTGTGAAGACGTCCGCGGAGATGGGCGCAAAACTTCTCGGCGGCCCGCTCTTTGCGCCCATCGGCTACCTGCCCGAGCATCGGCCCAGCAAGGATGAGTGGCAGTGGGCGGTCGAGACCTTCCAGTCGCTCGGCGACCTGCTGGACGCGCACCAGATCACGCTTTCCATCGAGCCGGTGAATCGTTCCGAGACCTTTTTCCTGAGGACGGCGCAGGAGGCAAAGGCCCTGTGCGAAGCGGTCGCCCATCCGCGCATCGGCGTGACCATCGACACCTTCCACGCCAACATCGAAGAGAAAAACATCGCCGATGCCTGCCGTTCGCTCGGGGATCGTCTCACGCACATGCACGCCAGCGAGAATGACCGTGGACTCCTGGGCCAGGGGCACGTGGACTTTCCCGCGATCGTTACTGCTCTCCAAGTGAACAATTATGAGGGCTATCTTATGATTGAAGGCTTCGGTTACTCCGCAACGGAGAAGGTCGGGCCGGGCGTGCTTTGGGCGGATGTGAATGTCTCTCCCGAAGATATGGCAATCAAGGGAGCGAAGTATCTGCGCGGCCTTCTGCAATAGGGCCCTGAGCAGTTTGCCGCGCAGTGGAACTGGGATGCAGTTTCAGTGCAGCCTATCGCGATCTCGATGAACTGATTGATCGGCCCCAAAGGATTCCACTACCTTAGAACTGTCATCCTGAGCGAAGTGAAGGATCTGCAGTTGCTTTTGTTTTGCTCCGAATCGACCCAATCGGGCCGGATCATCACCGTATGCAGAAGTGCTGAAACCCATCGCCGTATCCAGGTGGGAGGTTCAGTTGACCCTGTTCCGGAATGGCCGGAAGCCGCCCGGGATGAACTCCTTGCGCCCGGAAGCGCTGGACCGCGTACTGCGTCACGCCAAGGACGAGCAGTTGATCTTTCAGTTCAAGCATGTCGTCCGTGCTGAGCAGGGTCGGGTGAAGCGTGGTGCGGATCTCATACGGCGTTTTGCTTTCGAGCAGCAGAAGAAGGCTGGCAAGCGCTCTGTCGCCGCTCTCGTCCACGCCGGTGATGCGGGAGTAGGCAGGGAAGGGAGCTTTCACATCGAAGCCCACCCAGTCGACCCATGGTAATAGCGTTTCGAACCGCTCCGTCAACATGCCGCCCGTGTGCAGGCCAACCCGAAAGCCGAGAGCCTTTGCGGTCTGCACCGCGCCCAGGAGTGCCGGTTGCAGCGTAGGCTCTCCGCCAGAGAAGACGACTCCGTCCAGCAACCCGCGCCGGCTCTCAAGAAACTCGAGCACCTCTTGCCAGGGTACCTGCGATTCGCCGTGCGCCGGGCGCAGATGCGGATTGTGGCAATACGCACAATCCCATCCGCACCCCTGGCAAAAAACCGTAGCCACCAGCTCGCCCGGCCAGTCGCAGCTGGATAGCCGGGCGAGCCCACCCACACGCAATTCGGTTGCTTCAGGCATGGGGTTCGCAAAAACTCTTGCGCTCATGGAATTCGCCCTGTTTGCCGCGGTTGAAGGAAGAGACCGGGCGGTGATAGCCCATGACGCGCGTCCAGATTTCGCAGAGTTGGCGCTCTTCCGGCGCCAGTCCGATTTCACTTTCCTGGTCGATAACATTCGAGATCGTTTGCATGGCAATATCCTTTCGTTGAGTTACGGATGTTTTACGCCTGTGCCGCCAACTGCTTCTGCGCAATCACTTCGGCATCGCACTTGGGGCAGTAAGTATGTTCACCATTCAGATAGCCGTGTTTGGGGCAGATGGAGAAGGTCGGCGTAACCGTGATGTAAGGCAGGCGATAGTTCTCTAGGGCGCGGCGCACCAGTTTCTTGCACGCGGTCGCGGATGAAATTCGCTCGCCCATGTAGAGATGGAGTACAGTGCCGCCGGTGTATTTGCGCTGCAATTCTTCCTGGCGCTCCAAAGCCTCGAAGGGATCGTCAGTGAAGCCCGCGGGGAGTTGGCTTGAATTGGTGTAGTACGATTCTTCTTCCGTGCCGGCCTGCAATATCTCCGGGAAGCGCTTGCGGTCTTCGCGCGCAAAGCGGTACGTGGTGCCTTCGGCGGGCGTGGCCTCCAGGTTGAACATGTGGCCGGTCTCTTCCTGGAAGGCGACGATGCGCGCGCGCACATGATCGAGAAAGCGCACCGCAAATCCGTGGCCCCATTCCGAAGTGATGTCGTCCGTGTCGCCTGTGAAGTTGCGGATCATTTCGTTGATGCCGTTCACGCCCACCGTTGAAAAGAAATTGCGCAGCGAGCCGAGATAGCGCTTGGTATACGGGAAAAGCCCGTTGTCCATGTGCCGCTGGATGACCTTGCGCTTGACTTCCAGGCTCGTGCGGGCAATCTCCAGCAGTTCATCCAGACGCTGGAGCAGCGCTTCTTCGTCGCCGCGATGCAGATAGCCCAGGCGCGCGCAGTTGATCGTCACCACGCCCACCGAGCCGGTCTGCTCGGCGCTGCCGAAGAGCCCGTTGCCGCGCTTCAAGAGTTCCGTCAGATCCAGTTGCAATCGGCAGCACATGGAGCGAACCATGTTCGGCTTCAGCTCGGAGTTGAGGAAGTTTTGAAAATAAGGAAGCCCATACTTTGCCGTCATTTCAAATAGCAACTCGGAGTTTTCGCTCTCCCACGGAAAATCCGGCGTGATGTTATAGGTGGGAATGGGGAAGGTGAAGACCCGGCTCTTGGCGTCGCCCGCGGTCATCACTTCGATATACGCGCGGTTGATCATGTCCATCTCCGGCTGCAGATCGCCGTAGGTGAACTTCATGGTTTCGCCGCTAACCACTGGAGTCTGTTCGCACAAATCCTCCGGGCAGGTCCAGTCGAAAGTCAGGTTGGTAAAAGGCGTCTGCGTTCCCCACCGCGAAGGAACGTTCAGGTTGTACACCAGTTCCTGGATGCACTGGCGCACCTCGGCGTAGGGCAGATTGTCCTTGCGGATGAAGGGCGCCATGTAGGTGTCGAAGGAACTGAAAGCCTGCGCGCCGGCCCACTCGTTTTGCAGCGTGCCGAGGAAGTTGACGATCTGGCCCACGGCGCTCGAAAAATGCTTTGGCGGTCCTGCTTCCACCTTGCCCGGAACGCCGTTCAGACCTTCCACGAGCAGCATGCGCAGCGACCACCCTGCGCAGTAGCCCGCCAGCATGTCCAGATCGTGAATATGCAGGTCGCCCTCGCGGTGGGCGCGCCCGATCTCCGGCGTATACACGTGCGAAAGCCAGTAGTTGGCCACCACCTTGCCGGAGACGTTCAGAATCAGCCCGCCCAGCGAGTAGCCCTGGTTGGCATTCGCGTTCACACGCCAGTCGGCGCGGTCCAGATATTCGTTGATGGACGATGCAACGTCGACCAGTGTGCGCTGATCGCTACGCAGCCGCGTCCGCTGCTCGCGATAGACGATGTAGGCGCGCGCGGTGGCAAAGTGATTGGCGCTGATCAGCACCTGCTCCACCACATCCTGCACCTGCTCGATGTGCGGCGCACGGTCGTGGAAGCGGTGGGCCAGCACCTTGAAGGTCTGGATGGTCAACAATTCGGCTTCGGCGGCATCGAAGGCGCCAGTGGCCTTGCCCGCCCGCTCAATGGCGGAACGGATTTTGTCGCCGTCAAACGGCACGGTTGCGCCGCTGCGTTTGATCACACTGGTGGGCGGAAGAAAGGGGGAGTCAGACATCGGAGATCCTTTTCATACGGACGGCGATGTCAGGTCGGGAGCGTTGCGAAGACGCGCGGTGGCGAAGCCAGCGCCTGCAAACGACCCGACGGTACACCCCGCCCGTGGACGATATTGGTTGGTACGGCAGGTCTCCTGGCTTGCGGATCGCTGCGGCAATCCGTCTTCCCACCCCCACTCGCGGGGCAGTGACATGAATGGATTGCAGCTCTTCGCTCACAGTTGCGGGGGCAGCGCCGGTTTGGCCGAAACAGCGGGACCGGCTTCCCTCTTAGCCCCATATGTTGTATCTATGGGGAACCGTAACACTACTGAATGTATACTTTATGGGCTTTCATGTCAAGGCAACAACGACCTCAGATGGCTCTCACAACGAAACCAAAGTCACTGTGTTCCGTCGAGGAGTCTGCCGCGACGCGACCACCAGAGAGCGTCGCCCCGGGCGGCTGGCCCGTCTCATCTCCGACACTGAAGCTGGGTGCGCAAGAGGGCCGTCCTATCTCCACCACGAAAGTTGGGTGCCCGTCCTTTCGCAGTTTCATCGCGAGAGGGTAGGAGACCACAGTCCTCCTTCAGCCGCTCCGGATCTTGCACCCAGGCCATTCCCGTGGCTCCTTTTTGGCGCGGACCGGCCGAAGGCAGTTGGCCCCACCAGCCCGGCTCGCCGCGTTGCGTTACGGCAGGAATGGACTGCCGCCAACCCGCTAACTCGCGATTTCCGCGAATCGGAAGCTAACTTGCTGATTTTGTTGATAGAACTCCTGATTCGACTTTTGCGTTCATAGCAGGGTCGGCAGGTGGCAGGCGCTTGCGGATAATTTCCCCTCATGCGCGCACAATTGGAACATGAGCCGGAACTACGCAGCCGGACCAATCTGTCAGGGATGTGACTGGTCCGTACCTCCAAGCTCACCCCCTCCCCCCGGGGGGGGGGCAGTTCACTTTCTGTTCGCTTTTAGCGAAGAGGCATAGACGTATATATATATTGTTAAATGACTTACTGACTTGTCGATTCATCTGAATCTTGAGATTTCCACAGGTTTGCAATTTGTTAAGTCTAATAGAATCAACACTCGTGTCGCTGAAATCGAGCCAAAACGCCACGAAAATGGCCCAAAATCTGGTCCTTTTGGCAGAAAGACGGGGTGTTTTCTCCAGTTTGAGAGTGAAACCAGAACAGCTTTTCGTCAACCGCTGTGATTTTCCGGCCAGGAGTGGCGAGGATAGCGCCGCATCAGCTCGCGCCGCACCTGCGGGTAGAGCCTCTCCCAGAATCCGGCCAGATCCGTGGTGGTCTGCACCGGCTGCCGATTGGGCGCGAGCAACTGGAGAACCACCGGGGTCTGCGCGGGACCGATGCGCGGCGTCTCGTTCATGCCGAAGAAGTCCTGCAGGCGTGAGACGATCTGCGGAGCCTTGCCGAGTTGATAGTGCACCTTCACCGTGCGGCCGCACTTCAGGCGTAGTGTGCGCGGCGCAAATTCGTGCAGTCGATGTGCATCGAGCCTCTTTTCCAGCCAGGAGAGAAAGCTTTCGCACGCGCTCCTGAGTTCCGCGAAACTGCGCAGTCCGCGGCAGAATTCCGGGAAGAAGCTGGAAATCTCCGGAGCCGGAAAGCCGGCAAACTCCAGGCGGCCGAGCAAGTCTTGGAGCGAATCGGGATCCACAAACCGCTCGATTCCGGCCTCGAGCGTCTTTTCGGCAAGCAGAACCGATGCGGCTTCCGCGTCCGGCGCCGTGTTGCTCGACTCCTGCAAGACCAGTTCGTCGTAGAGCAGTCGGCTCACCGAATCCACGCGCTCCGCCTGCCGGTTCCACAACTCCGTTGTCTCCTCCCGAACACGCTCTGGAAAAAGGTCGAAGAGCCATTCGGGTTCCACGCGAGACGTGAGACGAATCAGAGGTTGCGGATTCTCGCTGCGATCCTCTACATCGAGAGCCACCATGAACGGGTAGGGCGGCGGCTCTCCGACGGTCTCTGCCGCAACGCCGTTCGAGAGCATCACCTGATTTCCAGCCTTGCGCTTGGCCACGCGGTCGGGAAAACCCGCCAACACGGATTGGAGCAAGGCATCATCTTCATACGGCCGTTTGGCGGGACGCACGATCCTGAGCAGTTGGCGCAACTGTTGCTGCGCGCGCTCATCGAGAGGCTCGTCGATCGCCGCCAGCAAGTCTCTCTGCTCCGAGCGCGCGCCGGAGCCAAGCAGCGCCGCGGCGACGCATCCGGCCTCGCCCACGCCGCGTTCCGTGGCTGCGTCGATCATCCGCGCCAGGCGCGGATGCAACGGAAGACGCATGAGCTTGCCCGCTGCTTCATGGGTGGCTCCCAAACGGTCGAGCAGGCTCTCGGCGTGGTCAAGAGCTGCGGGCGGAGGCGCATCGAGCCATTCCAGTTGACCAGGATCCTCGATGCCCATGGCGCGCAGGGCCAGGCAAAGCTGGGCCAGATCGGCGCGAAGAATCTCCGGCGTCTCGTAGTCCGCGCGCTGCTGAAAGTCCATTTGCGAGTAGAGGCGCAGCACGCGGCCGGGGGCAGTACGTCCCGCGCGCCCCGCTCTTTGCCGCGCAGAGGCCTTGCTGACGCGGCCCACGCTCAGGGTAGGAAGACCGGTCCATGGCGAGTAGGCTGCAATGCGCGCAAGGCCGCTGTCGATCACCGCGGTGGTGCCGTCGATGGTCACCGAGCTCTCGGCCACGTTGGTGGCCAGGATCAGCTTGGGCTGGGCGGCGGGCGCAACGGCACGGTCCTGCTCGGCCAGCGGCAGATCGCCGTAGAGCGGCAATGCGAGCCAGTTCTCCCGGCGCGTCAGGGGCTCGCAAGCGCGCAGGGCGCGGCGAATCTCCGCAACTCCGGGTAAGAAGACGAGAATCCCTCCGTCCTGCCCCTCCCGCAACAGAGTCTCGACCGCGCTCTTGACCTGCTCGTGCAGCGGTTCCGGCGAATAGGGCAGGTTCTCGATGGAGACATCGAACACCCTGCCTTCTGAACGCAGCATCGGACAATCGCCCAGAAAATGCGCCACGGGAGCGGTGTCGAGTGTTGCCGACATGACCACGATGCGCAGCTCGGGCCGCGTGCGCTGCAACCGCTTCAGCAGGGCCAGGGCTAGATCGCTTTCCAGGTGGCGCTCGTGAAACTCGTCCAGAACGACAGCGTCCACACCGCTCAGATTGGGATCGGAGAAGAGGCGCCGGGTCAGCACGCCCTCGGTGAGAAAGTGCAACCGCGTGGCGGTCCCGGCCACCCTCTCGAATCTCACCTGATAGCCGACGGTCTGGCCAATTTCTTCATCGAGTTCCCAGGCCACCCGGCGTGCTGCCAGTCGCGCCGCAATCCGCCGCGGTTCCAGCACCAGCACATGGCCGCGGACGGCCGTCAGCAGCGCTGCCGGAACGCGCGTGGTTTTGCCGGCGCCCGGTTCCGCTTCGATGACCAGATTCGGGTTCCGGCCGAGCGAGAGAAGGATGTCCGGGATGAGGGCGTCTACGGGAAGCGGGGAGTGGCGGGGCACATCTTCCATCCAACCCCAGTGGGACGCTGAAGTCAATTCTCGCCGTCTCCAACTTCAGTCAATGATGTGACTCCCGGAGGTGCGGCATTCCGCGCCCTCTTGTGCGGATTCCCAGGTCGCCCAGCCCCCTTGTCTCCGTAAACTCTCCTTTCTCACCCTCCGTAGTTACTTGTTTTCATCTGCAGCTCTCAAAAAGTACCCTGTTTACGTTCTTTGATTTGCCGATAGGCAGATTACAAAGGCATTAACAGTGCGCGTCCTCAGATACCAATTCTGAAGTAAAGCGGCGCACTTGAGTGCGGAGGCAAGGGGATGGCAGGCCAGTTTCAAACAGAGCGCGTTTTTCGTTCGACGAGGCGAAACAGCTGTGAGGCGATCCCCGCATTTGAACAGAATTTGCCGGGGAACGCTTGCCAGTTCGTCGACGATTTTCAAGGCCTGATGGGAGACGATTTCGAGCCCGACCCTCTCTTTTTTGTTGAATGCTGGACTTTCGGCACACCGGCAGCGATGAAGAACTTCAAGCAGAGACGGCAGGGTGCGGCGGAACGCAAACGTCCCAGCCATACGTTCCACGAAATCTGCGATTCGTCCGCCATGTCGTTCTCCACGCAATTTGCCGTGGATACGAAGGATTTTGCTGCGGCCAGCGCTGCCGCGAGCGCAGAACGCTCCTACGCCGAGTGGCGCCAATCGTCTTCCGAAGAGCCAGCCACACCGACGCAAGACCAGAATCCGCCGCAGGAAGAGAGATTTGCCGAAGCGTTCGGCAGCCTGCAGGAGCCAATGCAGGCCATGACGCAGCAAAGTGCCCGTGAGCTGCTGGGAGTGAACGAAAACTGCACCCGGGCGCAAATTAAAGCTGCGTACCGCAGGATGGCAAGCCAATGGCATCCCGACCGGCTCGAATGCACGACCGAAGAGGTACGCCGTCTTGCCACAGCACAGATGGCTGCGATCAACGAAGCCTACCATCTGTTGAGCAGTTGCTTGTCGTAGCGGCCCTGGAGATAGGGGAAAAGCAGCCCGACTTTCCTTGGAAAAGGGCCCAAAATCGGGCTAAATACCCCATAATTCTCCCGTTTTCTGAAATGCTCGCGTTGATTCCATTGGACTTATAAAACCGTGGTAACGGTTCCATGGTAAGGTTTCAACAAATCATCGAGTCTGCAAGGTGCAGAAAAAAAGCAGCTTGACGTTGTTTGCGCGGGCAAAAAGCGAAGAAAAGGAGAACGCACCCCCCCCCCAGGGGGGTACCCCCCTTTTTTGGGGTACTGACCGGCTCCGCGTCTGCCCTTCTCACTCTTCATAAGTGTGCACCTTCGGAAGGTAATTGCCTGCAAAGCGCCTTCGCTCTCGTGCGGCCACCTGGCAAGATGTGTTGACAGCGAGTGCAACTGAGAGATAGGTTCGGCTTGCGTAAAGAGAGATAAATGTGAAGGATCGATGGATGTTGGGTGCGTTGGTACGGGTAGCCTCTGTGTGTCTCTTGGGTGGGCTGCTGCTGAGCGCGCATGGGGCGTGGGCTCTGGGGCAATCGGGGAGTGCAAAACAGGTGGATCCTGGCTCGTCGCAGAAGGCGAAGACGGATGCCGGAGGGCCCGTCGAGCCCGTCCCGATGGACTTTGCGGATCACGTCGGATATACGTCGCTCTTCGATGGCAAGACCCTGACCGGATGGGACGGGCGGCCGGGGGTGTGGCGCGTCGAGGACGGGGAGATTGTGGGTGAAACCACCGCGGAGAAGTTTCCCCTCCACGCCTTTCCCAATACTTTTCTGATTTACCACGGAATGGAGGCCAGGGACTTCGATCTGAAGTTGGAGATCAAGGTAGAGAAGGGCGGAGGCAGCGGCGTCCAGTACCGCAGCAGTGAAGGCTATCTTCCTGGGCATGCTCCCGGCCAGGGTTATCCCGCGGAAGATGCGCGGTGGGCGATGGTGGGCCCCCAGGCAGATTTCTGGTCCCCGGTGAACCCGCAGGCGGAGGAGTATAGCGGCCAGCTCTATTCGCAAAACACCACGCGGGGGATCATTGCCTGGCGCGGGCAGGTGGTCGAGTCGTTGCCGGGGAAGATTCCCCAGTTGGCCGGCACGATAGGGGACCGGAAGAATCTCGGCGCCTATGTGAAGAACGGCGAGTGGAACCGGTACATGATCATCGCCCGCGGAGGCGTCATTCTGCACATTCTGAATGGACAGCTGATGGCGGTGCTGGTGGATGACGACCCGGCGTCGTCCAACGACGTTTCGGGACTGATTGGACTGCAGGTTGAGGGAGTGCCCTGCAAGGTGTCGTTCCGGAATTTGTGGATGAAGAAGATCAAGTAGCGGTTGGACTCTTTATCAACTAGCGTTTGGACCCATTAGAGCAATTTTCCGGTGGGTGTAGCGTTCAGCGTGGACCGAGAGGGCGGCGTTACTCCTTGTGTCATTACGCGGTCCCGGCGTTCGACGGGCTTTCACCGCATTTATTATCGGCTGGGAGGACTCCATGTTTGCACCTCAAGCGATAGGCTTTGTCCGCAGCCCGTTCCAGAACACAGAGGCGATTCCGAAGGGGCTGGGAGCCCGGCACTCCGAAGAGGGAACGCTCGAATTGCTGCCCGAATTCGCCCAGGGACTCACCGACATCGAGGGCTACTCGCATCTGATTGTGCTGTGGACCTTCGACCGATCCGAAGGCTTCGAACTGATGGTGACGCCGCCCTCCGACGATCATCCGCACGGAGTTTTTTCTACTCGTTCGCCGCGCCGGCCCAACCCCATCGGGCTGACCATTGTGGAGTTGTTGCGCCGGGAAAATGGGTCGCTGCACGTGCGCGGCATCGATATGCTGGACGGAACGCCGATTCTGGACATCAAGCCTTATCTCTCCAATATTCCAGAAGAGAAGCTGCGCCGCGGCTGGCTGGCCGAGGCCGAGGCGCGCAAGCGCTGAAGGCTGGCCCTCGTTGTGCAGGTGCAGGCTTGAGCGCGACGACAGCGACTGCGGTTGTGCAATGAACAGGCACCGATCCAGTAGAGACGGGCTCTGGTGTAGCAAGCCTGAGGTTCGCAGCATAACTTGAGGCCTGGTTGCTGTGCGGAAAGCGTTGAAAATGCAGATCCTTCGCTGCGCTCAGGATGACAGCGTCCTTGTTGCTGGACCAACTTAATGACTCAGGACACTAAAACGCCTTCACGGGTGGGGGCTGGGTTGCGTCCACCTGGCCCACGGTAATCTCGGCGACGTAGAAATCCTCACCGCGGGAGGGACTGCCGGAGAGACGGCGCAGCATGGCCAGTTGGCCCACGTGCGTGAGGGCGTCGGCTACCGGGCCCTGCATCAATCGCTCGACCGGCGCATGGAGCGGCGCATCGGAGGCGAGGAAATCGTCAAAGGTCTTCAGGGAAGAGAAGAACCGCTGCTGTTCCTCAGTCCAGGGGCGGGGCTGGGTGTTGTGCCATTGCCCGCTGCCCACGGCAATGCTCAGAGCCCAGTCAAACAAATCGCCCATGTGGGCAAGGATTTCTACAGGCATGCGTCCGACGCCGGCATAGCCGGCGAAATGTTCCGGCGCACCCTCCAAGGCACGCGAGGCCCGGTAGGCCAGAGCGGCCAATGTATGGCGCAATAACTTACGCTTCTCATCCATACCCGGAACTATACCGCAGGAAACCGGGGACTTGCAGGTGCGGAGGGCTCAAAAAAGCGGTGCGAAACGCGGATGCGATTGTCTTGGCTGCAAATTAGGCACGGGAAGAGGTTCTCTGTTAAACTGGAAATTCTGAGTTCAAGAGCAGGAAAAGCCTATGTCCATACATCCCGTAATGCAGCGCTTGGCTGACAAGCTCAAGCGTACCGACCTCCCCGAGTTTTCGTCCGGCGACCAGATTCGCGTTCAAGTCAAGATCAAGGAAGGCGATAAGGAGCGCTTGCAGGCGTTCGAAGGTCTGGTTATCGCCATCAACCGTGGGCCCCAAGGCACGTTTACCGTGCGCAAGATGAGCTTTGGTCAGGGTGTGGAGCGTATCTTCCCCTTCAATTCCAAGGTCGTCGACAAGATCGAAAAGATCCGCAGCTACAAGGTCCGCCGCGCCAAGCTGTTCTACATCCGCGGACTGCGTGGCAAGGCAGCCCGTCTGAAGGAAGTGGACCGCGTCGTGGCCAAAGCCAAGGCATAGGCCTCTTCGGTGTTTTGTGATTGAGCAACCCCGGCTTCGCGCCGGGGTTGTTTTTTTTGTGCGCGAGAAGACCCGACTGGCGGACTGCCACCTAGTTCGGCATATTGATCTGGTCATGTTGGAATGATGCCGCGAAGAGCCAGCGAAACCACAGGTCCTTCGACTTCGCCATGTCGAAAGTCAACCTGCGAAGAACAACTGCGGATCCTTCGCTTTGCTCAGGATGACCGTTCTGTGGGATATGAAAGTTCTGGGGGAAATGACAGCTTTGTGGGGGTGTAATTCCTGGGGCAGGATCATTAGCTTTTGTGTGCTCGACGGCGGGACGGGTCGCGAAGAGAATCGTTGGGCCAATATACTGGGAGAATGGATCTTTCCCTGGTTTGCGATTGGACACTGGAAAAAGCCGCACGCAAGCGGGGAGCGTTGCGCATTGCTGGGTTGGACGAGGTGGGCCGCGGTCCGCTTTTCGGTCCGGTGGTGGCGGCCGCGGTGATTCTGCCCAGGGGCTGTCAGTTGCCGGGGCTGAACGACTCGAAAAAACTCTCGGAAAAAAAGCGCAATGAACTCGATGTGGAGATTCGGGCGAGCGCGGTTGCCTGGGCCATTGCCGAGGTGGATGCGGAGACCATCGACCGCATCGACATTCGCCAGGCCTCGCTGCTGGCGATGCGGCGCGCCGTGGAGCAACTGGCGCTGAGCCCGGATTTTCTACTCATCGACGGGCGGGACACGATCGACTGGGATTGTACGCAGCAGGCCGTGATTCACGGCGATGCAACCAGCGTCTCCATTGCCGCTGCCAGCGTTCTGGCCAAGGTCTACCGCGACCGGCTGCTGGTGGAGTGGGACAAGGAGTTTCCCGGCTATGGGCTGGCGCGGCACAAGGGCTACGGATCGCCGGAACATCTGGCCGCACTGGCTCGGCTGGGCGCGACACCGCTGCATCGGAAGAGCTTTCACCCGGTTTCGCAGACCGTGCTGAGATTCGACAAAAGCCTCCAGAGCGAGACGCTGGTTGAGGAAATCGAAATTGCCAGTGAACCCTTGGAAGAGGAGCCCGTCCCTGCCAGGGAACGTTTTGCCTGCCCCTGTTGTGGATTCTTCACGCTTGCTGAAGAACCGCCGGGCAGTTTGTGCGTGTGCGAAGTGTGCTGGTGGGAGGACGATCCGGTGCAGTTCGCGGACCCGGATTACGAGGGCGGGGCGAACGCTCCCAGTCTGCATCAGGGGAGGGAGTTCTTCAGAATGATCTCGGTGAGCGATCCGGAACTGAAAGGCCACGAGCGGAAGCCGCGCGCCGAGGAATTGCCGGCCCACTTTCCCGAAGGCGCTACAATTCCCTCAGTCTGAATCACGCAGGGGGGCTGAAGTGGCCGGCTGGCGCTGGAAGTGGATTGTCGCGGCTGTTTGCCTTGTCGCGGCCGGATGCGACAAGACCGCGAAGAGAAAGCCCGATGCGACCAAGGGCGCGGTTACCGGTACGGTATTCTGCGCCGACACGGGCAAGCCTGCGCGATTCGCGACCGTGACGCTGACGCCCGTACCTAGAGAAGGCGTCAAGCCGGACAACCCTGAACCTCTCCGTGCAGAAGCGACTTCGGTGACCGGACTGAACGGAGAATTCAGGATCGAAGCTGTCGCGCCCGGGCAGTATTACGCGTTTGCCACGCTTGATGGCTATCTCGATCCCCTGCGCGGCATCGACTTCCAACGTCTGCAGACCCTGGCTAGCGACCGGGACCGCGCCCAGGATGCAATCGAGCAATGGAAAGAGCAGTTGGCCGAGGTAACGGTGCAGGTTCGGCGTGTCTCCAATGCAACGCTGCAACTCCATCGCGGAGCGGAGATCGGCGGCACGGTGAGCTTCGACGATGGAAGCCCGGCCATCGGGATGCGCTTCCAACTCTCCCGCAAAGCGGCGAAGAATGGCTGGACCGGCGTGGGCACGAGCATCTTCGGAGGCTGGAACCTGGACAGCGTCAGCGACAGCCATGGACGATTCAGCATCGGCAATTTGCCGCCGGGAGAGTACCGTGTCTGCGCCCTTCTTCCGGAGGAATCCGAAGACTCCGCACCTGCGGTTTGCCTGGGCAACACCCTGCGCAGGAAGAACGCTGCGACAGTCAAAGTAAACGCGGGAGAGATTGCGAAGGACGCGGAGATCGTGATTCCGCTGATCGGGCTGCATACGATTGCGGGGAGTGTGGGGGCCGGTGCGGACAGCCACGCGCCGGGCAAGGTGACAGTGCATCTGCTTTACGCTGACGACCGCGAAGAGGCGCGGAAAACGATCACCCTTGAGGATGGAAGCTTCTCCTTTTCTTATGTCGCCGAGGACAAGTACATCCTGCAAGTGAGCGATGCGAAAGACAAGACGGAGAACGGCTCCGCAGCGGACTCCGGCGACACTTCAGGGAAAGCCGCAACGGGGGAGGCAACACGTCGCTACGCGCCCAAGGAGATTCCGCTCCTGGTTCAAGGGGACATCGAAGACATCAATGTAAATCTTGTCGAAATGCCGAAGGAATAAGCTCCGAAATAAGCGCATCGCGAGCTAGGCCGCTCGCAGCTTGCGCTTCTGGACAAAGGAAAGCACCGGCCGCGCAGCCAGAAGAACGCCCAGAATCACGGTGATGGTGAGGGGCGTCAGAACGCCCGGTTTGACCTGCCACCAGTAGTGAATCACTCCGCAAACCGCAGCCAGATAGACCAGCTTGTGCAGGCGATTCCAGCGCTTGCCGCCCAACTTGCGGATGGCCCATTGGGTGGAAGTAGCGGCCAGCGGCAAGAGCAGAAGCCACGCGGCGACGCCAATGGTGATGAAGCGGCGCTTGGCGATGTCGGCGGCCATGGTGTTTACGTCGAATCCGGCGTAAAGCGCGATATAGGTGCCGAGATGCAGCGTGGCATAGAAAAAGGCAAACAATCCAAGCAGGCGGCGGAATTTGATGAGCCAGTTCAGCCCCGGAAAGAGGCGGCGCACCGGAGTGATGGCCAGCGAAATGGTCAGCAGGCGGAGGGTGGCTAGGCCAGTGGTGAAGGTGATGGTGGCCGTGGGGTCCGCGCCAAGATTGTTGGTCGCGGCGCCCCACACAAGCCAGCCGAGAGGCCAGAGGCAGGCAAGCCAGACGAGCGATTTGAGGGCGATGAGAGTCGAGGGCTTCATAGTCTTTCGAGGTAGCAGGTCAGCGAGTTAGCGGCGCTGGCGCGCCTGTCAGCAAGTTAGCGAACTGGCGTTGCGGAACGCTAGGTCTCTGACCACGTGATGATGTGCCTTGAGTTCGTGCTTTCCCAGGTCTCAGAATCGAGACCTGGGGCACCCAGCATTGGTAGAAGTTCAAGCGGTCAGAGACCTAGAAGCTATCAGCGAAAGGCTAGCCGCTGGTCACTATTCCTGCTTCAGAAGTTTCTCTTGAGGTCCATGCCATTGTAGAGCGAGGCGACCTGGTTGCCGTAGCCGTTGAAGATCAGGGTGGTGCGGCGTTGGGCGTAGAAAGGCTGGCCGATGCGGCGCTCGGTCTTCTGGCTCCAGCGGGGGTGGTCGACGTTGGGATTCACGTTGGAGTAGAAGCCATACTCGTTGGAGGCCTGATCGTTCCAGGTGGTGGGCGGTTGGCGGTCAAGAAAGCGCACGGCCACAATCGACTTGGCGGACTTGAAGCCGTACTTCCAGGGGACCACGACGCGGACCGGAGCGCCGTTCTGGTTGGGCAGGACCTCGCCGTACAAGCCGAAGGTCAGGAGCGTGAGGGGGTGCATCGCCTCGTCCATGCGCAGGCCCTCGGAATAAGGCCAACTGATGGCTTGGCCCGAAGCCCACTTCTCCACTTTCCGGTCGTAGTAGGAGAGGAACTGGACGTATTTGGCCGAGGGCAGAGGGTCGCACTGGCGGAGGAACTCGGAGAGCGAGTAGCCGACCCAGGGAATGACCATGCTCCAGGCCTCGACGCAGCGATGGCGATAGACGCGGTCTTCGAGAGGGTGCAGTTTGAGTAGGGAATCGATGTCGAAGGTCCTGGGCTTCTTCACCAGGCCGTCGATACGGACCGTCCAGGGGCGCGTGGGCAGAGCGCCGGCGTTCTGCGAGGGCTGGCCCTTGTCTACGCCGAACTCGTAGAAGTTGTTGTAGGTGGTGAGGTCCTTCAGGGTGGTGAGCTCTTCGCCGGTGGTGGTGAGAGGGCTCTTTACAGTTTCCAGTTTGGTCCCTGCGAGTGCGCCGATGCGGGGAGAAAAGACTTCTGCCAGGCGGTTTGCGCCCAGGGCGACTGCGCCTGCGGCGGCCGCAGTGCGCAGAAAGCGGCGGCGGTTGAAGTAGCGCTCGTATTCGTCGCGAGGAGTGATCTCGGAGGAGGGAGTGTCGGGCGGCTTGCCGATGAGCATCAAGGGACCTCGCACGGGGAAGTGTCGATCGCACTTGTTAGACACCGGCGGAGGGGTTTGCGTTACAGAATCTCTTTTGGGGGGCTCGCAAACGGCCATTCGCGCAGTTCGCGGGCGCGGACAAGGTAAATGAGCGTGCCTGAGACGGCGATTCCGGCCGCGACGAGCAAGCCGCCGAGCGCCTGGCTGCGGTTGACGAGGATAAAGACAAAGCCAGCGATGGCGATCAGAGGGGGCAGCGGGTAAAGCGGCATTTTGAAGGGCCGCACCAGGTTGGGACGCTGGATGCGGAGAAGAATGACGCCTGCCTGTTGCAGAAAGAACTGGAGCAGGATGCGGGTGATGACCAGCATGGTGATGACCTGCGCCAGGGAGAAGAAGCAGAAGCCGCAGGCCACCAGGCCCAGGGCGACCAGAGAGCGGTGGGGAATGCCGTGCTTAGGATGAATGGCGGCGAGGAAGCGGAAGTAGTTGCCGTCGCGGGCGGCGGCGTAGGGGACGCGGGAGTAGCCGAGTAGGAGCGAAAAGACCGAGGCAAAGGCGGTCCAGACGATGAGGGCGGCCATCAGGCGGCCGGCCATCTGGCCAAATGCGGATTGCGCGATGTCGGCCACCAATTGCAGGCGGACGGTGGCGCCGGCGGCCACGTGCGAGGCGGCGTCGCGCATGGAGGGCAGGGCGGCCAGGTTCATGGTGACGTAAAAGGCCGAGACGAAGAGCACGGAGAGCAGAATGGCGCGGGGAATGGTGCGCTCAGGGCGGCGGACCTCGCTGCCCAGGAAGCAGATGTTGTAGTAGCCCCAGTAATCGTAGGTGGAGATGAGGGTGGCTTGAGCCAGGCCGCCCAGCGCCACGGCCACGGATTGCGCGGGGGAGACGGGAATGTGCCAGCCGCCGGTGGCTGCGGAGTGGGCGAAGCCGGAGACGATGACGCCGGCGATGGCCGCCATGACGCCGGCAAAGAGCACCCAGGCCAGCCGCGTGACGGAACTCAGATTGCGATAGAGCAGCGCCGTGACCAGCAGACAGGCTGCTGCGGCGGTGAAATTCGAGTAGTGCAGCATGGGCAGGGCGGCCAGGGGCGCAGCGTCCAGTCCAGGCCAGAACCAGGCAAGAAAACTCGAGAGGCCGATGCAGCCCGAGGCGATGGAGAGCGGCGCGGAAAAGCTCAACTGCCAGACGTAGAGAAAACTGAGCCAGTTGCCGGCGCGGTCGGGGCCGTAGATTTCGCGGAGGAAGGCGTAGGAGCCACCAGCGCGGGGGAAGGCAGCGCCCAACTCGGCCCACACCAGGCCGTCGGCCACGGCGATGACCGCACCCAGCACCCAGGCCCAAACGGAGAGCCGGTAGCCCGCTGCGGCGATGACCAGTGGCAGCGTGATGAACGGCCCCACGCCGATCATTTCCAGCATGTTGAAGAGCACGGCGGAACGCAGGCCGATGCGGCGCTGTAGCGGGGCGGAGGTGGAATCTGTGGATGCGGCGGGGATCATGAGGGCGGTGTGTTCCTTTAAGGATACTCTGGCGGATTGTACACTGACGGGAAGCATGTTCCTTCCTGAGAGATTAGAGCGAGTGGTGGTGAGTGTGGCCCTGGCGGGGCTGATTCTGGTGGCCGCGGGGCCGGTTTGCGCGGGTGCACAACAAGTGGCGCGGGCGCAAACTTCGGCTGGGGTCGAGCTGAAGGCAATGCCTCTCCCCGAGTCAGGCGCGATCGCGCTGCCGCTGCCAGAAGACCGTGGGCAGGCGGCTCTGGAACAGTCGCTGCGGCGGCTGGGAACTACGGCCAGCGTGATGATGATCGTGGCGCATCCGGACGACGAGGACGGCGCGCTGCTGACGTACCTTTCGCGCGGCCTGGGCGTGCGCACCTCGCTGCTGACGCTGACCCGCGGCGAAGGCGGGCAGAACGCCATGTCGGCCGAGGTCTACGATGCGCTGGGACTGATGCGCACCAACGAACTGCTCCGGGCCAGCGAGTTCTACGGCGCCAAGCAACTTTGGGGCACGGAGGCGGACTTCGGCTTTTCAAAGACGCAGGAGGAGGCTTTTGCGCGCTGGGGCCACGACCGCGTGCTCTACGACGCCGTTTTGGCGGTGCGGCAAGAGAGGCCGCAGGTGATTGTGGCCACCTTTGTGGGCGGCGTGACGGACGGCCACGGGCACCATCAAGTATCCGGCGAGATTGCGCAAGAGGTTTTCAAGGCTGCGGGCGACCCGAAGGTTTTCCCTGAGCAGCTCAAGGATGGCGTGGAGCCGTGGCAGCCACTGGCGGTCTACTCCATGGTTCCGTTTGCGCCGGTTACGGACAAGGGCATGTTCGACTACGCCACCGGCAAGTGGGCTCCGGCGAAGTTCCACAACTACATTAGCGGCGAGTGGACGACGGGCGTGCCCTCGACCGACGTGATTCTGCCGGTGGGGACGAAAGACCCGGTGCTGGGCCGCAGCTACGTGCAGATTGCGCGGCAGGGCTGGGGCGAGCAGAAGTCGCAAAACGGCGGGGGCAACCCCATTCTGAGCGGACCGGCCACGACAAGTTACCATCTGTGGTCGGTTGCGCCGGAAGCGCAGGGCGGCGCGGGACGGATGGGTGAGGACCTGTTCCACAACTCGAAAGTGCAGATCGATACCGGCATCGGGGGACTGGCTCGCCTGGCCGGGAGCGACGCGCCGGAGTGGCTCGCAGCAGGACTCAAAAAGATCGACGAGGGTCTGAAGCGGTTTGCGGCGGAGCGGCAGGGAGGGACCGGAGCAGAGGTTGCGCACGAGCTGACGCCGGCCTATCGCGAGGCACTGGAACTGCGCGCAAAAGTGTCGGACGCAAGCCTCACGCCGGAGGCCAAGGCCGGACTGCTGCTGGAACTGGATGCCAAGATCGGACAGTTTCAGGCGGCGCTGAAGGAAATGCTGGGACTGGACTTGATGGCGTTCCGGACCAATACCGCGGCCGTGGCTACGGGCGGGCCGTTTCGCGGCGGTTCAGCCGACGAGATGCCGCGCAGCGTGACGCCGGGGGAAGAGCTCCGGGTGCGGGTGCACACCGCACAGGCCTCGCAGGAAACTCGGCTCAGCCGGGTCTGGCTGGAGAGCCAGATTGGAGCGCCGTGGAAAGCCGAGAACACGGCCAGCGCTGACGATCCCGCAGCCCCCACAGCCGATCCCATCTTCCGGGTTCAGGTTCCGGGAAACGCGGAGCCGACCGAGCCCTACTTTACGCGGCCTTCGATCGAGCAGCCCTACTACGACCTGGCCCATGCGGAGTACCGGCTGCGGTCTTTTGCGCCCTATCCGCTGGCGGCGTGGGCGGAATTCAGTTTTGACGGACTGCCCATCCGGCTGGGACAGGTGGTGCAGACGATGGCGCGGGTTCCGGGGATTGGCGGGGTCTATGAGCCGCTGGTCGTGACGCCGGCGATCGGAGTTCGCATGGAGCCTGAGGCAGGCATTCTGCCGCTGGACGGAAGCCCGCTGCCGGTACGCGTTACGGTGCATGTGCAGGCCGCGGCGGAGGGCACGGTCGATTTGAAGCTGCCTGCAGGCTGGCGCTCGGTACCAGCCGAGGCGCACTTCCACCTGGCCGAGGCCGGAGACTCCGAACCCATCCAGTTCTTGGTGACCCCGCAAGACCACCAACCGGGCGCCTACACCGTGAAGGCGATGGCGCACTGCGGCGGGCGGAGCTATGAGACGGGGTGGCAGAGCGTAGGTTACCCCGGATTGCGGCCGTACAACCAGTACAGGGCTGCCGAGTTGAAGACCCGTAGGGTGGATGTGAAGCTGGCCCCGGGCCTGCGCATCGGCTATGTGATGGGCACCGGCGACCTGGTTCCGGAAGCTATCGAAGGCGTGAGCGCCGCGGTGCACATGATTTCGGCGCACGAGCTCTCTTCAGGCGATCTATCGGCCTGGAATGTGATTGTGATCGGCATCCGCGCCTATTCCGTGCGGCCGGAGCTGACGCGGGCGCAAGCGCGGCTGGACGAGTTCGTGCGGCGCGGGGGAACGGTTGTGGTGCTCTACCAGAGCGCGACCTTCCCGGCCCCTCTGCCGCTCTCTATGGGACGGACCCCAGAGCGTGTGGTGGACGAAGAGGCGCCGGTGAAACTGCTGGAGCCGGAGAACTCCGTGCTCAACTGGCCCAACGGGCTCAGCGCTGCGGACTTCGACGGCTGGGTGGAAGAGCGTGGCCACTCCTTCCTCGACAGTTGGGATTCCGGTTACACGGCACTGACCGAAACCGCCGACGCCGGGCAAGATCCGCAGCGCGGAGGCCTGCTGGTGACGCACCCCGGCAAGGGGACTTATATCTATGTTGCCTTCGCGCTGCATAGGCAGCTTCCCGAGTTAGTGCCGGGAGCTTACCGATTGCTGGCCAACCTGCTAAGTGCAGGAAGGAACACGAGCACGGGGACGGTCACTCATCAGTGAGATCTTGAACGAGTTATTTTCTGCAGCACGAGTATTTCTTCCGGGGCTAAAGCCGGCGGTGATTTTGCTGACTCCATGCGGGGATTGGAACCCCCGCATGCCTCCAGAGCGGCATTTTCCGTGGCCTGCAAAACTGCGTATTTTCAAGACTTCCTCAGGGCTCCGATCTGGCCCAAGGTTCGGTCACTGCGCCGATCCGCACCCATACATGTACAATACGAACGGGCTAGCAGCGTCCATGTTAAAGTCATGTAAATTCCTAAGTAAACAAATAGGATTGAGTGTCTGGTAGTTACTGTTAAAAGTATGTGAATTCGTCAAATATTCATACATTTCTGCGAGTCTGAAAGACGGAACAGGCGAGAGATGGTTTTGTACGTGGGGACTTGCTCTTGCCGCCTTCCAGTGTCTATCTCGCAACCCGACAGGAACAAACATTGCCTTCATGTCTGCTGCACCCGGGATGCGGGAACCAAGAGCGCTCGTTGTCGACGAGCGCGCAGTCACGATCCAATTTGAATAGCGAGAAAAAGAGAGGCCCAATGAACTTCAGATTCAGAATCGCTGCCGCGGCAATCCTGGCAGCCAGTCTTGTTGGCACATACTCATACGCCAGCGACCCTACGCCGCCGGTCAAGAAGCATACCGCAACCAAGAAGGCCAAGACACCTCCTCCGCCGACGGTGGAAGAGCAGATTCAGAAGCTGCGCAGCGAGTTGGAAGGCCAGATCGACGGGTTGAAGAGCAACCTGGCCGACAAGGACGCGCAGTTGAAGAAGGCTGAGCAGGCGGCAGCCGATGCCCAGGCAGCAGCCGACAAGGCGCAGGCCGCAGCCACGGCCCAGCAGCAGGCGGTAACCGACAACGCGGCTGCGGTCAACACGCTGCAGACCACCGTTACCGATTTGAAGGGCAATCAGGTTTCGCTGGCGACCACGGTTTCCGACGAGACCGCGAAGATCAAGAAGGATCTGGCCAGCCCGAGCGCGCTGCACTACAAGGGAATCAACATCACCCCCGGGGGCTACATGGCGGCTGAAACCGTGTACCGCCAGAAGGCCACCGGCGCCGACATTCCGACGGCATTGAGCTCGATTCCTTTCGACGGCGCCAACACCGCTGCGCTGAGCGAGTTCTTCGGGTCAGCCCGTCAGTCCCGCGTATCGATGCTGGCGGAGGGCAAGACCAATTCGGCCACCTATCGCGGATACGTCGAGGGTGACTTCCTCGGCACCGGCACATCTTCCAACAACAACCAGTCGAACAGCTACGTGTTTCGGCAGCGCGTGGTGTGGGGACAGGCAGTCCTGAACAACGGAATCACCTTCCAGGGTGGCCAGATGTGGTCTCTCGCTGCAGAGCGCGCGAAGGGCCTTTCGAACTTCTCCGGCGACGTCAAAACGCCGCTCACCATCGACCCGAATTACGTTCCGGGCTTTGTCTGGACTCGCCAGTTCGGTTTTGCCGTCCTCAAGAGCGGCTCGCACGTCTCCTACGGCATCTCGCTGGAGAACGCGCAGACCATCCAGGGCGGCAGCAACTGCCCGACCAACAGCTTTACTCCGGCCGGGGCCACCACCGCCACGGTGTACTCTGCCTGCCTCTTCGGCGGTTCGGGTACGGACGGCGCCACCTCCACTTCGAACGTCTCTTCCGGCATCCAGTCGAGCTCCTACAACGCGCTCAACGGCACCTACAGCTACAACCTGGGACCGGACGTGATCGGCAAGATTGCAGTCGATCCGGGCTGGGGCCACTACGAAGCGTACGCGATCGGGCGCTTCCCTCACTATGAGATCTATCCCAACTACAAGGCCACCACGGCCGCGGCCGCAACAGCGGGCCGTTACACTGACTCTCTGGCCACCGGCGGTTTCGGCGGCAGCTTGCGCGCACCGGTGTTTGGCAAGTATGGCGACTTTGGTCTGGCCGGTCTGTACGGCTGGGGCGTGGGCCGTTACGGCGACACCACCCTCGCCGATGTGACCTTCGACGCCGGTGGCGTGATGAAGGCCCTGACCAACGCTTCCGCGCTGGCGAGCATCGAACTTCATCCCACACCGCGCCTGGTGCTGTACGTCAACTATGGCGAGGACTTTGCGGGCCGCCTGGATGCTCTGGCTGCCGGCGCCAAGAACGGCTACGGCCTGCTGAGCGTCAACAATAGCGGCTGCAATGTCGAATCCGCTCTGCCCACGGCCGGCAATCTTCCTTCCGGATCGCCCGCGAACTGCACGGGCAACAACAAGTTCGTGCAGGAGACCACGGCTGGTTTCTGGTACGACTTCTACAAGGGACCGGCTGGCCGCGTCCGCTACGGCGTGCAGTATGCCAACATCAACCGCGCCATCTGGGGTGGCACCACGACCCCGCAGGCAGTGGCTACCGAGAACCAGTTCTACACTTCCTTCCGTTACTATCTCCCTTAACCCGCGAGCCTTCGGGCTCAATTGCAAGAAGAAAGGCAGCCCGCAACAAGGGCTGCCTTTCTTGTTTTGTGCGGCAGCGAGCGCGGCGACGGCTCCGGTGTAGCATAAGCGAGGAGTTGCCGGCTTGAGTCTCTTTGCAACCGGCGCGCGGATTGGCCGGTCGATGGGGAAAGAGCAAAAACAGTGGGAGATGGTGGCTGCGCTGCTGCGCGAGCAGAGCACTTTATCGCTGGCCACAACCGGGTCCGACGGAGAGGCCTGCGTGGCGCCGCTCTTCTACATTGCGGACGATGAGCTTTCTCTCTACTGGCTCTCTGCAAAGAGCAGCGCGCACAGCATCAACCTGACGAGAACTCCGCGCGCGACTGCCACCGTCTATCGGGATACCGCCGATTGGAAGAAGATTTGCGGAGTTCAGATGCAAGGGACAGTGAGCACGATTGCCGATCCGGAGAGAAGGCGCGCGCTGGTTGCGGCTTACTGCGAGAGGTTCAAACTGGGAAGCGTTTTTCGAGTGGCCATCCGGCGCAGTGTGCTCTATGCCTTTCAGCCGGAGATTCTGCGCTACATCGACAATGCGAAGGGATTTGGATACAAGTTCGAACTCAGTCGCAGAGATTTCACCGGAAAGAGAGGCACTGCGATTGGGTGAAATCGCCCGATTTTTCTGCGAAAATGGCCTGAATTGAGGCGAAATACGAGGTAATTTGCTGATTTTCGCGCATCACTCACGTTGATTCTATTGGACTTAAAAAATGACGCGAGGCGTGTTTTGACGAGAGTCGAGCTTTTTTGTGGTATGTAAACTGCAGAAAATAAGATAGATACGTTTATACATCGCCCCATAAAGCGAACAAAAAGGGAACGCACCCCCCCAGGGGGGGTACCCCCTTTTGGGGGTGCGGGCCGGTCACATCCCGGTCAGGAACCGGGGATGTGACTCATATTTTGATTGTGCACTGGATGGGTTTAATTATCCGCAACCACCACCGCGGTGGGGCCAGCCGCCTTCGGCTGGTCCGCGCCAGAAAGAAGGCGCGGGATTGAGATCTAGCGAGACTTGGCAGTGGCTGGGTTAGGGTTGGGGTCTCCCGTCCTCTCTGCGATGAAACTGCGGAAGGGGTTGAGAACCCACTTTCTGTGGCGGGGAGAGGGGGATCAACTGGTACTTGAGGATCTCTCACCGGAGAACCCCCAGCTAACGATTCGGCGCGAAGACAACGTTGATGGTGGTCTCGACTTTGATCGGCACACCATTGAGCAGGTACGGCCGGTACGTCCATTGCCGGACGGCGTCCAGCGCGGCTGGCTGCAGCGAGGCGGGTCCGCTGATAACGCGGAGCGCCTTCACATCACCCTTGGCGTCAATCGTGGCATGAAGGACGACCATGCCAGAGACATGTTTCTTGAGCGCCCCGACGGGATAAACGGGATCGATCCTGGTCTTGAGCATGCTTGCGGCTACGCCGGCGGAGACTGTGACTTTCCGCGGCGCCGGGGCAGCGCAAGAAGAGAATGGTGAGCCGAAGCCTTCCTCTGGACCCTCGGTCAACTCGTCGATCGTATGCTGCACCTCAACTTCGATCGGAACACCTTCATCCCATAGCTGGTGACTTCGGAGGTGGGCGCCGATTGCACACTCGACATATCTCTTTACATCCGTCACTGGCCGACCCGCCAGGTCCGTGTTTGGCGTCTTCTCAAATGCGGTGAGATATTGATCGCGTGTGGCCCAATGTTCCTTGAGGCCTCGCTCCAGGACAAGGATGGCTCGACCCAATTCCAGCGCGAGCGATGCGCGGACGGGATCTACGGCCGCAGTTGCCGAATGTTGAGGAGCCATCTCGGGACCTTGAGAGATTCCTGCCTGACAGGCCAAGAGGACGGCAGAGAGAATAATAAAGTTCGCCGAAAGCAGGTTCGGACGCAGCATCGCTCCTCCGTACTGGTAGCAGAGCCCTTGCAGAATCGATGCTGCTGAAGGACATCGATAGCCCGAGAGATCGCAAAGTTGCTCGAGAAACTCAGCACGAAACCGATTGCCCCGGTTGGGGAGACTCCCTAAGTATAGACACCGCAAAGGGTAAGAAAGTGCCTAGGGATTTCGGGAACCAGCGACTCTGGTTTCGCTCTAAACAGGCTGCGGAGGAAGGGCTTGAATTCGGGCGAAGTGCCCGAAAAGGAAAACCGCCGGAGCTAGAACAACTCTCCTGTTGGTGTGGAGTTTACCGCGTGGACCGGGAGGTCCACGCTCACTCTACGCCGATGGGAGGTCGGCGTTACAAAGGCCTGTTTGGGGCTACTGCTGGCGGGGTTCGCCGGTGGGGAGGAAGGCGACTCCGGCCAGTTCGTCGCCCGAAGCGAGGACGCTGCGCAGGCGCTCGGAGTTGGGTCCGCTGCGGGCGGCGGCGGTTTGAAGCAGGCGTAGCGCTTCTACCGGAGGAGTGCCGGCGGGGAGGCGGAAGATCCAGGGTACATTGGTCGAAGTGAGGCGTTTGTCGCCGCTGAGGGCGATGACCGGCACAAAGGTCTTGAGCGACAATTGCTCGGCCAGGTGGGCGGCATCGCTGTTCAGAGCCACAATCGCCAGGGCGTGCTCGTCCATGATGGCATGAACCAGGTCCTTGGAAGCGGCCCAGACGGGCCAGCCTGCGGTGCTCCAGTTCTGGTCGCTGCCCACGGGGAGCAGGGTCCACGGGCGGCCCTTGGCGGCCTTCGACGCCAACACAGCTGCTACCTCAGGCGAAGCGGCGACCTGCGCGGCATTGGGTCCGAAGAGGACGATGCGCACCGGACCTGCCGGTACGTCTTCGCTGTGCGGGCCGGCGTAGTCCACGCCATCCTCGCCAACGCGCGCATAGGGCAGCACCTGCGGTGCGGCCAACGTTGTTGAGGTTTGTGGTGCGACTGGCGTGGGCACCTGCGGCGCGACTGGCGTGGCTGAGGCTTGCGGTGAGGCAGGCGCCGGAGACACGGTGGCTTGCGGCACGGCGGGCGCGATGGGCGCTGCAGAGGTCTGAGGCGCGGGCTGCGGCTCCTTCTCCATGGTGGCAACGCGGTAAGTGATGGTTCCGTTGCGCACGGTGCCGAGGTACATGGGAGCGACATTCTTCTGGCTGGGATCGAAAACCATGTGCGCGGTGACGCCATCGTACTGCTCGATGTTGGCCAGAGCGTCGTGAATGCGGGCGCGATTGAGACCAGCCTTGCAGATGGAGTCGAGCAGGGCATTCATGGCGTCATAGGCAAGAGAGGCAAACTGCTCCGGCTTCTCTTTGAAACGGTCCTCAAAGCGGTGGTTGAAATCGATCCATTTGGGATCGTTGCGCGTGGGATCGTAGGGAAAGACGGCCTCAAATCCCTCGGCTGCGGGACCAGCCTGTGCCAGCAACTCGGGACCGAGGGTGCGATAGGCGCCGAAGACGCGTTGCTTCATGCCGGCGGCGCGCATCTGCTTCAGAATCCCAGCGGCCTGCGCCTGGTCGGTCCACAGGACGATGGCGTCGGCGCGCGAAGAGGCGATGACCTTCAACTGCTTGGAATAATCCGTGTCGCCGGGCAGATATTTCTGCTCGATGACGATGGGGTGGCCCAGGCGGCGCGCTGCATCGCGCAGCTTGATGACGCCGAAGCGGCCGTAGCGGCTGTTGACGCGGAGAATCGCCACGCGCTTCAAGCCAAGCTCGGTAAACATGCGGCGGGCCAGGGTGAGGCACTGCACGCGGTCGTCCTGGAGGTCGGTAAAGTACCAGGGGATGTAGGTCTCGGGAATGGTGGGATCGGTGGAGGCCGAGTTGACGATGGGAATTTCAGCGCGCAGGGCAACGCGCAGGATGATGTGCGTGGCTTCGGAGCTGATGGAGCCGAAGATCGCCCAGTCCTGGTCGTCGTAGACCATTTTTACGGCTTCATTGGAGGACGAGCCCCAGATGGCGGGATCGGTGGGCCGGTCTTCGCCATAGACGGCTTTGGCCTGCCAATTGTCGTAGTCGTTATGGAGCATCAGCTTGAAGGGCTTGCCGCCGTAGCCGCCGTGGGCGTTGGCTTCTTCGACGGCCAACTGCGCGCCATGCAACATGCGCAGGCCGAAGACCGATTCAGGGTTGTGCTCGATGGGTCCGAAGAAGCCGATGCGCACTTCGGTGAGGTTCTTGGGCTCGGGAATGTCGCGGCCCGCGCCGGAGTAGATATTGGGATGGGTGTAGTTGAGGTCGTAAGGCGCCGCGAACTTCGAGTACGGACTCAGATCGGCCGGCTCGCCCGCATAGGGTGTGACCGTACGATCCCGCGGCGGACCCGGCGGATGCGCACCGCAGGCGCAGGTTCCCTTGCCCGTGACCTTTGCCGGAGCCGCATTCTGACTGGCGATTCCGGCGGAGTCCTGACTCGAGTACTGTGCCGAAGAGACCGCGGCCACGGCGCCGAGCGCAACCAACAACCATCCCTTACCCATGAAAACTACTCCTTGCTTGCTTCTGCCTTTTCGTTGCGGAACATGGCGATGGCTTCGATCTCGATGAGCAGTTCCGGACGGCAAAGATGGGCCTGGATGCCGGTGGAAGCGGGCAGCGGATCGAGTCCCTGGGCCTTGAAGAAGGCGGTGCGCTCTTCGTTGAAAACGTCGTAATCGCGGTCGATGTCGCGCAGGTAGCAGCTGGTGCGGACGATGTCGTGCCAGGTGCAGCCTTCGGCTTCAAGCAGGCCGGTGATGTTTTCGAGGGTGCGCTTCATCTGGGCTTTGAAGTCGCCGATGTGGACGCTGACGCCGGCTTCGTCGATGGAAGCGGTGCCAGAGATGAGGAGAATGGTGACGCCGCCGAGGTCGATCCTCATACCGCGCGAGAAGGAGCTGGGCTTGGCATAGGCATAGGCTTCGTTGAGCACGCCGAGGTTGGTCATGGCGCGCTTCTTGATGGGCGCATGCCCGATGGTCTCCAGAATTTCAGAAAGTGCATTCATGTGTCGTCTCCTGATGGGTAGGTCTGTTTTTTATTTTGGTTGAAGAATTCCGTGGCTCAACCCCTTGGCGGTGGCGACCCAGATGTCGCTGCCCTGAAAGTCAATGCCAAGAACATAGTTGTGGGCCGGAGCGGTGGTGACTGCAACCGGCGTTACATTCCCTTGTGCGTCGCGCACCGTCATCTCGGGCTTTCCGTCCTTGAGCGAAGGCCGGTAGACGGCCCAATTTACGCCGTCAAAGTAAGCCAGGCCCTTGTCGGTGCCGAACCAGGCGCGATTGGCGTCCACGCCCTTGACCGTGTTGGTAAAGTTCGAGGGCAGCCCGCTGTCTTTGGTCAAAAAATTATGCCAATAACGGCCGTCATAGCGGCTGTCGCCGAAGTATGTGGCCACCCAGACTATATTGTCCACAGAACTGACCGAAGTGACAATCTCGTGGACTAACCCCTGATCCTTGAACAGCACCATTTCGTTTTCGCCGTCGGGATCGTCGTATTTATCCCAGCGGCCGGTCTTGCGGTCGAGCTCCAAAAGGCCACTGCCCCAGACGGCAAAGTAGACCTTGGCAGGGGAGGTGGAAACCGCGTAGACCCAGATTTCGGCCATGGGGGTGTTGCGCTCGTTGTAGAGCGACCACTGGCCGGTGTGCAGGTCAAGACGGCAGCCGCCCGCGGCCGTGGCCACCCAGACGTCTTCGCCATCCACAGTCACGCCGTAGACTACATCGTTGCTCAAGCCGGAGTTCAACTGCGTGTAGCTGTCGATGCGTCCGCCGGAGATGCGGCTCAGGCCGCCCATGGTGCCGGCCCAGACGTCGCCGGTGTGCTTGTCCAGGGCCAGCGAGAGCACGGCACGGTGCGCGAGGCCGTCCTTGGTGGTATAGGTCTTCCAGACGTGATTCTCGTAGAGAGCCAGGCCGTCTTCAGTGCCGGCCCAGATGCGATCGCCATCCACGAGCACGGCGTAGACGTGATTGTTGGGCAGGCCGTTGGCGGTGGTGAAGTTCTCAAATTTGAAACGTGGCAGGGCCTTCAGTGCGTCGGTCGACTGTGGTGTGACGGACGCCGCTTGCGCAGGCGCCGGCGGTGCGGCAGGCGCTGGTGAAGCAAAACTGAACTGCGCAGGCAATGCCAGCAGCGCGATCAAGCTAAGTTTTCCGAATGCGGGCTTCATCATCGCGTCCTCAGGTACTCGATCAGGTCGTTGAGTTCGTCCTTGGTCAGGTCATTGGTGCGGCCGTGCTTGTCTTCCGGGTTGTAGACCGTCCAGATTTCTTCGAGGGTCCGTGCTGTGCCGTCGTGCAGGTAGGGCGATGTCAGCGCGACATTGGACAACTGCGGAGTGTCGAAGAGTCCGGTGTTGTCCGTCACCTTGCGTGTTCCTACTTCGAAGGATTTCTGGCTGGTGCCTTTGGGGCCGCTGTGGCAATAGGAACAGCGGTTGGCCAGGGGAATCGGCTTGCCGAACTTGTCCATTTCGCGCACGAACAACATCCTGCCCCGCTCCTGCGCCGGGGTGAGTTCGCCATTGGCCTGACGCCAGCGATTGGGCCGGGGCGGCATGTTGCGCACGTAGACGCTCAAATCGGCAAGGGTCAGGTTGTCGTAGTTCTCCGAGCGCCAGAAATATTTTTCAGTGCGCGGACCGCATTCGGTGGGGATATTCGGGTTGCCGCCGTTCCACTTGTAGGGCTCGGTGTCCTTGATGTCTTCAAGCAGGCGGTTGTCCACGATGTCGCGGCCCATGCCATCCGGCTCGAGATCCCAGGTGAGGCCGTCGAAGGTGGAATCGATGTGGCAGGTGGCGCAGCCGATCTGGCCCTGGAAGGAGTAGCGCGCGGTGTAGAAGGTCTGCTCGCCGTGGCGCTGGGTCGATATGGTCTTGGGGCCGGCCAGGGAGATGGTGGAGGCGACGGTGTTGGAGCGCGTGTCAATGACGCTGATGGTGTCTTCCAGGCGATTGGCGACAAAGAGACGGCGGCCATCGCGGCTGAAGGCCAGGCCGCGCGGATTCTGGCCGACGGGAATGCGGGCAATCACGTAGTTGCTGCTGGCGGAGAGATCCTGCGCGAAGGAGCCGGAAGCCGGGCGCGGGTGGGTGCGAACGAAGTTGAGCAGGCGTGCCACATCGACGACCAGCACGGCCTCAGAACCGCCCAGGGTGACGTAAAGGCGGGATTTGTCCGCAGAAATGGCGACGCCGAAGGGCTGTGCGGCGTAGCGCTCCAACTCATCCAACGGCACTTCGACCGGCTGGCCCACATCCGCGCCAAACAGCTGGAGCGTGTCGGCAAAGGCGCCGCCGTGCTCAAGGTGGGCGAGGGGAACAAGATTCTTGGGGTGGTACTCGGCGATGACGCCCAGGCGGCCGTCGGCGGAGAAGGCGGTATGAAAGACGCCTGCGATGGCGTGCAGGGGGAGGCGCTCAGAGACTGCGGCGCGCGCCACATCGATGACCGTAACTTCGGAGTCCGGCACCCGGCGATTTCCGCCTGGGGTGGGCTGCGACGAACCGTTGGGATAGATGTGGGTGGCGTAGATGCGGCTTCCATCGGGCGAGAGGGTCAGGTAGCTCGAACCGCGGCCGGCGAGCAGACGCTTCTCTTCCACTCCGGTCTGGGCGTCGAGGACCGCGATGTCGTTCGAGATGCGATTGGCAACAAAGAGGTGCTTGCCTGCGCGGTCCGCGACCACACCCGAGGGCTCTGCGCCTACCGGCCAGGTGGCGATGACTTCGAGCTTGGCGGTATCGATGACGGAGAGCGTGTCGTCCCAGGAGTTGGTGACGAAGAGGCGGTCGCCTTTGTCAGAAAGTGCGATGCCGCGAGGAGTACGGCCTACCGGGACATTCTTGATGACCGCATAGGTGGCGGCGTCGAGAACGCGCACTTCACCGCTCTGCTGGCAGAGGACATAGAGCCGCGCGCCATCGGGGGAGAGAAGGACCTCAAGCGGAGAAGCGTAGTCGAGTTGATCGGCCTCGGTGGAGCGGTCACCGGCATGAGCCGGGCGGTCCGTGGAGGTCCAGAGAGCAAAGCCGAAGAAGGCCACGGCGGCCGCGGTGAACGAGGCCACCACGGGAGTGCGGAGCCGGTGCGCAGTACGCGGGTTGAGGTCGCTCCAGTTCACTTGGGCTCCTCCACGGTCAACACGCGATCCACAGCGAGTTTTTCGAGCGTCTGTTCGCGGCCGCTGGGCCAGTGAACGAGGAGCTTGTCGATGGTGGTGGCTGCGCCCAGTCCGAAGTGCAGGCGGCTGTCATCCTGCGAGAGATAGCCGGAGCCAGCTACGCGCTCGGCGGTCTGGCGCTTGCCTGCGGTAAAGACCTCGACTTTGGCTCCGATGCCGTCGCGATTGCTCTTCGTTCCCTTGAGCTTGACGGCGACCCAGTGGCCGGTGTCGGTGGAGACGTTGTGGACCAGGGTTCCCTTGGCGCCCAGGTTCACGAGAAAGGCGTCCACCTTGCCGTCGTTATCGTAGTCGGCAAAGCAGGCTCCGCGGGCCGTCGTGCGCTCGCTCAGCACCGGTCCGGCGTCACGGGAAACATCGGCGAATTTGCCGTTGCCGAGACCGCGAAAGAGGGTGTGCTCCTGCGGGTAGAGGTGAATGAGGCCGCCGTGGAAGATGAGAATGTCGAGCTGTCCGTCATTGTCGTAGTCGTAAACGCCGGTGCCCCAGCTTACGTATTGCGCGTTGGTCTGGGAGACGCCGTTGGTAGCTCCAATGTCTTCAAAGGCCATCTTGCCGGTGTTGCGCAGCAGACGGTTGTAGTGGCCGTCAGTGACCCAGAGGTCGAGGATGCCGCGGCCTTCGAAATCGGCAAAGACCGGGCCCATGGATGAAGTGGATTCGCCATTCTGGCCGAAGGCTGTGCCGGTGTCGTTGGCCACTTCCTCAAAGGTTCCGTCGTGCTTGTTGCGGAAGAGAAAATTTTCGGTGCGGTCGTTGGCGACGTAAATGTCGTCCCAGCCGTCGCCGTCAAAGTCTGCCGCCGTCACGCCCATGGTGCGGCCCACAAAAGCGGAGATGCCGGACTTCTCCGAAACATCGGTGAAGGTGCCGTCACAGTTGTTGTGATAGAGCTTGTTGGTTTCGCCTTCGTAATCGAGCGGGCCGGGGTAATTGTCGGCGGCGTAGTAGGCGCGGTACTTGGGGTCGAACTTGACGTAGCGGCCGACGAAGAGATCCGTGCAGCCGTCCTTGTCGTAGTCCAGCCAGGTGGAGCTGATGGCCCAGCCGTCCACTTTGATGCCGGCCTTCGCGGTCGCGTCGACGAAGTGGCCGTTGCCGTCATTGTGATAGAGAATCGTCTTGCCGTAGCCGGTGACCAGAAGATCGACAAAGCCGTCGTTGTCGTAGTCGGCCGCGGTGACGGCCACCGAATACATATCGGGATTGAGGCCGGCTTGATCGGTCACGTCGGTAAAGCGGCCGTTGCCGTCGTTGCGATAGAGGTGGTTGTGCGGCAGAGGATTCGGCTTCACCTTCAACGGATGGGGGTGCATCGAGTCGTCGAGCGGGCGGCCGTTCACGACATAGAGAGAAAGCAGGCCGGAGTTGTTGTAGTCGAACCAGACGCAGCCGGCGCCGGTGCCTTCCAGCAGCGAACCCAGGTCGGCGGAGCCGAAGCTGTGCGTGAAGTTGATACCTGCCTTCTGGCTGGCATCTTCAAAGCGGATCGCGGGCTGGTGCGGCACCTGCGATCCGGCAGGTACCTGCGGTGCGGCAGACGCCGCTGGCGCGGCCTGAGATGGCTGAGGGACGTTTTGCGCAGTGGCGATGGAAGCGGCAGAGAATAGGGATCCGGCAGCGAGGGACAGAACTGCAGAGAGCAAAGACAACCGCAGATCCTTCGACTCCGCTACGCTCCGCTCAGGATGACAACTCTTTTGGGGTGGTGTCGTTTCTTGGGTACGGGGGAAAGACGAAAGAGAGCGAGAAAACATTTCAGTTGCCTCCCGGCGTTCGCTGCTTGGCGGCAGTAGTGTTCTTTGCGCCGGTCAGATCGACGGGCGTGGTGGTGCGCAGCAGGATGGCCGGCACATGGTTTTCCGATCCGCGCTCGGGTCCGGTGTGGCAACCGACGCAGATGCGCTGCTCGCCACTGCGAACCCAGAACCATCCGTGCTCCTGGCGCAAGACTGCGCCTTTCTCATCGAGCAGGGAGAAGCGAAGGGGCTGGTCGGCGGGAGTCTTCACAAAAAAGGAACCGTCCGCCTCGACCTTAGCTGTTCCGGCGATGACGGCGCGGCCCTGCGCGCTGAGCGTTTCAAGCCGCACGGACGCTGGCATTTTCTTTAAATCGCCCTCGCGCGACTGGCGCACATCGAGGGCCATGAGGTTGCCGTAATTCCAATCATGGATTGACGAGGGATGGCGATTGGGGCGGGTGCGCGGAGCCACTACAACCGGCTCAACCAGGTCCCGGCCGGTTTCGGCGAGAAGCGTCTGAAGTGCTGCTGCACCGGGTGTCGAGGGTGTGGAGGGCTTCCACAGCTTGAGGGCATAATGCCCGCCCGCGGCCTGACGCGCGCTGACCAGCCAGTCTCCCGAGGCGGTCTCGGCGATGGCGCCGGAATAATCGCCCACGGGCGCCTTGATGCGGGCCTCGTGAGCCAGCGGGGAAGTGAAGCGCGCCAGAGAGCTGCCGTGGGTGAAGACCACATCGCCCGAGGTCAACTGCTTGCCGCCCCAACGGGCTACGCCGTGGTCACAGCGGTAGGACTCGACGCCCGAGCCGTCGGAGTAGACGAGAAACATCTCCGGCGTTGAGCCTGAGCCGAGGGGGAAGGTAGCTTCAAAGAGGATGCGCCCGTCCTGGAGCACGTCGGAAGGAACGGCGCTGGCGGGAATGTAGGAAAGCGGAACCACGGTGGCGCCGGCGTTGGCATCGATGGGCGCAAGCGCCTGTTCAGCGGTGACGCCGGCAGCTTCGAGTTGAAATCCGCGTGGCGTGTGGAGCGCGTAGACCAGACGGCCAGCGGGCAGATAAAAGGGGCGTATGGCGTCGGAGGGGCCGGAGATCAGCTTACGCACGGAGCGGTCTGCCAGCGTCATTTCCCAAATCTGCCAGGGGTCGCCGGCGGTTTGCTTGCCGGAGAATAGCACCCGCTTGCCATCGAAGGAGATGTTGGCGTCGGCGCTGGCGGCAAAACCGGTCACCAGCGGCCCCGCCTTGCCGGCGTGGAGCAGAAGCAGTTGCGCGCCCTTGGGAAAGCGCTCCTGGCTCTGGCCGGAGGGGCGCAGGGCGGCCAGCGGCTGGTACACAGGCGCGGCAGTGACGATCATGTCTGTCGACGGAGCTTGGGCCGAGTCGGGAGCGAAGCCGCAAATCGGAACCAAAAGAGCAACCCAACCCGCAATCGCCAGGAATCTGGCAGGAGACCTCATCCAACAGCCTCCATGGTGCGAGTTCCAACCGCCTCGTGCGACGGCAGTCCGCGCTTGCGCGGCGCCAGCCCTCTCAAAGCCAGGTAGGGATCGAGGTCCGTCATCATTTCGTCGAATTCCGCGAAGTCGAGGGACTGATCGCCGTCGCTCCACGCCTTGTCGGGATTGGGATGAACCTCAACCAGCAGGCCATCGGCGCCTGCGGCAACGGCAATGCGCGCCAGGGCCGGAACCAGATCGCGATGCCCGGCGGCGTGGCTGGGATCGGCGATGACCGGCAGGTGGGAAATCTGCTTGAGCAGCGCAATTGCGGCCACATCGAAGGTGTTGCGGGTGGCGGTTTCAAAGGTGCGGATGCCGCGCTCGCAGAGAATGACGTGGGGGTTGCCGTTGTCCAGAATCAGCTGCGCAGAACGCAGCCAGTCGGCCACCTTGGCCACCATGCCGCGCTTTAGCAGAATGGGCCGGCCGGAACGCGCCGCGGCTTCAAGAAGCGCGTAGTTTTCCATGTTGCGCGTGCCGATCTGGAGAATGTCGGCGTACTCGGCCACCAGCGGCACATCGTCTTCCGACATGACCTCGGTCACGATGGCCAGGCCGCTTTCCTGGCGGGCGTGGGCCAGCATCTTGAGGCCTTCCAGGCCGTGGCCTTGAAAGGCATAGGGCGAGCTGCGGGGCTTGAAGGCGCCACCGCGGAGGATGCGGGCGCCAGCGCGGCGAATGTGATTCGCCGTCGCCATCAATTGAAACTCGGTCTCTACCGAACAAGGACCGGCCATGGTGACAAATTCGTCACCGCCGATTTCAAGGTCCAGAACCGGAATCACCGTATGCTGGAGAACCTTGCTCTTCAGAACATCCGGTGTTTCGGCAAATCGTTCGTGCCAGCTATCACGCACCCTGTGCGCTCCAATCCGGGGAAGGCTCAGACTATCGCGTCCACACGACACTTGCCTCCATCGAAAGGTGGAGATGAGCGAGCCGCCGGCCTAGGTTTCAGGCTCAGCACCCTCCTCTAGAATAGAGGCCGATCTTCCCGGCGTCACAATCCCGTATTTCCAATCCAGAAACTGTTGAAGATCCTCCGGAAGAAGCGGAGACAACTCCTGCCAGGTAAGCACTTTAAGCCGAACTCGCAGGGCTGAGGACCTGACGGCTGCCATGACCCGGAACCAGGCCTCGCGCAAGTCCGGCCGGCGCGCGTCATGGATTACGCAGAAGCTTTCCCCACCGGCGAACGCAGCCAACACGTTGCGAATCAGCTGATAGCTCTCGTAGGCGGAGTCGAAATCGGTGGGAGAAGTGTGTTCGGGGATGAACAAAGGCCGGTAGGCGGCGAATTCAGCTGCCGAGACGTTACTTTGGTTTTCCAGGCTGCGGAGGTCCGGCGCATCGGCCACGTCTTCGTATTCCTGTTCCTGCGAATAGTCTTCGGGGAATTCGGTGGGTTCCCTGTGCCGCTTGACCCGAAGGGGCACCCGCGGCAGCAGTTCTGGGTCAAAAACCGTGCGGAAGTCCCGGTACGCCTCGACCACCGCGGCAGTTTTGGCCTGAAAATCCCCTTCGGTTAATTTGGACTCCACCAGCAGGCCACCCCAGCGCATGTCGACCTCGGTGCGGTCGCTGCGGCCGTTGGCCAGCGGGACACGCGCCTTCCAGCCGAAGACCGGGGGCACATCGCCCTCGATCCCCAGAGCCCGCCGCACCGCGGGCGACTCGGCGACTCCAGGAGCGCAGAAGACGTTCATCAGCAGGGCATCCGAGCTCATGGAGGAATCGAGTTCCCGCCAGCGGCGGCCCGACAGGGGCTTGGGCAGCGACCGCCCCTGGGCGTGAATCTTGTCGAAGCGGCGCATCCAGTCCGACCGCGCCGCGATCGCCGCAAAGGCCGGAGAGAAGAAGTTCCCGTGCCGTTCCTCCTCCGGCGCATAGACGATCACCGGCGGGTTGCCATAGCTCTCCACATGGGAACGGCCGCGCGCCCAGAGCCGATTGCGCTGGCCCAGTTCCCGCCGTAGTTCATTCGCGTAGAAACTTGATTGTGCCTTCATTGAGACCCCGAGACCGGTGAGACAGTCGCTGGTCTGACTGGTAGGGCGAACCTGGAGTTCGCAGCATAATTGATGGGATCGATGGCGCACCGAAAACGCTGAAAATGCAGATCATTCACTACGTTCCCCACAAAATGAGCGGGAAGGATGAGCGGAGATTCTTACTAACAAAATCAGCAAGTTAGCTTCCGCTGCGCGGAAATCGCGAGTTGGCGAGTTGGAGGTGGTTCATTCCAGCCGCCATTTGCCACCGCGGCATGAGAAAATTGTGCCCGTGATCCCTCGCATGCAGTCTTTTCTTTCCTTACTTCTGCTGACCCTTGCTGTCCTTGTCCCCGCTGCCGCCCAGACGCCCGGGGTCAAAAACACCAAAGCCGAGGAACAGGCCGGGGCGCTGCTGTTTCGCGACAAGGGTTGCTCCCACTGCCACGGGGTGGGCGGCGTTGGCACGAAAAAGGCGCCGGCGCTGACGGACTTGCGCAAGAACAAGCTTTGGACGCCGGACAAGATGACCAACCAGATTCTGAATGGGGGCCAGAAAATGCCGCCGTTCAGCGAGTCGCTCACCGACAGCGAAGCGGCGCAGGTGGTGGCTTATTTGAGAGCCAAACACATGCCAGCGCCGCCGCCCGAACCAGCCGCCCAACCTGCGCAGTGAATTCGAACCCCGCCGGCCACATTCGATTCGATGGGCCGCTGCCAAATCGCTAGGCGACCACGGGAACTTCAGCCATGCCGGCATTGCCGAAGATGCGGCGATAGCGCTCGACTTCGGCTTTCGGGCCCATGGCTTTGGAGTAGTTGTCGGAGAGCTTGACGGCGGGGCGGCCTTCGACCTCGCTCAGCTTGCAGACCAGGCTCACCGGGTCAAAGCTCGAGTCGCCGTGCGGATTGCAGTTGCGGAAGTCGTTGGTCAGAAAGGTTCCCCAGCCGGCGCTGAAGCGAATGCGGGGCTCGGGAAGCCAGCGGCTCTTGTCCAGGAAGTCGCTGGCGCGGCGGAAATCGGCTGGGGTCGCGCCGTTCAGGAGCTTGCCGCCAAAGTAGGCGTGGAGACCGAGAATCGCATCCACATCCAGAGCGTCGGAGGCGATCAGACGCTTCTTGCGGGGGTCGCATCCGCGCTGGCGAAGCCAAGCAATGTACTCGTCGCCGGCGTTGTAAGGGTCTTTGCTGTCCATGCGCTGGCCGGTCCAGCGGGCCACCCAGTCCGGCGCGTCGCGCAGAAACTGCGTGGTGCCGAAGGTGTCGGGCAGCAGGATAAGGAGTTCGCCCTGGTAGGTTTGCTGCCAAAGCTCCAGCAGGCGATACTGCGCCGATTTCAACTCTTCGTCGGTGTTGGCCAGGGCGGCCAGGGCCATGGGCAATTCGTGGGCGTTGGTGCCCATGGCTTCAAGATCGTGCTTGTAGGCGAGATAGGCGTTGGAGCTGCCGGCAAAGCTGGAGCCGAGCGTGTCGCTCATGGCCTTGACGACGTACTCCTGCCAGAGGAAGCTGTGACGGCGGCGGGTGCCGAAGTCGCTGAGGTTCAGGCCGGGAACGCCGCGGAAGCGCTCCATCTTCTCCCACAGACGGGTTTTGGCGCGGGCATAGAGAATGTCCAGCTCCAGCTCGGTGAGGCGCTTCAGATTGGCGCGCGTCTTGAGCTCGTCGATGGCCGAGAGGGCGTAAATCTCCCACAGCGTCGTCTCGGACCAGAGGCCGTCGAAGCGGAGCGAGATTTGGCCGTCGCGGACGGAGAGATCGAAATCGGAGAGACGGAAGCCGCGGTCGAGCCACTCAATGAAAGCAGGCTCGAAGATGCCGCGGCGGCCAAAGAAGGTGTTGCCCGCCAGCCAGATCAGCTCGGACTTGTGGAAGCGGAGTTTGCGCGTCTCTTCCAACTGCTCGCGGAGCTGGTCGACGTTGACGATTTCGCCCAGGGGCACGGAAGTGGAGCGGTTGAGCAGCGTAAAGGACGCGTGCGTGGTGGGAAAGTGCTTCCAGATGAACTGAAGCATCAGGAGCTTGTAAAAGTCGGTGTCCAACAGGGAGCGCGTGATGGGATCCAACTCCCAGTTGTGATCGTGCGCGCGCCTGGCGAGATTAATGATCACGATTTCATTACTTTAATTGAACGGCGCGAAAGTGTGGCGAAAAGCCGCGGTTTGCCCCTTGCTGGATCTCCTCAATATCGTCACCTCAGCTTCGGCCCTCAAGGTTTGCGATTTCACCAGGGTAGCGCTGGCAGGACTTAAGATCGTGCGGGGGAGTTTTGATGATGGAGCGCCGTTCTTTTCTGATCCGAGCAGGTGCCGCCGCTGCCGCGACAGCCTGTGCCTCATTGCGCGGGGCTGCCGCTGACGCAGCAGAGGGGGTTGCTGTCGAGTTGAGGCTGGAGGAAGAGGAGAACGCGCCGGTCATGCCACTCTCGTACACCGGGTTGAGCTACGAACTGGCGCAACTGACGGCCCCCAAGTTTTTCTCGGCTTCCCATCGCGATCTGGTGACGTATTTTCGCCTTCTGAGCCCACACGGCGTGTTGCGCGTGGGCGGCAATACGAGCGAGTTCTGCTGGTTCCGTGGGGAGGCGTCCACGGCGGAGCCGAAGCTGCACGTGCCGGCGGGAAATCTGGAGGCGAACTGGATGCCGCACCGGCAGTGTGCCATTCCGCCGGAAGCCATCGATGAACTGGCGGGGTTTCTGAAGGCGACCGGGTGGCGGCTGATCTATGGCCTGAATTTCGGCAACAGCACGCCGGAGCGGGCGGCTGTGGAAGCGGCCTATGTGGCCGGGCGCGTGGGGGAGCGGCTGGAGTTTTTCCAGATTGGCAACGAGCCGGATTTCTACCACGATGCCAACAACGGCACGCGGCCGCCGGGGTGGGATTTTGCGGACTATCTGCAGGAGTGGACGGGCTTTGCCGAGGCGATTGCAGCGCGGGTTCCTGGAGCGCGGTTTGGCGGGCCCGATGTGGGCGCTTCGTCGAGCTGGGTGACGCGGCTGGGTGCGGAGGTTCCGGCCCGGGTGAGCGAGCGGTTGGTGGCGATGACCGGGCACTACTACGCCGAGGGTCCGCTGAGAACCCGTTTACGATCTTCTGAGCAATAGCCTGAGGAAAGCCAAGTGGATCATCTGCAGGCTGGTATTCAGTTTTCGTTCGCAGTTCTTCCATAGCCGACGGCACTTTTCCAGCCACGCGAAAGACCGTTCAACGATCCAGCGTTTCGGCAGCACGACAAATGTATGCAGTTCGTTGCGCTTGACGACTTGCACCGTTGCCTTCAACCGCTCCATGACGCTGTCTGCGAACGGTTGGCCCGTATAACCGCCGTCGACCAACACGCTCTCCACCAACTCCAGATTCGGCTTGCATCGGTCGATGGCAACCAACGCGCCGTTGCGGTCCGTCACCTCGGCCGTGGTTACAGCAACAGCATGCGGCATTCCCTGCGTGTCCACCGCGATATGCCGTTTGATGCCGGAGACCTTTTTGCCCGCGTCGTAGCCCTTCTGCTCGGCGCTGTCGGTGTTCTTCACGCTTTGCGCGTCAACGATCAAAAAGCTGGTCATGGCGTTGCGCCCCAGTTTCTCGCGGGCCCCGCCAACGGATTTTTTTTAAGGCTCGCTCCAGAGCGCTCGTTCCGTCCTGATCGGTTGCGCTCCACTTGGCAAAATAGGAGTACACCGTGACCCAGTTGGGAAACTTATCTGGGAGCATACGCCACTGACAGCCGCTCTTGAGCAGGTAGAGCACCGCGTTGAAGACCTCATACAAATCCACCGTGCGCGGCTTGGCGCGCTTGCGCACGCCTTCCAGCAAGGAACCGATCAACTCGAACTGCTCCCGGCTGATATCGCTTGGATACGGCTTTCTGGGCTCCATCTCTCAGATTTACCGCTCTGCCGGAGAAGCTGCATATACCTACCTTGATGACTACGCCAGATCAGGACCAAAGATCGTAAACAGGCTCT
>Ga0255353_1000117_pt1 | contig 49213 bp, 23 predicted proteins | sample HBST25metaG_FD_189941 | JGI IMG/M metagenome (GOLD analysis project Ga0255353, IMG submission 189941) | Peat soil microbial communities from Stordalen Mire, Sweden - H.B.S.T25 | ecosystem: Environmental > Terrestrial > Soil > Wetlands > Peat | place: Sweden: Norrbotten County, Stordalen Mire...
CCACCATCGCGATTGTCGGCATGGCGGGCCGTTTTCCCGGAGCGCGCAACACGACCGAGTTCTGGCGGAATCTGCGCGACGGCGTCGAATCGATTCGCGATTTGACGGACGCCGAATTGCTCGCTGCCGGCGCCACGGCTGAGGATCTTGCCAACCCAGACTACGTGCGTCGTGCCGCGATTCTCGATGACGTGGCTCTCTTCGATGCATCGTTCTTCGGCTTCAGCCCGCGCGACGCCACCATCATGGACCCGCAGCACCGGCATTTTCTGGAGTGTGCGTGGGAGGCGCTGGAAGACGCGGCGCATCCGCCACGACAATTCTCCGGTTCGATCGGCGTTTTCGCGGGGTCGGGGATGAACACCTACCTGATCCACAATCTGCTCGCCAATCGCCGCCTCCTTGAATCCGCGGGCCTCTTTCAGCTCAAGCAAACCGGCAACGACAAGGACGTGCTGGCCACGCGCGTCAGTTATCAACTCGATCTGCGCGGACCCAGCATTAATGTGCAGACCGCGTGCTCCACTTCGCTGGTCGCGGTGCACATGGCCTGCCAGAGCCTGCTCAATTTCGAGTGCGACATGGCTCTCGCGGGTGGCGTGACCATCGAAATTCCGTATGGGCTCGGCTACGTTTATCGCGAGAGCGAGATTCTTTCGCGCGACGGCCACTGCCGCAGTTTCGACGCCCGCTCAAGCGGCACGGTTTTCGCAAGCGGCCTCGGGATCGTTGTCCTGCGCCGGCTTGAAGATGCGCTCGCCGATCACGATCACATTCGCGCTATTATTCTTGGATCGGCAATCAACAATGATGGCGCGCGCAAGGTTGGTTATCTTGCGCCCAGCGTGGAGGGCCAGGCCGAAGTGATTCGCGAAGCGCTGGACTACGCTGGCGTCCCTGCCTCCAGCATTTCCTATGTGGAAACACACGGCACCGGAACCCGCGTGGGCGATCCCATTGAAGTGCGCGCTCTGACGCAAGCATTTCGCGGCCTCGGCGCGCGCGGCACGACGGCTATCGGCTCGCTGAAATCGAACGTCGGTCATCTAGATGCAGCGGCCGGCGTTGCTGGCCTCATCAAGACCGTGCTTGCGCTGGAGCACGCGCAGATTCCCGCCAGCCTGCATTTCGAGAAGATCAATCCGCACATCGAGCTTGGAGGCGGTCCGTTTTACGTAAACAGCAAGCTCGCCGATTGGTTTTCGGCTGCAACGCCGCGCCGCGCGGGCGTCACTTCGCTCGGCATCGGCGGCACCAATGCGCACGTGATCGTGGAAGAGGCGGCCGCCGTCCTGCTCACCCGCCACAAGAAGACGTACGAAATTCTCACGGTTTCCACAAAGACCGAAGGCACCGCCGATCAGGCCTTTGCAAATCTTGCCGCGCATCTTGCAGAGCATCCGGAACTGAATTTTGCCGACGTTGCTTTCACTTGCCAACTGGGGCGCACGGCATTTCCGCACCGCCGCGCCGTCGTCGTCGAAGACGTGCGAGAGTCCATTGCCGCGCTCGCCGGTCTCGATCGCAAAAGGCTCATTGCCGGAACCGCGGGACGTGCCGCGCCGGTGTTTCTGTTTTCCGGCCAGGGCTCGCAATACGTGAACATGGGTCGCGAGCTCTATGAGAACGAAGCGGTTTTCCGCGAAACTCTCGATCTTTGCGCGAAGCATCTGCGCGAGCCGCTGGGCGTCGATCTGATTGCGGCGCTTTATCCGCCGGATTCCGAAAAGGATTCCTGTGCGGATCGTTTGAATCAGACGTGGCTCACACAGCCCGCGCTCTTCGCGATCGAATACGCGCTCGCCCAGTGGTGGCGATCGCTTGGCGTTGAGCCCACTGCCATGGCCGGCCACAGTATTGGCGAATACGTCGGCGCCTGCATCGCCGGCGTCTTTTCGCTCGAAGATGCGCTCGCGATCGTCGCTTCGCGTGGACGGATGATCAACGATCTGCCCGAGGGAGCGATGCTGGCCGTGCCGCTTTCCGCCGCCGAAATCACGTTGCCCAAGGAACTTTCTCTCGCCGCCATCAACAATCCCGCGATGTGCGTCGTCTCCGGCCCTGCGGATGCGATTGCCGCTTACGAAGAGTCGCTCGCCAAGCAATCCGTCGCCTGCCGCCGCCTGTTCACTTCGCACGCTTTTCACTCGGCAATGATGGAGCCGATTCTCGCGGCATTCGAGCAGCGGTTGCGCGGCATCGCATTCCACGCTCCGCGCATTCCCTATCTCTCGAATGTCACTGGCACGTGGATCAAGGCGGAAGAGGCCACGGACCCCGCGTACTGGGCGCGCCACATCCGCTCGACAGTTCGCTTCAGCGACAATCTTGCCGAGCTTTTCAGCGCGCCCGAGCGCGTGCTGATTGAATCCGGACCAGGCAACGCACTCACCACGCTCGCGCGCCAGCAGGGCGGACCTTCCGCGAAGGCGTTTGCATCACTCCCGCATCCGCGCGAGAACGTCTCGGCGTTGCGTTGCGCATTTGAAACACTCGGCCGACTTTGGACGCTCGGCGTGAATGTGGATTGGTCGAAGCATCACGCCGCCAGCTCTGTACAACGTGTTTCCCTGCCCACGTATCCGTTCGAGCGTCAGAAGTTCTGGATTGAGCCGGACACGATTGCGAAGGACGCGCAACCCGCGCCGGTGCTGAAGACGCCATCGGCAAATGCCGTCAGTGCCGACGAGGCTGTCTCGCTTTATCGCCGCGTTTGGACGCGCACGCCTCTGCTTGCAACCGCTACGGCCGAGCCAGGCCCCTGGCTGCTTTTCCGGGACACGTTCGGCATTGCTGATGAGATTGCCCGTTATCTCAAGGCTGCGAAGCAGAATTTCTCCTTTGTCGAATTTGGCGGCAGCTTCAAACAACTTGGGGACGGTCGCTACGCGCTACGTCCCGCTGCGCGCGCGGATTACGATGCGCTCGTTGCCGCTCTGCTCGAGTCTGGCGGAGTTCCGCGCAAAATCGTTCACCTCTGGTCTCTCTCGGCGGAAGCGAACGAGGCGCCGCTCGAAGAAACTCTCGACCGCAGCTTCTTCAGTCCTCTCTATCTGGCGCAGGCGCTCGCGGCGCAGGATCTTCAGGGCGTGCAGTTGGCGCTCGTCTCCAACCACTTGCAGCAGGTGGCAGCGGAGCCTGTGCGCAATCCTGCTCGCGCCGTGCTTCTCGGTCCCGCGCGCGTAATTCACAAGGAGCTTCCGGGATTCAGCTGCAAAGCCATCGATCTCGACTTTGACGCCGGCAAAGCGGCAGAGAGCGCGGCGCAACTCGTCGCCGAGATCAATGGCGCCAGCGAAAACTCCGCGATTGCGTGGCGCGGCGGCGAGCGCTTCGTTGAAACGCTCGAACCGCTCGCGCTTTCGGCCGCGCACGATCATCCGCGTCTTGAGCGTGGCGGCGTCTACCTGATCACTGGCGGACTTGGCGCGCTCGGCCTCACAGTGGCCGAGCATCTGGCGCGCGAGTTTCAGGCGTATCTTGTGCTTGTGGGCCACTCAGCGCTTCCGCCTGAAGCACAATGGGAATCTGCGCTCCAGGATGGCGCGTGCTCCGAGACCGAGAATGAACGCATCCGCAAGCTAATTGCGATTCGCTCACTGGCGGCGGGTTTGCTCGTTTTGCAAGCCGACGTGACGAACCTCGACGAGATGAAAGCCGCAGTCACACTGGCGCGCCTGCAATTCGGCAAAATCAGCGGTGTCTTCCACGCTTCCGGCGTGCTTGACGACGGCCCTCTTATGCTCACAACCGCAGCCAGCGCCACGCGTGTTCTCGATCCCAAGGTGCGCGGAACGCTCGTGCTTGAAGAGGCTCTGCGCGGCGAGCCGCTCGCTTGCTTTGTGCTTTTTTCCTCGGTTAGTTCCATCCTGCCGCCCGCGGGACAGGTGGACTACGCGGCCGCCAACGCGTTTCTCGACGCCTTCGCACTCAGCCGCAAAGGACCCGTCACCGCGATCAATTGGGGTGCGTGGCGCGAGATCGGCATGGCCGCGCGCGCCATCTCGCCGCATCCCTGGCTCGGAGAACGCCTGCTCGGGACGCTCGACGAAATCGTTTATGCGGACAGGTTTTCGCAGCAGCGCCGCTGGGTTGTCGCGGAGCACCGATTCAAGAACGGCATCGCACTGATTCCCGGGACAGGCCACCTTGAGATGGTCGCGGGAGCTTTCACTCACGGCTCAAGGCACGGCGCCGTCGAGTTCCGCGATGTGTTTTTCCTTGCGCCGTTGATGTTTTCTCCTGACGAGTCAAGAGAGGTGCGCGTGCAACTGCGGCGCGAACAAAGCGCTGAGGCTGCGAAAGGCGCGTTTCGTTTTTCTGTTTTTGCGCACAATGGCCAATGGGTCGAGCATTGCGCTGGAGTCATCGCGCCCTGCCGTTCACATCCCGCGGCTGCGGTAGATCGCGCCGCCATCGCCGCCCGCTGCCGCGTGCGCGAGATTGTCTTTGATGAGCGGAATCGCACCCGGCAGGAACGCCAATTCGAGTTTGGGCCGCGCTGGCGTTCGCTGCGCCGGTTGCATCTCGGCAAAGGGGAGGGCCTGGCGGAAATCGAGCTCGATGAAAAATTCTCAGCCGATGTCACCGCGCTTCGCCAGCATCCGGCGCTGCTCGACATGGCCACCGGCGCCGCGCTCTACCTTACGGAGGATTACGATCACTGCGACGATCTCTTCCTGCCCATCTCCTACCGCAGGATGAGCGTCTATCGCACCTTTCCCGCGCGCATTTATAGCCACATCCGCGGCCGGAAAGATAATCAACGCCGCAGCGAAGTGGAAACATTCGATGTCACCATTTTCGATGAGCAGGGACAGGTTCTGGCCGAGATCGAAGGATTCTCCATGCGCCGCATCGCCGATCCGGAGCGTGCCATGGAGGAATCAGGGCCGGCGGATGAAGCTGGCCACTCCAGTGGCGAGCAGGCCATTGAAATCGTTCCGCGGCCCGGCATCTCACCGATTGAGGGCGCGAGAACGCTCACGCGCATCCTGCTTGCGGATGCGCCCACCGCGGTCGTTGTCCTTGCGCAGCCGCTCGAAGCAATCGAAAGCAGCGCTCCAACGCCGCCGCGTAAGCCGACGGCCGAGCCCGCTTCCATTGCGGCAGCGGAGAGTATTGAGTCGACACTCGCTGGCTGGTGGCAGGAACTGCTCGGCGTCGATCAGATCAGCCTCGACGATGACTTCTTCGCGCTCGGAGGCCATTCGCTGATTGGCGTGCGTCTGTTTGCGAAGATCAAAAAGACTTTTCACGTGGATCTTGAGCTTGCCGTGCTTTTCGAAGCCCGCACGCCGGGCCAACTCGCCGAGGCGATTCGCAAAGCATGCGCGAGCGCCGATAGCGAGCAGAGGAAATGGTCCGCGCTGGTGCCCATCCAGCCCAATGGCTCGCGCCTTCCTCTTTTCTGCATTCACGCCGTGGGCGGCGACGTTCTCTTCTACGCGCAACTGGCCAAGGCGCTTGGCCCGAGCCAGCCGTTCTATGCTTTCCAGTCTCCGCTGATTGCCGATCCCGATCGGCGTGACCTTACCATCCCAAAAATGGCCGCGCTCTACATCAAGGAGATGCGTGCCTTCTTTCCGCAGGGCCCCTATCTGCTGGGGGCGGCCTCGTATGGAGGCTTTGTTTTATACGAAATGGCGCGGCAGCTCGAGGAGCAGGGCGTGACTCCCGCTGCGGTCATCATGTTCGACGTGCGCGTTCCCGACAGCGGCCGAAATTTTGGTATGGGCATCAAGCTCGCCAAGTTTTGGCGCAACATTCGCGAAGGCGGGGTTCGTTATCTCAGCCAGAAGATTTCGGAGAAGAGCGAATACTACTGGTCGCGATTCATGGAGCACGCAGTGCTTCCCGCGGGCGTGAATGCCTGCAAGATGATAGGCTGGCCGCTTTCGCCGGCATTGCGCTTTCATTGGATCTCGCAGGGACATTGGTACGCGCTCTCGCGCTACACCTTGAAACCTTTCCCTGGAAAAATCACGCTGGTGCGCGCCACAGATCAAGGACCGGAAGTGCTCGGCCGCCGCGAAGACCTCACGCTGGGCTGGGGTAGTCTCGCCCAGGGAGGCGTCGAGATCGTCGACGTGCCGACCAAGCACATGCTCATGCTCTTCGAGCCGTATGTGGCAACCTTCGCGGAGACGCTCAAGACGATCCTGCCGACGTAGTGTTTCATTACAGCGCAATCTTCGCGGGTCGGGGATTCGCTCAGGAAGGAAATCGCTCGCGCACCAATTGCAGGGCTTCTTCCGGCGTCGCGATGCTTCCCTCCAACTGTGCATCCTCAGCCGCACGCAGCATCACCTTGAATCGCGCGCCCGGCGGGTATCCCGCGGCAATCAGTTCCCTGCCCGTGATCAGCGGCTTCGGCCGCACTGCTTCCTCGGGCATCGCCTGCCAAAGGTCGCGCACAAACTCCCAGTTATCCAAGTTGCCGCTCGCGGCCAGGCAATCCATGCGGTGCAGAGCCAGGTGTTCGTCGAATCGATCGAGCCGGAAGAAGCGTTTGAGTGTGGAAGCCTTCATGCGTGGCGCATCCATGAATCGCATGTGGTTCTCGACGAGCGCCAGCACCTGCCGCGTCTCCTCGTTGGAAAAACGGAAGCCGCGGCAGATTTCAGCAACCATGGCGACGCCGATTTCCACGTGGCCGTCAAAACGGATGCGGTCGGGAGCGCGGCGGAAAGTCGGCGGCTTGCCCACGTCGTGCAACAGCGCGCCCCATGCAAGAGTCGTGCTGCATCCCGGCGGCAACTGCTCAAGCAACATCAGCGTGTGGATCCACACGTCGCCCTCGGGGTGAAATTGCGGCGGCTGCTCCACGCCCTTCATGCTCGCGATCTGCGGCAGCACTTCGGCGAGCAGTCCGGTTTCGTCGAGCAACTCAAAAGCGCGGCGCGCATGGCCCTCGGTGAGCATTTTTGTGAGCTCGTCGCGCACACGCTCGCGGCTGACGGCGTGAATGCGCGGGGCGAGAGAGCGAATGGCGCGCTGGGTTTCAGGCTCCAGATTGAAGCCGAACCGTGCCGCGAACCGAACCGCACGCAACATGCGCAGATGGTCCTCTGCAAAGCGCAGTTCCGGACGCCCGATGGCGCGCACCACGCCCGCATCGAGATCAGCGAGGCCGCCGACGCAATCGATCACTGCGAAGCGGAGAAGTTTCGGATCACGAACACACTCGTCCAAAAGGCTGCTCCCACGCAGTGGGCGCAGCGGGTCGAGCAGCAGCCCGTTAATCGTGAAATCGCGGCGCTGCACGTCCTCCTGGGCGCTCATGGTGTAACGCACCGCATCGGGATGGCGGCCATCTGAATAGGCCAGGTCTGAACGGAAGGTCGCGACTTCGGTCACAAAGCCGGCGTCTTTCGTCTCCGGCGCGACCAGAACCACTCCGAAATGCGCGCCCACGGCAAAGGTCCGCGGAAACATATCCAGCACGACGTCGGGCGTCGCATTGGTCGCCACATCGTAGTCGGCCGGCTCGCGCCCCAGCAGCAGGTCGCGTACGCAGCCGCCGGCGAGATACGCTTCGAACTTATGGGCGCGAAGAATTTCAATGATCTGCAAAGCTGCTTCGTATTGGAGTGTGCTGCCCATGGTCGCTGTTTCTATTGTCACCCCGGGTGGCGGGACGAGCGAAGTGACAATCTGACCTCGTGATTTTGCAACGATCTTCGGGCGAGTGCGGGTCTGGAGACCGGCGCTACGCAATACACTGAGATTATGCCCGGTTCCGGCCTGATTCTCGGCATTGAAAGCTCCTGCGACGAAACTGCCGCGGCGATTGTGGAGCGGGGCGCGCGTACCGTTTCTTCTGTGGTGGCTTCGCAGATCACCACGCACGCGCGATACGGCGGCGTGGTACCGGAGTTGGCGAGCCGCGAGCACCTCCGCGCCATTGTTCCCGTGGTCCGCGCGGCGCTGGCCGAAGCGCACCTTACCCTCGCCGATCTCGATGCCATCGCTGTGACCTCCGGCCCGGGACTTGCCGGCGCGCTTCTGGTGGGCATCACGTATGCCAAGGCGCTCGCCTTTGCGAATCATCTTCCGTTGATTGCCGTGAATCATCTTGAGGGCCACATTCACGCGGTTCTGCTGAACGAATGCGAGGAGCGCCGGGGGACAACAGTGACGGCGGATGCAGATTCCCCGCCCGCGAAGGATGCGTGGGCATCCGCTAGGCAAAGAAGCAACCGCAGATCCTTCGACTCGTCCGCCGCGGGCGGACTCGCTCAGGATGACAACGGTGAGATGAGCGACGATACGGCGCTGGCGCTGGTCGTCTCTGGCGGGCACACGCACCTTTATCTGGCGCGCCCGGCGCAAGGGTCGTGGAATTACGCGCTGGTGGGCCGCACGGTGGACGATGCCGCAGGCGAGGCCTTCGACAAGGTCGCGAAACTGCTCGGCCTCGGCTATCCCGGCGGTCCGTGGATCGACGCGCTGGCAAAGTTCGGCAATCCCAGCGCCGTGCCGTTCTCGTTCGCGCAGATCAAAACCAAAGTGCACCTCGGCGGCAAGCCTGCGCGTACCAAGGCTGCGAAGACCGCGCCGATTGCGCGCCTCGACCCGCATTTTCTGTTCTCGTTTTCAGGAATCAAGACGGCAGTGCTGCGCTACGTGGAGCTGCACGGGTTGCGCGCCGAGGCAAGGGCGCGCGTGAGCCACGTGCTCAATAGTTTTCGCCCGCCGCAATCGCACGAAGAGGCTCTCGCTCTCTGCCCGCAGCAGACGTTGGATCTGATCGCCAGTTTTCAGCGCGCGGTAGTCGGCGACCTGATGAAGAAAACCTTCGCGGCTGCGCAGTCGCTCGGCACGCGGCGCATTCTGGTCACCGGCGGCGTGGCTGCCAATCGCGAGCTCCGCGAGCGCTTCACGCGAGAAGCTGCGGCGCGCGGCGTGCGGATTTCCTTCCCTACTCTCGCTCTCTCCACCGACAATGCCGCAATGATCGCAGCCGCCGCATGGCCGCGTCTGCTGGCCGGTGATTTCGCTCCGCCGGAACTGAGCGCCGACCCTTCGCTCGCCTTGAGCTGATGTGGTACTTCGCCAATGTCGTGGGCCACGTTGCGATGCGGGCAAGTAGTTCTTTCGTCCCCTGCGGGGGCTGGCGTCCGCTTTGCCACGCCTTCCCCAAGGCTCACGCCTGGGGTTATGATCTTTCGCCCGCTTTGCGGGCTTTGTGCTCTAACCATCTCAAATTGTCGAAATGAATTACGCTTCGCACTATTCGTTAGTTCAAGCGACATGAGAAGCTTGAGTGGGCGTGTTAGACTTTTTTGTTCGGAGGACGATGCATGAGGAATTTTTTGCGGATCGCTGGGCTGGTTGCTTTCCTGGCGGTGCTACCAGCGGCGAACGCGGCAGACGTGAGTGGGACCTGGAAAGGCGCCTTCGATTTTCAGGGCACGAACCTGCCGTTGACGTTCCAATTCACGGTTGCGAACGGCGCGGTGACAGGGACCGTGGAAGGAATGCTGACCACACCGGCCCAAATCCACGACGGCAAAGTGGATGGTGGCACCTTAACGTTCTGGGTAAACAGCGACTACCAGGGACAGACTTACAAGCTGGTGTTCAAGGGAGCAGTTTCTGCGACCGGGGATCAGATTGCATTCACCTTTGGGACAGAGGATGGAAGCTGGGGCGCGCAGATGACGGTGGCCAGGAGCGCGGAGACGGCGCCGGCGCCTGCCGGCCTCGATGTTACGGGAACATGGAAAGGGAACTTTGATTTTCAGGGCACGAGCATGCCGCTGGCGATCCATTTGACGAGCTCGGCCGGCGTAGTGACGGGAACGGTGGAGGGGCTGCCGACGACACCGGCGGAGATTCATGAAGGCAAGCTGGACGGCGACACGGTGACGTTCTGGTTGAACACCGACTATCAGGGACAGACGTACAAGCTGCTCTACAAAGGGAAAATATCGGCTGGACAGATCGCGTTCACTTTTGGGACCGACGATGGAAGCTGGGGCGCGCAGATGACGGCGACGAAGAGCGCGGAGACAGCGCCTGCGTCTGCCGGGCCGGATGTGACGGGAACATGGAAAGGGAGCTTTGAATCTCAAGGCACGAACTTTTCGCTGACCATCCATTTGACGAATGCGGCCGGCGTGGTGACGGGAACGGTGGAAGGGTTGCCCACGACGCCCGCGGAGATTCACGAAGGCAAGCTGGACGGCGACACGGTTAGCTTCTGGTTGACGACCGATTACCAGGGCCAGAATTACAAGGTGATCTGCAAGGGTAAGGTCTCGGCCGGAAAGATCGCGTTCACCCTCGCGCTCGAAGATGGAAGTTGGAGCACGGACATGGTAACGACGAAAGCGATGTAGGGGCCGAGAATCTGGAGCAAACCTCAGAAATCATGGGATGATGGGCTGCGCACTGTTAGTCTCTAGCTAGCCGTTTCCCCACGGTGCGGTTCAGGAGGTCGTCCATGCTCGACACCAGCGATGCGCGAGGTGTGCCCGCGCTGGACGATGCGTCGAGCGATGCGCCGGCGCGTGCGCAGGACGAGGCCATCGGGCGGAGTGCGCAGCGCAAAGCTGCGGTGCACCTTCTGCCGCTGCTCGCCGTTGGCTACGGCCTGGCCTACATGGACCGCATCAATATCAGCTTTGCCTCTTTGCAGATGAACCGCGATCTGCACTTCAGCGCATCGGTCTACGGGTTTGGCGCGGGACTCTTCTTTATCGGATATGCGCTGTGCGAGGTGCCGTCGAATCTGCTGTTGCTGCGCTTCGGCGCCAGGCGCTGGCTGGCGCGCATCATGTTCACCTGGGGATTGCTCGCGGCAGCGACGATGTTCGTGCGCACGCCGCTCGAGTTCAACGTGCTGCGGTTTCTGCTGGGTATGGCGGAGGCCGGATTCTATCCCGGGGTGATCTTTTATCTGACGCTGTGGTTTCCCGCGCGCATGAGAGCGCGGGCGGTGAGCCGGTTTTACATTTCGCTGCCGCTGAGCTCGGTGGTGATGGGCTCACTAGCGGGTTGGCTGCTGGGACTGGGCGGCAAGCTGGGGCTCGCGGGCTGGCAGTGGCTATTTCTGGTGGAAGGATTGCCAACTGCGATTTTCAGTCTCGTGATGCTGAAGATGCTGCCTGACAGTCCGGCGAAGGCGACCTGGCTGACTGCGGAAGAAAAGGCGTGGCTCGAACGCCAGCTAAAGGCCGACGGCGAAAAGGCGCACCTGGGACATAGCGCGGGCGTCGCGCGGGCGCTGCTTGAGCCGAAGGTGTGGATGATTGGCGCTTACTTCTTTTTCGCGCTCTTGACCAGCTACGCCTACAGTTTTTCCGCGCCGGCAATTTTGCAGGGAACGACGGGATGGAGCGTAAAGAATGTGGGGTACCTGGTGGCGTGCTTTGGATTGGCGGGCGCCGTGGGGATGCTCCTGAACAGCGCGCGCTCCGATCGCAGAGGCGAGCGGGCGTTCCATTGCATCGTCCCCTGCGTGGTGATGGCGGCCGGCTTTTTGACGGCGAGTTATGCGAGGGAACCGTGGCTGGTGGTGGCTGCGCTGGCCGCGAGTTTCGTCGCGTTCATGTCGATGCTGGGGCCGGCAAACGCGGTCCCCATGCAGTTTCTTGCCGGACGAGCAGCAGCCGCGGGCATTGCGGCCATGAACACGATTACGATGTTCGCCGGATTCGCGGGTCCGTATTGGATGGGCGTGATGAAGGACGCCACAGGAAGTTACGCGGCGGGATTGAGGGGGCTGGCGCTGCCTTGCCTGCTTGCGGCGGGGACGATGTATGCGTTGACGCGAAGCCTGGCGCGGCGGCCCGTTGTGACCGTTGCGGAACTGGCGAAAGAAGCAGTGTGACGAAGCGGCGGGTCGAAACAGACGTTGTCGCCAATCAAATTAAAGAGCGCCGGAGTTACCAAAGCGTCGCGAAGTCGCGCGAAGAACTTACGGCCTTCTCGAATCAAGAGAGATCCTCTCGATATTTTCTTACCCGTTCTGCAACTCGATTGCGAGTTTCCGTGTCTAATTGAATAAGAACTTCTTGCATGGATGAAAAGATGCGGCACAGCCGGCCGTGGTCTGCGGTGATTGTGCGTCACTGCGAGGCACGGGTTGAGCCTGTGTTGTGCCGGGTTTCAGACATGGACGCGCGCGACGGACGCGAACGGAGAGCAGCGATGAACGAAAAGAGGGCGTGGATGTGGCGGTGCGCGAGTATCGGGGCGTTGGCGCTCGCGACTCTAATGGGAATGACAGGATGCACCGCGGTCAGAGTCAAGCTAGGGGCGAGAGTACATATCGACAAGTTGCCCGTGACCACGATCGAGGCGAGCTTGCTGAACGGACCCGCGATCAGGCCGGGGCAGAATTCGCCGATGGTTGTGACGTTCACCGATGCGACCGGCAAGGTTTGGGTTACGGAGGGCGCGGGCCAAGGCAAGATTCTGTGGTCCGACCTGACCGTGTCGGCGAGCGTGGTGACGGTAAACAAGAAAGGCGTGCTCAGTTTGCCGCACGACCCGCGCAAGAGCGACGGCAAAACCGGGCAGGTGGAGATTTCAGTTCCGAGCCACCCAGAGTTGCACGCATCGTTGACTGTCCCCGTGAGCTACAGCTTTCCGTTTGCGGCGAGTTTTAGCGGAGCCAGTGGAATGTCTGGGACGAATGGGACCGACGGGAGCGATGGCATGTCGGGATCGAGCGGTTCGATGGGATCGTGCGTTCCAGACAGCACTTCTGCGGGAGGAGACGGAGGCACCGGCACGGACGGAAGCGACGGCGGCAGGGGCGGTGATGGCGACAATGGCGGCAATGCGCCTCCAGTAAAAGTCATGATCGCTTTGCAGCCGGGCGCTCAACCGCTGCTGCAGGCGGTTGTGAGTGCGCCCGGTCGCAAGGATCGGCATTTTCTCATTGACCCACAAGGCGGTTCGCTCACCATCACATCCGTTGGAGGAGCGGGAGGCAGCGGTGGCCGCGGCGGAAAAGGCGGCAGGGGTGGCTCCGGCGGATCGGGCGGAATCGGTTGCCCGAACGGCTCAGACGGCAGAAGTGGATTGGATGGGCACGACGGCATGCCGGGAAGCGACGGATTCCCTGGAAGCGCCGGCGTAATCACGATTGTTTACGATCCCGCGGTGAAACCATTCCTCGCGGCGATTAAGACTTCCAACAAAGGCGCGCCGGCTCCGGTGTATCAGGAGGCTCCCGTGGGGCCTCTCTGGTAGGGTTTTTTGATGCGCGCGGTGAAGCGGCGGAAGATCAAATTGTCGCGGCGGCTGGCAGGATGTCTTCCACGTCGACCCATTGCGTGGGATAGTTGCCGGTGTAGCAGGCAGTGCAGTAGCCCACGTTGCTTTCATCGCGTACGCATTTCAGCAATCCGTCGAGCGACAAATACGCCAGCGAATCCGCCTCGATATAGTGGCGAATTTCCTCGACGGAGTTGTTGGCCGCGATGAGCTCTTTCTTGCTGGGCGTGTCGACTCCGTAATAGCACGGCGAAATGGTGGGCGGGCAACTGATGCGAAGGTGCACTTCCGCAGCGCCGGCACCGCGCACCATGCGCACGATTTTACGGCTCGTCGTTCCGCGGATGATGGAATCGTCAATGAGGATGACGCGCTTGCCTGCAAGGAGATTGTGCACGGGGTTGAGCTTGAGGCGGACGCCGAAGTCCCTGACGCGCTGTTCAGGTTCGATAAATGTACGGCCAACGTAATGGTTGCGGATGAGGCCGAACCGGAAAGGGATGCCGGCCTCTTCAGCGTAGCCGAGCGCGGCGGTGACGCCGGAGTCGGGCACGGGCACGACCACATCGGCGGGCACGCCGGACTCGCGTGCGAGTTGGCGGCCCATCTGGTCGCGCGACTCCTGCACCCAGCGGCCGAAGATGCGCGAGTCAGGGCGCGCGAAGTAGACGTGCTCGAAGATGCAGCTCGATTGCGGAATGCCGCTCGCATACTGGCGGCTGGTGACGCCGTCTTCAGAAACCATGACCAGTTCGCCGGGTAGAATGTCGCGGACGAATTCGGCGCGGAGCAGATCGAACGCGCAGGATTCCGACGCGAAGACGACGGTGTCGGGCCCGCCGGGATTTTTCATGCGGCCCATGGAGAGCGGGCGAAAGCCGTGCGGATCGCGCGCGGCAAAGATGCGGTCGCGCGTCATCATGACAATGGAAAAAGCGCCTTCGACCTGCGAGAGCGAATCGGCGATGGCGTCGACCAGCGAACCCGCGCTGGAGTGCGCGATGAGTTGCACGATGATTTCGGAGTCTGAGGTGGTTTGGAAATATGCGCCGTCGCGCTCCAGGCGGGAGCGCACGTTGCCCAGGTTGACCAGGTTGCCGTTGTGCGCGATGGCGATGAGGCCCTTGGTGGAGTCGACGCGAATGGGTTGAGCGTTGAGCAACGCGGAATCGCCGGTGGTGGAGTAGCGGGTGTGGCCGATGGCCATGTGGCCGGGAAGCTTGGCCAGCACGTCGTCCGTGAATATCTCCGAAACCAGGCCCATGCCTTTGATATTGGCGAGGCGATGGCCGTCGGCGGTGGCAATGCCGGCTGACTCCTGGCCGCGATGTTGTAATGCGTAGAGGCTGAGGTAGGCTTCGCGCGCCGCGTGGGGATGGCCGTAGACGGCGACGACGCCGCATTCTTCGTGGAGCTTGTCGCCAGAGGCGACAAGCTCCAGGGAGCGAGGGAGCAAGGGAGCGAGGGAGCCACGTGATTGCGCGTGAAGATCTGCAGAAATATCTGTGACGCCGGGGACCCCCTGAAACAGCAACCGGCTCATGCGGGGACCTCGTCATGGAGATTGGCTTCAAGCGCGGAGGCCCAGAGAGTGCGCAACTCGGTGAGGGGCGCGGAGATGAAGGTCTCACCGTCGACCAAAATTTCAAGCCGATTGCCACCGGTGGTTCCAATGCGTGCAGAGAGGAAGTTGTACTGATTGGCCATGGCGTCGATTTCGGCGACATCGCTGTGATCGGCGGTGACGAGGATCGTGGAAGCGGGCTCAGCGAAGAGGCCGAAGAGCGGATGCGCGAGAAGCGATGGATCCTGCTCGACGGTGGCGCCGATGCCTTTGGTGAATGCGGCCTGCGCGAGCGCGACAGCGATGCCGCCGTCGGAGATGTCGCCCGCGGAGTGGATGAGCTTGCGCCACGCGAGCACGGCCAGCATATTGTGCAGATTGGCTTCGGCATCGAGATCAAGCGCGGGCGGATTTCCCCAGAGGCTGCTCAGGATCACTTTGGCGAATTCGGAGGAACCGAATGCGGCGAGATTGGCAGCGGCTTCAGTGTCGGATGCGTCCGCCTCTTCACGCGCTCTCGGTTCGCGCTCCAGCACAGGAAGCGGGTACTGGCTGATAGGCGGAGGATTGAGGGGAACCTTGAGCTTCGGATCCGGCTCCTGGCCGCGCGGAATCGGCCAAAGCAGCACGATGGCGTCCTTCTCGCGCTGGAAGTGCGAGGGCACTGCCTTCGCCGCGTCTTCCAAAATGCCAACAATGCCGAGGACCGGCGTGGGATAGATGCCTTCACCGCGTGTCTCGTTATAGAGAGACACATTGCCGCCGGTAATCGGCGTACCGAGCGCCGTGCAGGCTTCGGCGATGCCATCGATGGCGGCGGAAAGCTGCGCCATGATCTCGGGCTTCTCCGGATTGCCGAAGTTGAGGCAGTTGGTGGCGGCGACGGGCGTTGCGCCGGTGCACGCGACTTTGCGTGCGGCCTCCGCTACGGCGTGCATGGCGCCGAGCTTGGGATCGAGATACGCCCAGCGGCCGTTGCCATCGAGAGCCATGGCGAGACCGCGTTCCTGGCCCGGAGTTCCCGTGCCCTTGATGCGCATCACGCCGGCTTCGCCGCCGGGACCCTGCACGGTATTGGTCTGCACCATCGAGTCGTACTGCTCGTGGACCCAGCGCTTGGAGCAGATGTTTGAGGAAGCGAGCAGTTTTTTAAAATCCGCCAGATAGTCGCGGTCTTTGGCCAGTTCAGCGAGCGCTTCAGCCGGAGGGTCAAGCGGAACGGGCGACTTCCATGTGCCGACGGGCCGATGGTAGAGCGGTGCATCGTCGGTGAGCGATTGATTAGGAATGTCGGCGACCAGCACGCCGTGATGGCGGATGCGCAAGCGCGGCTCGGGCTGCACGGTGCCGACAATAACGGCGTCGAGACCCCACTTCGCGAAGACGCGCAGCACTTCGTCTTCGCGGCCTTTTTCCGCGACCAGCAGCATGCGCTCCTGGCTTTCAGAAAGCATGATCTCGTAGGCGCTCATGCCGGTTTCACGCTGCGGAACCAGATCGAGTTCGACATCGAGGCCTACGCCGCCGCGCGCGCCCATCTCGCAGGTGGAACAGGTGAGGCCGGCAGCGCCCATATCCTGAATGCCCACGATGGCGCCGGTCTGCATGGCTTCAAGACATGCTTCGAGCAGCAGCTTCTCCATGAACGGGTCGCCGACTTGCACGTTGGGGCGCTTGGCCTCAGTTCCTTCGTGGAATTCTTCGCTCGCCATCGTCGCGCCGTGAATGCCGTCGCGGCCGGTCTTGGCCCCGACATAGATCACGGGATTGCCCGTGCCGCTGGCCTTGGCGTAGAAGATCTCGTCCTTGCGGACGAGGCCGAGCGCAAATGCGTTCACCAGCGGGTTGCCGCTGTAACAAGGCTCGAATTTGGTTTCGCCGCCGAGGTTGGGCACGCCAAAGCAGTTGCCATAACCGGCGATGCCGCCTACCACGCCCTCGACGACGGAGTGATTTCTGTGCACGAGACCGCGATCGGCGGCGTCCGGTTCAATGGGCCCAAAGCGCAACGAGTCCATCACGGCCAGCGGCCGCGCGCCCATGGTGAAGATGTCGCGCAGAATGCCGCCCACGCCGGTGGCCGCGCCCTGGAAGGGCTCAATGTAGCTGGGATGGTTGTGGCTTTCGATCTTGAAGGCGCAGGCCCATCCGTCGCCCACGTCGATGATACCGGCATTTTCGCCTGGGCCCTGCACCACGCGCTCGCTTTTCGTGGGCAGGCGCTTCAGGTGCACGCGGCTCGACTTATATGAGCAGTGCTCGCTCCACATCACGCTGTAAATTCCCAGTTCGGTGAGCGAAGGCGTGCGGCCGAGGGCCGCGAGAATGCGATCGTACTCCTCCGCAGTGATGCCGTGCTGGGCCAGCAACTGCGGGGTTACGGTGGTTGGCTCGGGAACGACGGCGGAGGATGATCTGGTCATCGTTGATGCCTCCATTGTCGCATGGGAGTCGCGAGCACGAACCGGAATGCGGATGTGGAAAGCCGGTTGCGTTCGCGTTGCCACCCGCAGCGGGGCAGCCATACCCGGCCTGGCCACGCAGGCGAGTCAATCTGTGGCAGATAAGGCAAGGCTTATGCGATACTTGGGAAGCGGAATCCCCTCCCAGGCCGGGATGGCGGAACTGGCAGACGCAGCAGACTCAAAATCTGCCGACCCTTGTGGTCATGGGGGTTCGACCCCCCCTCCCGGCACTCAAGTGATTTATAATCAATAAGTTACAGTTCTTTTCTAGCGGCCATATGGCGTGCGGACGGATCACTCGGGATACCGTCTGATTAATAATCGCGCGATCCCGCGCATGTGCGATCTATGGAATGCTTCCCGCAGTCAATTTCTTCAACGCCCATTCAAAGTCCGGAAAGGAGCAGGAGAAATCGGCACGGCTGCAGGCGGGGATGAAGACCGGCACGCGGACGGGCGGGTTCTGGCTCGTGAGTACGGTTGAGGATCTCATCTGCTCGAGAGTCTGGGTAGTGTAGACGACGCGCACGAAATCTTCGCCGCCGGCCGCGGGCTGCCACAACTCAAATATCAGCGCTCCGCCGGGAGGCGTGTCATCGCGCCGCCCGTCGGCGATCCAGTCCAGGTCCAGCAGTCCAGCGATGCTGGCAATGTTGGTATCGTGTCCAATGAGGAAAAGCGCGCGGTCACTTACGCCGCTGATCGCTCCAGCCACAGGCTTGCCCATTTCGGCCTGTGAGAGAGACAACGCAATTTGATGGAGCAGGTTTGACGCCTGGGCACGCGCAATCGGTTTGGGGCGCTGCGAGAATTCCGATGCGGCCGTATGCAGATCCATCAGCGCGCGCAGGTTTGCGCCATTTACGCATCCCCAGCCGACATTCGCTACGTCCATGTTTTCGGTGTATTCGAGAAGAAGATTCTCGGTGAGCGTCGACGCGGCGCTCAAAGGGCCGCGCAACTCCGCGAGGTGATCTCCGGGTCCGGACGTGAGCTTGGCCGGAATCTCCAGAATGGACTGCCGGTTTGCCGCAGGCGTCGCAGGATGCCCGCAATGCCCGAGAATTCTGTCCAACTCGGTGAGCTGTGTGCGATTGGCCTCAGTAGGATTGTCGGGATTGCCTCCGATGCGTCCGCTAATGGCGGCAAGGGCCAGCGCCGGATCGAGCGAAGCGTGATGCGCTCCAAGCGGATGGAAGAGTTTATCCCGCGTGCCTTCCCCCATTCCCTTCACCGCCGGCGCACACCCCGGAAATAATCCGGCCGCCAACGCTCTTCCGGTTTCTCGCGTGCGTTGGTCGGAGTCGGCATAAAACGTGACGTGCTCCGCATCCTCGCAACCAGTCGCGGAGAGCAGACCTTCGCCGGAAAGCAGCAGGCGGTCATAGGCACCGAAGATTTGCATCAACTGATAGCCGTGCGCGGTGAGATAGCCGGGAGGCACATCCCAATCGGGCCAGGATGCAGCAGAGTACGCGTTGTATTGAGCCGGCTTGCCGGTCGGGGAGCGCACCCCGTGCCGGCTTAGGTAGACAACGAAATTGAGTTTCTCAGCTGGGTTCGGCGAAGCAGTGTATGCCGTTTGTGCTGGTAGTGAAGCGGAGAGGATAGCCAGCAAGCCGGCAACGTAAAGAAGACGCGGTGTCATACAATTCCTCGTTGTGAACGCTGCCGAACGCTGTAAGGCCTGGGACTTGACACTGCAGGATACCGTACCGGTCCGGAATCAAAACATCTCTCGTAAATAACGGGGTACGCGTCCTTGGCAATGACGAATACCCCGTACTCGGACTCACAGTTTGTGCGGGATTACTTCTCGCCGCCCACGAAAGTGTACCGCAGGCCGCCAGTGTAAGTAGGCTTGTAATACTCGCGCTGGTTTACGAATTGGGTGCTGCCCTGGTAGTAGCCGAAGACTTCGTTGTTCAGGTTGAGGCCGACTACCTTGGCGCTAAGGCCGCGCCAGATGCGATAGCTGGCCTGGGCATCCACCTGATAGTGAGGGAGCGTCCATATATCGCCCGAAGGGCCAGTCGGGCCGAGGCCGCTGGCATCGGAGCCCGCAACCAGAGCAGGCGAGATGTAGCTGTACTGGAATACGCTCGGGCCGTCGTAGGCAAAGCCCACGCGCGCGGAGAGACGATTTCTGTCATAGGAGGGGCTCATCCTCCAGGTGCTGGTCGGCTGGTCGATGGTGCGCGGCTGATCGAGACGCAGCGGAAGGCCCTTCTCTTGCGAGTTGCTGTAGCCGTAGTTGGCGTTGATGCCGAAGCCGCCCAGTACTCCCGGCAGGAAGCTCAGGTGCTGCTCGTAGCTGGCCTCAAAACCGTAGATGTGTGCATTCTGGCCATTCACAGTCATGGAAATTGCATCCCCGGGGTAGCTCGAGATAACCGCCAACTCCGCGGGCGGAATGGAACCTGCAGGAAGGCTCGCAAGGTTAAGGTTGCCCGGGATGGAAGTCGGAACTTGCGGTGCAGCCAATTGCTTGAAGAAGAAGCCCACCTGAATAAGCCCCAGCGGATGCAGCGAGGTCTCGTAGAGCAGGTCGTAGTTGTTGGCGTGTTCCGGACGGAGAGCCGGGTTGCCGATAGAGACCGAAATCGGGCTGGCTGTGGAGTCTTCAGTCACATACGGAACCAGCAGATATGGCGTCGGCCGGGCAACGCCGCGAGCGTAAACAGCGCGTAGAGCAGAGTCCCGAGTGAGAGAGTAGCGCAACTGCACGTCGGGCAGAACGTCAAGATAGGAAGGGTTGTTCTGGACCGCCTTGACTACCCACTGTTCGCCGCTGCCGGTATAAGTTGTCAAACCGCACGCCTGTGCGCCTGCGAGATTCGAGTAGTAGCAAAGCGTGTGGCCAAGGGCGTTCATCTGCGTGTTTTCAAAGCGCAGGCCGGTCTGCAAATGGAGCCTGCCAAGGTCAACGGTGTTCATCATGTATCCGGCGGTAACCTGTTCGACGAAGTCAAAGAGATTGGGAGCGGTATCTCCCGCTGTCTTGATCTGGTCCACATTGCCCGAGAGGTTGGCCATCGTGAAGGCAACGACTTTGTTGAAGTCCGAGACGGGGCCGAAGTTGCCGCCGAAGAAGTTTCCGTCAAAGTAATTGTTGTTGTGGAATCCGCTCTGCAATGCGGCCATGGTGTAGGACGAGGTGCCAGCGCCGGTCAGCGCCCATCCGTCATAAACGGTTTCGGTGGCGTCTTGCGCCTTGTGGCCGTTTGAGAATTTGAAACCCATCTCGAACGTTGAAAAGTGGGAACCAAGAGTGTAGTTGCGGGCATACGAAGAGGCCGCGGTCAGATTAAGTTGGGAGTCCTTGCCGGTCGAGGTGGTCAGATCCTGGAAGACCCAGTTGGACGCTGTCAGGAGCGGTGAGGTGGCCGAGGTGTCGCAAGTCCCGAAGTGGGGATGGTAAGGATCCGCCGCGCCCGTCAGGCTGTAATCGCAGGTGTTGCCCAGGGAAGGGCCATTCCATGCGAAGTCCGCCTTGGGATTGCCCGCCGAGTCGACTTCATAGGAGTATGCGGCGGAAGCATTCGCTGTAAACCAGGACTTTGTGCCAACGTGACGCCCGCCCAGAATAAGTGTTCCCACTGAAGCGTTGGGGCGCTTGCTTGAGGTGTAAAAGGCGGGAGCCTTCGCGGCTTTGCTGCTGTAAACACCGGGGGCCGAGAGTACCTGCGAAACGGGTTTGTAGTACCACTTGTCGCCCCAATCTCTTAAGTCGGAGTAAATGCCGTTGGCATAGAAACTGGTGCTGTCGTTCAGCTTGTAATCCGCTGCGCCAGACATTCCGTAGCGATACCGATAGTAGCGATAATCGCGGATCGTGTTGCTGTCATAGAAAGGCGCCGCTAAGGTCGAGTAAGGATCGAGTGCGGGCTGGAAGTTATCGATTCCGCGGCCGTTGTAGTCATATGCGCCATTCAGGAGGACGCCGAAGCGCTTGGTTGCGCCGAAGCGCCTTCCCAAGGTAGCTCCCTCCGCGGTAGAAGCGCGGCCATTCATTATGTTGGTGTAGCCGCCGTCTATAAATGCGTCGAAGGTCGGGCGCTCGCCGGCCACCTTGGTACGGATATTCACCGATCCGGCGATACCGTCGGCATCGATGTTGGCGGAGAGAGTCTTGTTGAGTTCAACTGCTTCGATCATCGATGAGGGCAGCACGTCAAGGCGAACCTCGCGGACGGTAGGTTCGGGTGCGGGAATAGTGATTCCATCCACCGTAACATTTGTCAGGCGGGGCTCGGTGCCACGCACCTGGATGTAGACGCCTTCGCCCTCAATCCGGTAGAGCGATACCGAAGGAAGACGCCCAATCGCGTCGGCGGCGTTGGCGTTGGGCAGGCTGACGATGACCTCGGCGGGAAGCACCTGCAGAATATTGTCCGCAGTTCTCGTCTCGTTGATTGATTCCGCCTCGCCATGCGCGCGCTCCGCAGTGACCAGAACGCTCTCGCCGATACTGGCCACATCAAGCTTTATATCAGCATTTTGTACTTGATTTTCGGTCACCTGCACCGCCATTTCTGCGGGCTTGAACCCGACAAAGGAAACGGAGACCGTGTAACTTCCTGCAGGGACCGCCAAGAAGGTGAACTGCCCCTGATCGTCAGTCACGACAACAGCTCCCAAGGGCATCAGCTTAAGTTGCGCTCCCTTGAGAGCGGCCCCAGAAAAGTCTTCGACGGAACCAGTGATGGCGCCTTTAGCAGCTTGCCCAAGGGCCGACAAAGAGAACAATGTCACACACAGCCACAAGCCCACTCCGCGCGCGATCCAAGTTCTTACAATGCAAATCATTATGGTCTTCTCCTGACTCATTCCTGCCGGTGCAGGCGGGTAATCACTGCCAGGAGTATGCGGAGGCAGTCTAATCCCAATCTGAGAATTGCCAGTGGATTTCCGGTATTCATGGACAATTTACAATCGCCGACTAACATCACTTCCAGGAATCAGAGCATGCACGTTCTTGTCGTCGAGGACAAACGCAGCCTTGCTGGACATCTTGGCCGTGCACTCGAGGGCGAAGGCTACTCGGTAACGCTGGCCTATGACGGCGAAGAGGCTTTGCGCCTGGGCAAAACCGGCGCATTCGACGTCATGCTCCTCGATGTAATGCTGCCGCGCATCGACGGCCTCACCGTCATCAGAAAACTGCGCGCGGATCAATTGCGCACACAGGCCATCATTGTTTCCGCGCGGGATACGATGAACGATATTGTGTACGGCCTGGATGCCGGCGCGGACGACTACCTGACCAAGCCCTTCGCGCTCGATGTGTTGCTGGCCAAAGTGCGCGCCGCCGTGCGCCGAGTGCCCATGCGGCCCCCGCAGATGCTGCAGTATCAGGATCTGATTCTGCGCCCGCATCAATTTGAACTGCAGCGCGGTTCACGGCAAGCAACTCTGACGCGCACAGAGTGTGCCCTGCTCTCCGTGCTCATGCGCCGCGCTCGCTCTGTTGTTCCTCATGCGGTGCTCATCGAGGAAGGCTGGAGCGGCGATGCCGATGTGAGCTTCGACAGTTTGTACGTCCTCATCCGCGCCCTGCGCTCGAAGATCACTCGCCCTGGAGAAGTCGAACTGTTGCATACCATCCGCGGAGTCGGCTACTCGCTGCGGAGCGAGACATGCTGAAGGGCCGCGTCTCCATCTCTCTCCGGCTTACCATCTGGTTTGGCGCCATCTTCCTCGCCGGGTGGGTTTTGTTCGGTATGGCGATGTGGCTGAATCTCAAGCACACGCTCGCCGACGAACGCTATCAAACCCTGAGCCGCCGCATCGACCGCTTGCGCTCCCTGCTAGACAAGAATGAAGACGCCGACGCGCGAAACGAGGACTTCAAGGAGTTTGCTCACGCCACCGGCGGCGGTCTCGCCGAGATCTTTCGCGCCAACGGCTCACGTGCGCTTCCGTCGCCGACTTCAGCTGCAAAGGCCTTTCCCTGGCCCACTCTTGAATCGGGCGTTAACGAAAAGTTCTACCACGTAAATGCGCCTGACCAGCCGTATTGGGTGTTGGCGCGCCGGTCCTCGCTCGAAGGCGAAACCGTGTATCTCACAGCAGCCGCGCCCGAAGGCGGCAATCTTCTCGTCCTCGGCCGTTTCTGGGAAGGGCTGCTAGCTTCCGCGCCCATACTTCTGTTTATCTCTTCCGCGGGCGGCTACTGGCTCAGCCGCGAAGCTCTCAGGCCGGTGGATCGAATCACTGCTGCTGCCCGTTCGATTAGCATCTCCAATCTCTCTGAGCGCTTGCCTGTTGCCAATACAGGTGATGAACTCGAGCGTCTAGCCGAAACCTGTAACGCGATGCTTGCTCGGCTCGAGATAGCCGTGGGTCAGATCAAACGATTCACCGCCGACGCTTCGCACGAACTGCGCGGACCTATTTCGTTTGTGCGCACGGTAGCCGAAGTGGCCCTGCGGAATCCCAACGCCGACCCCGAGAGCCAGCAAGCTTTTGAGGACATCGTCGAGGAAACCGAGAAGGCAACAGTTCTGCTTGAAGACATGCTCACCCTGGCTCGCGCCGATGCCGAACGTGGCGACAAGGCTCTGGAGTCGCTCAATCTGGCCGCAGTTGTTGAAGAGGCATGCGAGTTGGCGCGGCCCATTGCCGGGGACCGTCACCTCGAACTTTCCGTTTCTCTGGGCGATTCGCGTCTTGTCAATGTACGCGGCGATTTCGCTACCTTGCGCCGTCTGCTGTGGATTCTGCTCGACAATGCCCTGAAATACACGCAAGGGCCAGGGCGGATCGATGTGGCTCTGAGCGCGAATAGCCGTCAGGCCACCGTGGAAGTGCGCGATAGCGGCGTGGGCATCTCCGCAGTCGATCTGCCTCACATCTTCGAGCGCTTCTACCGCGCCGATCCTTCGCGCAGCAATATTGACGGAGCCGGATTGGGTTTGGCAATCGCGAAGTGGATCGCCGAAATGCATCACGCCGATTTGACAGTCGCCAGCGAGTTGCAAAAAGGCACGGTCTTCCAACTGGTTCTTCCGGTTTGCGCGAAACCCAGTCCGATTGCATAAGCGTGCGACCTGATCCCAACGGAATCCGGCGCGAATTAAAATCAGAAGCGCGCCATCAGTTACGAGTCACAGCGAACATCGTCTTTTCATCTCGATCGCAGTTTACTCGGCACTGAAATCTGGAACTTCTTCGCTTCAAATCCCGTGTACTTGTAGCGTACTCACGAACCGCGTTTCCTGCGTTTTGATCGCTTTGAGCGTCTAGCATTTTCAATAACTTATTTAGAATCAATACGGGCAGGCAATCCGCCCCTCCCGGAACTAAGTTATTTATTATCAATAACATACGATGAGAGATATCTTTCCTTTGGCGTGCGCATGGGAAATCGGCTGATCGTGGCGCAGGGGCATTCGGGCACATTCTCTCATGCGGCTTAACGGCGATCCCCGGCTCACGGTTTTCAATCATTGATGAGCAACGGACGAGTTGGCGAGCACTCTACCGGATTACGGAACCGCTGGCCGTAGTCGGGTAAAAAACGCGTGTCGGCCTGTTGTCGCTCGTCGAGGCTCCACTGTGCTGATCGGCAGACGCCCACCGGAACTTTTCTCAGGGACAGCCATAACTCGTCCGGCAAAAGCGGCCCATTCAGCAGGATTCCGCGGTTCCTAGAGACCTCGCGTCCGGCAACTTCTCCATCGACCCATGTCTTCACTGGCCGCGGCGGGTCATCGCCCGGCGCGCGCGACATGGTTGACTGTGCGCAACTCATAGGATCTGGTGAGCCCATCGAGCATCATCGTGATGACGATGCTGGACATGCCTAGGCCTTTCACGCCAAGGGGAGCACCGCTCAATGAGTCGTATCGCTCGGAAATGCCGACCTTGAGTGCGTTCGCGACCAAGGCATCCGCGATGCGTGCAGCGGCATCCAGGTATCCATAGGAAGCCAGCCCTTTTGCGACCTGGTAATTTGGCGCCGGCCATACGTCCCCGCGCCAGAAATCATCCGACTTGAACTGTTTGTCAGTCCGCGCCACGGTGGGAATGGGCAAGGGAGTTGCCCATCCCGATGTGGCAAGCACGGTTGCCATACGCGCGGCCTGGGTGCGGGTGGGCACATGCGCCATCAGAGGCATGAAGCCACCCACGGTGGGTGAGGCGATCTTCTTCAGGCTCTGTGCGCGAACCGCCAAAAAGCACCCCGTGTCTTCATCCCACATATGCTTGCGCATCGCGGCAGCGCCACGGTCGTAGCGGGCCCGGCGGCGTTTAGCCATTGCCTGATCTCCGAGATGGTGGGCCATGCGTGCCAGGCACTGCTCGGAAAGCAGCAAATAGGCAGTGTTAGCGGGGATCGCAATATCTCCGTACCATTTGCCATTGTCTTCGCCCGCAGGGCGTCCGGGGTGCGAGATCATTCTCAGATCGTCGAGATCTACTTCGCGATCGTAAGTTTCGTAGCGGGCCTCTTGAGCAACTCCACTGTAGGCGCCAATGCCTATCAGTCCGAGATTCATCAAGTCCCGCTCGCGCCAGTACCACTCGTGGAAGCTCTCGAGAGGAACGAGGCCGGCGCGGAGTAGTTCCTTGTCTCCGTTGCGCAAGTAGACCCGCTCCATACCCCAGGCCAATAGCGGCGCCTGAGAGTATGCCGGAAATGTACGCCACTGTTTGCCATCGCGGGAGCCTGGCGCGTCGTAAGGCGCCATAAAGTTAGCCACCATGCCGTGCATGAACTCAGGCTTGGCGGCGTTCCATCGCTGCTGGAAGTCCCAATAATCTTGAAAGAATCCACGAATGGTTTCCTGCTGGCCAGGCAAGATCGAGAGCAGGTCCACCACGAACATCGTGTCCCAAAGCCACTGAGCATAATAGCCGCCGCCCGGAACGATCCAGCTATGCGTAAGCGGAGGATCCGGCGGACGAATCTTCCCGAGTACGCAATCGGTGTAAGCATCAATAACGAGCTGCCAGATCGCGGAATCGTTGCTCCTGAAGAGCGGCTTTAGAATCGAGGCGACCTGATCGCGGTCAAGTGCCGGGTCGCCGGCAGAGGGGGCTTGTCCCAAGAGTCGCAGAGTAGCGTGCGGCGCGGATACTGCCACGATTGTGCTTGCAATTCCACCAAGAAGCTTTCGCCGCTCGGAGTCGATCGAATTGGAAGTCCACTTCAAGGAGTCCCCTCCGATTAGTTGAATTCTACTCAGGAGAGAGCTCAAAACGATGCGGCTTTGGCTGCGCCAGCCTACGCTGTTCCTCGGCGAGTGCCGCGTCCTTTGCTTCCAATGCCCTCAGAGTCTCCGCAAGGTTGCCGGTCTTCGGATCCTCGATCGCAAGAAGGAAGCGCACCTCGTCCAATCTCGTCCGCTTGATCTCGATTCCATCTACGCCCTTCGCCTGGTTCTCCATCGGTGTGGCGTAGAGGGCAAGATTCACACCAGCGGCAAGCTGCTCCCGCGCGAAGGAAGCGATCTTCTTCCCATCGATCTCCAACGTGTATCGGGCAGCAGGCAGGCCGTTCACGCGGAGTAATTGTTGGTCCATCGCTTCCAGGTCGGAGATGCGCAGAACAAACTGAATCATTCCGTCATCCAACTGCAATGGAAGGGGCAGCGCATTGTCGGTCTGCATCCAATGCAATGTGCCATCTTTGACGGTGAGATCGGAGACTTGTGTATTCTCAACCGCGCCCGCTTTTTCCAGCGGCGCATCGAGTTGCACGCTGCTCACAACCGGCGAAAACCCCCATGAATGCGCGAGCGCCGCGGCCATAACCCAATGAGATGCTTCTGCCGGATGAATACGATCCGGGATAAGTAGTGCTGCCAGAGAACTGTTCTTCAGCGTCCCTGCATTTAAAAGGTCGGTCTCAACCTGATTGATGTCGCTGAACCCAAGATGCGCAGCCGCCGCCAACTCCTTCACGAAGGCGGAATGGCGGCTTACGACCTCGTTGTAGTGGATAAACTCGCTACCGTGTGTAACTTCGTCGTACGGTGTGGGAGAAATGAGTGTAACTCTCGCCGCCGGCACTCCGCTTTGAAGGGTATCCAGGAGTTTGCGATAACCTTCCTTATAGACGTCCAGATATTTCTGGTTGAACGCCATATAGTAGCCGTCGTTCATGCCCAGCATGATTGTGATCATCGTTGGCTGATGCGGAAGTAGGTCCCGTTTCAGACGCGTGGGCATATCGCCGGTATAGCCGCCATACACCGTGTCTCCCGGGATTCCAGCATTCCAGAAGGTAACATGCATCTGCGGATACCGGGTGAGCGCGAAGTCCTCGATAAAGCGGGTATACAGCCTTTGGGCCGTGATGCTGTCGCCGTAAAAGACCACTCGGTCGCCTTCATGCAGGGCAAGTTCCTGGCCATGAATTCGCAGTATGCTCATCGCCAGAAAAACGAGCACCGCAATCCAACAGCGCTCCCGTATCATTGAAACTCCAGACTGGTTCTGAAAATAGAATTGCCCAACACGCCTCGCTTTGCTTGTAACCTCTCGTCCTGTCGCGCTATCGAATGCCTGGCCTCTGACAGGCGGGCATCTGTTGTGTTCCGGCCGGGGTGCCCAGGTGGCTTTGAATCTGAAGCCACACATCCGCAGGGGAAACTGGATAATGCCAGCTTGCGGCAACCTGGCCAGACGGAGAAATGAGCAAAAGGTCTGCTGCGTTAGAAGCTTTGCGCAAGCCCGATGCATTCGTCGCATCGATCTCGACCGCCGGCTTGAAGTTCCAATTTGTGCGCCATTGCTCGAGTTCGTTCCGGGTCATCGAACGAGTAGGCACCACGATGCTTCCCAGCCCGACGTCTGCAAACTGGTGCATCATGCTCTCGATCAGCACCAATTGACCACGGGATTCTTCTGCTTCCGGATCTCCCGGTGGTGCGAGCACAGCACCCAGTACCCAGCGGCCGGCGAGCAGGTGCACGCCACCCGGCGCGGACTTTGATTCGGGCTGCTCTATCGCCGGCTCTGGGGCCGATCGGCGCAGATCAGCTCCCGCCGTTTTTCGGAGCAGTTCCTCCAGGCAGCCGCACAGCTCATCCGGGTTGTTGGCGGCCGGATCTGACTCTACCGAAGAAGATGGGTCGGCCCCAGGCGACGCAACGGAATTCAGGTTCGACTCCTCCAGAGACGGCAGTTCCGGAACAATTCTCTTCGGCGCACAATAGCGGTTGCTTGAGAACTGAGTGTTCGATTCTGATGAAACGAACGATCGAGATACGGCAACAATTGTGTTGCCCGCAAATCGATTGGGCCGATTCCCCGTGAACTCCGCGGTTGATTGAAAAGCCGGAGCGCGGACCGGCGGATCCCAGATAACTATGTTGTCTACAATCTCCACCCCGTCGAGCTTGCCTCCGTTCCACGTATAAAGAAAGATGGCCCCCTGCCTTTTCGAAAGGCGAGGGCTGCGGCCGTTGTGAATGCAGGTATTCTCCCGGATCTCGCTGTGAATTGAGTTTCCGCTCGCGCCTTCGGCTCCGAAAACCGAAACACAATAACCCTGCGAGTCATGACCAAAATTGTGCTGAAGCAGGTTGTTCTCATCGCCATAGTCAATGTCGAACACGCCGCCATCCACGCCCGGAGAATCGCTGAAGTAGCCTTCGTTGTATTCCACACGGCAGTCCCGGCACTTCCACTCCCAGATGGCATTGGGCGTTCCAATGGTTTGTGTCTCCTGCATTCCTGTGTTCCACGCCACGTTATGTTCCAGCACGCCGTGCGAGACACGGGCGAGCAGAATGCCATCGCCCGCCACGTCATGGATCAAGGAATTCCGGACCTCGATATGCTCGCCGTGATCGTCCGCGCCGCCCGAGTCAAAGCCCGCGCCGTTGATGATGATCCCCGCCCATTCGGAGGTTCCGTAGGCGGTGACGCCATCCACGACGACGTCGTCGATCCTGCTTTTTGCGTGGTTATCCGGAGCAATCACCACCAACCCGGAGTCCTTGGTGAGTGGGGTGCCGGACACGTCGTGCACCACCACATTGGTGATCCTGAAGTGGCGCATGACCGGTGCACTGCCGCCAATGTGGATGCCGTAGGGAGAGCCGCCAACCACTTCCAGGTTTTCGATTTCCCAATACTGCTGGTCGCTGAGCCTGAGGCCGGCGGATTCGGATCCGCCTACGATAATGGGCAGAGCCCCTTGCCCGTATGCACCCAGGCGAATAGGTGCCTGCTCGGTTCCCGAACCTTTCGGCCACAACATGCCGTCGCAGCGTGCGCTGCGCCGTAACAGCAGAGCGTCCCCCGGTTGATAGATATAGGAATTCGCCTTGGCCATGGTGCGCCAAGCGGTTTGTGGCGTCAGGGAGTCCGCCGCATCATTGCCGTCTTTGCAATCCAGATAATGAATCGTCTGGCCGACGGCGTAGCGCCCCGCAAAAATTGCGCAAAGCAGGAATGGCAACAAGCGCAACTTCATTGGAGGTTCTCCGTGCGAATATCCGAGTTCATGGGATGGCGAGTCGTTCGAATGTGAGTGCAGCATCGCTGCCGCCTCCGGGTTCACCGGCAGCAGCGATGTGAGAGGCCCGAATGCCCACGCGCTAGCTCAAAAAGTAAGGCGGCCTGCCAATTGCATCACGCGTGGATAATAACCTCCCGTGATCGTTCCAAACTGCCCGCCTGCGGCCATGTTGGAAATCGGATTGTTCCAGTGTGCCGTGTTCAGCACATTGAAGCACTCTATGCGTATCTGGAACTTCATCTCGCGAGGCATTGACAGGACCTTGAACAGGGAAAGGTCCTCATTCGTGTAGCCGGGCCCGTAGAGAAAGTTGCGCGGAGTGTTGCCCACGATAAGCGTTTGTCCAGCGTTAGTGGAATTGGCCTGTCCCTTCGGAACCTGAAAAGCAGCGGTGTTGAAATATTCCTTGGTTGTCTTGTGCGAAACCGAGGCGTTTCCTACGAGGTTGGGCCGCAACCCTGGGTAGTTTTTGTTGTTTGAGTTGCTGACGATATTGAAGGGCCTGCCGGTTTGCAGCGTTGTGATGCTGTTCAGTTGCCATCCCCCCAGCAACTCATCCGTCAGGCCGCTAGCGTTCTTAAGATAGCGTTTGCCGCGACCGAATGGAAGCTCTATCATCTGGCTTCCGACAAAGCGTTGACGCACGTCCGTATTGGAGTTGGCGTACTCCGCTCCGACATTGAACGGAGTTTGAGGAGAGCTGCCGCCCGTAAGATCGAAAGGGGCGGGCCCATTGTCCAGCGAGTGAGCGAAGGTATAAGAGGCCAGAATTCCATAACCGTCCGTGAAATTCCGGTGCAGCTTGGCTTGCAGCGAACTGTAGTTGCTCAACCCCACGGGCATCAGGGCTTGCACATTCCCGATGTTTGCAGAGAGATGATCGTTGACGTTATAGTTGCCCACTTCATAGGAGAGGTTGCGCGTGTTGGCGCCAACGAAACTCACTTCCGCTGTGGTCGCGTTGCCTAACTGCTTCTCCACCGTCAGGTTGTAATTGATGGAATGAGCAGTCGGGAAATTCTTCGGCTCCGAATACACCGTCTGCGTGCTGCCGCCCGACACATTGGCCAGGTTAATGGTGGACGCCCCGCTGGGAATGTTGATGGTCGTCGACCGCGCCACGCCGCTGTCGAGTTGGAAGGGCAACAGGAACTGGTAGTAACCGGAGTCAAAATAGTCGACAAACTGCTGCTGGGTAAAGAAGGGATAGTTCTTGGTGAGAATATCTTCGCGCGCGTCGTTCTCAGGCGAGTAGAAGGTGCCGAATCCTGCACGAAGCACAAGCGAATGCTTCATCCGATACGCTACCCCCAGGCGAGGCATGAAATCGGTCGTGTTCGAGTTGACCAGCGAACGTGGATTGCCGCCGCGTCCAGCGAGGTTGATCAGCAATGTGGTGGTATCGAAGTTCGCCTCGTTGTTGTTGGCCTCCACATAAGGCTGCTGGTATTCGTACCGTACTCCATAGGAAAGATTGAACTGCGGCGTCAATTGCCAGAAGTCCTGGAGGTAGAACGTGTGCTCGTTTGCAGTCGTGCTGGGATTGGTCAACTGCAGGCCCTGATCCGTCACATAGGGCAGCCCCAGCAAAAGGTCTGCGAGTTCGTTGCCGCCGTTGTAGTATTCCGCGTTGGGATCGTAATAGGAGTAGGTTGGGTCGGCAGTCAAATCCTCGCCTGGGCCGTAAAAAAATTCATACGGAGTGGGAAAGAGTGAGAAGTTTGGATGCGAGTGGAGATGCCTGTACTCATATCCAAACTTGGCATTGTGCTTGCCTCGAGTCCACGTGAGCCCATCCGTAAATCCCAGATTGATATCCCGGAATTTCAGGGGCTTGTAAGTGGATCCGCCCACGGGGAGGCCATAGGTTAGCTCAACCTGAGGGATGTTGTTGGTAGCCGGAAATCCGGGGATCACGACGTTCTTGAGGCCCCACTGAGTGGCAAGAGTGGAGCCCGCCAAAAGGTTGTTGGAGGAAAGGGGAGACAAGAAGAAACTGCCGCCGGCTTCGTTCAAAATGGTGGGCGAAAACACGTGATCGTAGCGCAGCGCCACCACGTGATTTTCGTAGCTGTCCGTTTCGGCGTCGTCGGCGCCGCCACCATTTTGAACGGAAATATGACCTGCGTACGGATCGCTCGACCAGGTATCACCCTGCTCTGCATCATATGTAAGGTAGACGCGGTTATTCTGCGAGAAGGTGTAATCGGCTCGCAGATTGGCCACGTTGTTATTGATGGTATAAAACTGCTGCACGTCAAAATTTGTGTAGAGCGTGTTATTTTCCGGCGCGGGAAACAGGCCTTGCAGAATATGCTTTCCGCCGGGGCTCACCATGTTTGCCGGAATGATATTGCCCGGAAACTGCTGCGCATAATAATTGGCATTAAAGAAGTACGGGTTGAAAATTGGAATCACGCTGCCATCGTAGGGATCGGTGAGTTTTGAGAAATTCGCGTCCCCCGCTGCGTCGAAGGTGACTTGATTGGTGGGCGGGACCTGGCTGAGATAGGCATCGTTACTCTGCTGACGGTTGCCTTCGAATGCCAGGAAAAGAAATGCCTTGTCTTTTCTGATGGGGCCTCCAATAGTCGCCCCGTAAATCTTCTGTTGCAGCGTGGGGATGGTTCCGGCGGGTGAAAGCGCGGTATTGGCCGCGGTCGACGTCGGCCGATAAAAGAAATAACCGCTGCCGTGGATGTTGTTGCTCCCCGATCGAGTTTCGATAATGACCGAACCGCCTGAGGCCCGCCCGAACTCCGGGGCGTAGGCCGAGGTGACGATCTTGAATTCCTGCATGGCATCGAGACTGGGAACAACGTTGGTATCGTTGTTGCGATTTCCAGTAACCTCGGTGCCGTTGACCTGCACAGAATTTGACATTTCCCGCTGACCGTTGACGGAGAGGTCCAGGTTGCCCCATCCGCCCCCGCTGTTGACACCGGGGATAAGCTCCATCAACTGCACAATTCCGCGTCCCTCCGAGGGCAGGTCTTCAATCTCGGCCGATCCGATTACCTGTCCGGTTTCTCCACCCTGCACTTGCAGAGCAGGGGCAGTGTCGTTGACGACTACGCTCGTAGTGGACGCGCCAACCTTGAGCGCAAGGTTGAAAAGCGCCCTTTGATCGATGTCGAGTTTGAATTCGGGTATGGTGTCCGTCTCAAAGCCGCTGGCCGAAATGGTGATCGTGTAGTGGTTCGGCGGCAAGGCTGTCTCGATGAACTCTCCGGAGTTGTTGGTCACGGCCGTGGTAATCAGCCCTGTCTCTACAGCCTGGATAGAGACCTTCGCACCCTCGATGACACGATCGGTGGAGTCGGTGACGCGACCGGAGATGGAACCTGTTGTTGCCTGCGACCAGGCCAGCACGCCCCCGGCCAATAGCACCACGAACAGCAGCTTCACACTCAGTTTTCTCATCGTCATTGAACTCTCCATAATTGAACACTCCATACCAAATCCAGATCAGGAATTGAATCTCACGAATAAAGTGGCGTTGCGTTCCAGCGCCGTCGAGATTCCCCAGACGGTCTTGCCGGGAAAGATGACATGCTCGCACACAAACAGCCGGGAATCTCCGCAGTGCTGGGTAATCGTTTACCGCGCCAACGGAATAATTCGCCGGACTGCCTTCTCAGCGTCAAGTTCCCTTTAACCATTCAAGTGCTTATAGGACGAAACAGGATGGTGCTTTCTTTACAGGCAGAGGAATAATCCGAAGATTCTCACTCTTAAGTGCAAACTGCCGCTTGGTTTTGCCACAGAAACTCCCGTGGCTTTGAAGCAGGAATTAACCGTGCAGGAAATCCTCCGTCACTTTCCCATTAAGTGGGTACTGGTTCCCCGAGTAAGCGAGATGGCCGCGAGCTGGTAAGCAGGGGCGCTGGCAAATGCCGCGGCAGCTACAAACCAGATGTACCAGCTAAGTGCCGTTATGGACTCTGACAGCAAGTTATGGCTGCTGGCCCAGATGGCGGCATCTCCTGCCGAGGTGACAACAATTGCCAGCACGAACATACCCCAGCACTTCGCCACCAGGCCCTGCCCCATTCGGATCACTGAGCGGCGTACCAGAATCGCCTCAATGAGCAACAGAGATAAGAGCGGATCGCTCAACCATAACAGCATGGTTCCTAGTGATGGATGGCTCCCTAACAGAGGGAGAATGATGAAAAGCTGGCTGACGGAGAAAGCCACGACCAGAACCAGCAGCGCCTTGTCTGCGCGGGTGAGCGACCCCAGGAGGTGGAATTTTCGTTGAATGCCCAGCACGCGCCCCAATCCGATGGCCAGAAAAGCCATCGATAACGGGCCGCCCACCACGAGTCCCATTTGGCTCAAATTCGTAAACAGTCCCCCGGGAAGCTGACTGAACTGATGCCAGTAACCCCAGGGCAAATGACCATCGGAAACAGCGCGCAGCAGCACGCCCCCAAGTCGTGCCAGCGCAGCGCAGGCGATCATTCCCCACGCCAACCGCATCGGCTCGTCAGAATCGAACCACGACCGGCAGATAAGGGCCAGGCAGCACTCAATGGCTGTCATCACCAGAAAGAACAATGTGCCCAGCGTCGAAAAGTACCAGCCAAGCACGACATACCGGCCGGTAACGAGAAAATGCGCGTAGGCAATCATGCCCAGGGCGAGATGCAACGCGAGCAGAATCCAGATCAAACGCACCATTCGAGGCATGAGTTCTCGTCACAGATCCTGCAAAACGCGCCGGGAGAGTTCTCGAGTGGCACGGCGGCCTAGAAATGCGGTGAAGATCGGTGTGGAGGAAGCCAGGGAAATCTGGCTGCTCTTGCCGCGCAGCGAACTTTGCGCATGCTGACCAAAACAATGCTCCATCCACTTGGCGAGACGCTCTGCCACCAGTTTTTGCGCCTCGGAGCGGATTGCGGATTCGTTACCCTTAGTCCAAAGATCACTCCAGTGATTCAAGCGCGCCTGCAGATCATCGAGTCCGGAGGTGGTGGCAGCCTCGAAATTCACCTCACTGCCAGGAGCGGCAACAGGCCTGCGTCTCCATGACCGTGGATGCCATCTGCCAAGCATTTTCATGCCGGTCTCTCTTTCTTTCGCGTCCGGATGCGCAGTTTCTCGGCAGCCCGGTGCAACAAAGTTCCCACCGTGCCCGGACGAATTGCCAGTTCCGTAGCAATCTCAGTATAGTCAAAGCCTTCAGCACGCAATTGCACGCATTGCCATTCGCGTGGAGCAAGCAACTGTCTTGTCGCCTCAATCCAATCAGCCGCCCGGTCGGCGTCGGGCATGCCCCGCTCGTCCCGAAGCTGGTCTTCTCCGGCGTCCTCCAATGGCACAGCCGTTCGGACCGCCGCCGTCTTCAGGAAGTCGCAAACATAGTTATGCGCCACGCGATGCAGCCACGCCCGTGCATTCTGGATACTTTCTCCCTGCACCAGCGCCAGGAAGAACCTGAGGTAGGTCTCTTGCAGTGCATCTTGCGCCAGCGCATCGTCTCGCGTGAGCCGATGCGCATACGCCAGAAGCACGCCGGCATGCAACTGGTAAGCCCGAATCGTCTCTTCGCGCGCGCTCTGGACGTCCATGGAGCAACTCTCCTGCGATGCGCCTGCTGGACAGCAATACTAGTCCATCCCCTCTGCGTCGTCCAGTCAATGACAATTGGCGGTGTCGATCCCGATCCTAGCGCTGCGGATGTAGTCGAGCGTCATGGGTTTCAAGGGCTTGATGGCCGTTCATTGTCTGGACGATCTTCTGCATTTTGTGTATAAGCAATCTCGACCTTAATCCGTAGACGAGTGAAGATCTGAGACTTGGGATAATGGGCCGCTCCAATTGGGTTTCAGGTTTTTGGGGGCGGTGCATTCACAGTTGGAAAGGCGGTGTGAGATGTTGAAGCCAAGATACATGCTCGCGTTTTGCATAGTCGTGCTTACCGCAACTCTGTGTCCTACAGTATCGGCACAGGTTGTTGATCAAAACGATCAAAGTGTGGAGCGGAAGGTCGTAAGTCCAGCCGAAATTCCGCCGTTGCAGAACGTTCTCTATGGCGCCGCTTACTACAACGAGTACATGCCCGGCGATCAGGCGGCACGGCTGGACAAGGATGTTGCGCTGATGAAGGCAGCCGGGCTGAACGTGGTTCGCATGGGCGAGTCGACATGGAGTCTCTGGGAACCCGAAGACGGGCGATACGAGTACGCGTGGATGGACCGCGTTGTAGATGCAATGGGAAAGGCTGGGATCAAGGTCATCTTGGGTACGCCTACGTACTCAATCCCTGCATGGATGGCGCGCAAGCATCCGGAGATTCTCGCCCAGCGGCTGAATGAAAGCATGTATGGCGGATCACCGCTCCAGAACACCTACGGCATGCGCCAGAATATGGACACCGACGCGCCGGCCTATCGTTTTTACGCCGAGCGGCTCATCCGCCATATCGTTACGCATTACAAAGACAATCCCAACGTGATCGGCTGGCAAATCGATAACGAGACCTCCAGCTACGATGCCGATAATCCCGATGTCTTTGCCGGCTTCCGGAAGTACCTCGAAAAGAAGTTCGTTACGCCCGAAGCTCTTAGCAAGGCATGGTTCCTCAATTACTGGGGCGAGAACATCCACTCCTGGGAGGATCTGCCGCGGCGCGAGGGCGCGCAAAGCACAGGCTACAAGCTGGAATGGACGCGCTGGAGCCAAATGCGGGTGACGGATTTTCTCAGTTGGCAAGCACGAATCGTGCGCACCTGCGCTTCAGCGCGGCAATTCGTTACCACTGATTTCGGCGGCATCATGCGTGGCGACGTGGACGAAAACGCCATCGCCTCATTTCTCAATATCCCTGCCGTGAACAATTACCACGGCACACAGGACCACTTCGACGGCGCATCGCAATCTCTGGCAGAAGATTTCACACGGTCGCTCAAGCACGGGAACTACCTGGTCACCGAGACCAACGCGCAGACTACTGGATGGAGCTCAGCCTTCCAGTTTCCGCCCTACGATGGTCAAATACGCGAGGACGTTTATACCCATCTCTCCAATGGCGCTGACATGGTTGAGTACTGGCATTGGGCTTCGATAGCCGCCAACCAGGAGACCTATTGGAAAGGCGTTTTATCGCACGACCTCGAACCGAATCGGGTATACGCCGAGGTGAGTCGCACGGCGCATGAATTGGAAAAAATCGGCCCGCATCTCGTGGGCCTGCAGATTCACAACCAGGTGGCGATCCTCTACAGCCGCGACTCGCTCAACGGTATTGGTTTTATGCCCTTTACCTCTGCGGGCCCGGAATGGAGCAATGCCGGACCGACGGCTGACTACGCTTCGTTGGTTCGGCAAATCCACCGCTCGCTCTACGAACTGAACATGGGAACGGATTTCGTCTTCCCCACCACGACTGATTTATCTTCGTACAAGCTGCTCATCGTGCCGGCGCTCTATATTTCGGACGACGCTCTGCTGCAGAGAATATCGGATTACGTCAAGAACGGCGGCCACGTCGTCATGACCTTCAAGAGCGGCTTCGCCAATGAGAACTCGGCTGTCCGCTGGGTCCGTTCGCCGGGTCCGCTTCGCGAGGCTGCGGGCTTTAACTATCAGGAGTTCTCCAACCTGGAACACCCTCTATCCCTGAAGGGCGATCCGTTCCACGCAGGCGCCGGCAATCAAGTCCGGTATTGGGCTGAGTTCATCTTGCTCGAAAGCGCTAAACCCATCGCGTTCTACGATCATCCCTTTTTCGGAAAGTGGCCGGCCATTACTGAAAATGAATTCGGCGCCGGAAGCCTGCTCTACGAGGGAACGTATCTGTCTGATGAGCTGCAAACTGCAGTGCTGCTCCGGGAGATCCAGAAATACAATTTGACCGGCCCCGACCAGAAGTTACCCGCAGCCGTCCACGTACAACACGGTGTCAATCGCCTGGGCAAGCGACTGCATTACTACTTCAACTATTCAGGTGCTGAAGTCAAAGTGCCCTATTCCTATGCTGCCGGGACCAATCTGTTTGATAGAAAGCGGGTGGCCAATGGGGATGTTCTCCCGCTCGCGCCTTGGGATTTGGCGATCATCGAGGAGTAGCGTTGGAACTGGTCAATGCACCATACGCTCAATTGTTGACAGCAGGCCATGCAGAACTGTAGACCGGAAGGTCGTAGGGTGGATCTAGAAGAACCCAAGGCGAATGCTATTCGTCCAAAATTCCGTGTACTTGTAGCGTACTCAAGAACCGCGTTTCCTGCGTTTTGATAGTTTTGAGCGTCTAGCATTTTCAACAACTTATTTAGAATCAACACCGGCAGGCAATCCGTCCCCTCCCTGCACAAATAAGTCATTTATTATCAACGGTTTACGCGATTTCGACCATCATGTGTGAGGGGCGACGTAAATTGTTTTAAATGAATCAGTTGCGACCCATTTCAGCCGACTGGTGGCGAGCACGACCTTCTGGTCTATATCGAAAGTGTGATTTCCCCATTAATAGCACCTGGCTATCCGCCGGTGCGCGTCGTTCCAATCAACCTTAAGCACAGCTATGGGTGCACCAATTCCGCTTCGCTCAAGAATCTTTAAGAGCGCGGAGGAGGAGATTCGCACAAACAACCAGTCCTTTCGCTGAGCAGGGTCGATCACTTTCCGTTCGCTTGAATCGCCCATTCTCCTGTCTTCACATTTAGAGTCCAGGGCTGGGGCGATGGCAAGTGCATGGAGCCATCGCTCATTTCGAGCGGTATCCAGAGATAGCGCGAGTCCCAAAGGTCGCGCGGGCGCCAGATATCGCCCATGAAGATGACAGTGGATGATTTCGAACCCGCGACTTTCACGAGCATCGTTGATTGCGAGCCGTAGTTATTAGCCTCGGGCGGGGCCAGGTTCTTGAACTCCGTCCACGGACCAACCAGCGCGGGCGCGGTGGCGTAGACATTGGGGTTTGGGCGCCAGCCAGTCATGTGCGACCCCACCAAGTAGTAGAGGTTGCCGTAGTGCACCAGCGCGCCGCCCTCCAACGGAGAAGGAATGAAGCAGGTTTTCTCCAAGCTTGTGAAATCTCCTGTCAGCTTCGCAAGAAAGAAACCCTTGGTCGGACGCGACTCAAAGATCAAATAGGCTGAGCCGTCGTCATCCACAAATTGCCCTATGTCGCGGCTCTCCTCATCCAGCGGCCTGAAGTTTTTCACGTAGGTATATTCGCCGTCAATGCGATTGCTGACCGCAACCATCACGCGAGCGAATTTGTAGTGCGCATCGTCAAGATGCGCGTACATCACGAACTTGCCCGTGCGCGGGTTGACAAACACTTTGGGTCGCTCCAAAACCCAGTGCGGACCCAAATGCTCAGGGTCTGCGAGCGCCAACACCTGGCGCCGAAACTTCCAGTGCGCGAGATCGTGCGAAGAATAGCAGGAAACGTAGCGCTTCTCGGGATCGTTGGCCGGCGTGCGGTCCTCACCGAACCAGTAGTACGTGCCCTTCCAGACCGTGATGCCCCCACCGTGCGCCTGAATGCGCTGGCCACGGGTGTCAAGCCACGGTTCGCCGGGCCGGATAACGCCTTGCGCGGCGCACAACCCAGCGGCCACCAGCGCCAGTGAAGCAAGCGTCGCGAACCAGGCAATCCCTCTTCTCAATTCTTCTCCTTTTGCCGGAATCTACTTGGCGATTTCGATTTTCTTTGGACTCTTTGCTGGCGAAGTGCATCCGGGTTTATCCCATGTGCTCCCATGCATACACGTCGTAGCTTCCATCGCCGTCAACATTTCCGCGGCCGTTGCTCCAACTCAGGGTTTGTGAGTCTTCTCCCTTGATGAGCGTGAAGGGCAGAGAGCCGTCGCCATACACGCGCGCAGTCAACTTCATTGTCTCCGGCGCGCCGGCATAGAGGCCCGCATCCGCCCACGGCACAACGCTCCCGGTCTTCACATAAACGGGAATCTTTTCGGTCGAAGCGGACACGGTCAGCTCTGAACCGCCCTTGAGTGCTTCACCAGTCCAGAAATCGTGCCAATCGCCCTCCGGCAGCACAACCCTTCTCGCCGGTTCCGCAGCAAACAGCGGCGCCACCATCATGCGGTCACCCATCATATATTGATCGTCCACCGCGTAGAGACGTCTTTCCTTTGGCGCATCAAGCACCAGTGCACGGAATGGCGGCGTTCCGTCTTCAGCATAGCGCTGAAAGGCTGCCGTCAGATAGGGCACCAGTTGCATTCTCCAGGCAATAATCTCGCGGCAACGCGATTCGAACTTTTCCCAGCCGTCGAGCAGTTGATCAGCGTTGTTGAGGCGGCGGTTGAGCTGCTTCCACGGCGGGTTCTTGATGTACCACCCATTCACCATCGCAAGCGGAGAGAAGACCACGCTTTGCAGGCGCCGGATCAGATCCTCTTCGCTCACGGCGTCGCGCACCTCCGGGCACCAGAGCAGTCCGCTGAAGCCGGAGTTGACGAGCGCGCGGATAAAGTCTCGATGCACATAGAGGTCGCTATACAGCACAAAGGGATAGGGGCTGGCCAGTGCACCGCTGGATCGCGCCAGGTTGTAGGTCGGCAAGCCGCGCTTTCGGAATTCGTTCCAGATGGCCATCTGATAGCGCAGGCCGAACACATTGTGCATCTGCTCGCCGTCCACACCTGACGGAAACGCGCTGCACTCCGGAAACGACCACCCGCCTGTGTAGTCGGAGTTATCGCACTCGTCCAGCTTGAATCCGCTTATGCCCGTGTCAAGAAATGTCTTGGCGTGATAGGCTCCGAAGGCCGCGCGCGCTGGCTCGGCGGCGAAGTCGGGAACCAATCCGCCCCAGACGCCATAATCCCCTGAATGCGGCTCGATCTCCGCAAAAAGGGGCGACGCCGGATGGGTAAAGGCGTGTTCCCACAGGTTGATCCTCAAGTTCATCTTCTGCGCGGAGCGCACGAACGCTGCGGGATCGGGAAAGCGGTCCCGATTCCAGGCAAAAGTGCACGAGTACGCATGCGTCTGCCAGCCGGGTTCGAGTCCAATCACGTCGCAAGGCATCTTGCGCTCGCGGAACTCCTGCGCCAGCGCCAGCGCGGATTGTTGTGTGCCGCGTGCATCCATCCGGTACCAGAAACCAAGACTCCACTCCGGCGGCACGACACCGCCTCCCGAAAATACGTTGTAGCGCCGAACCGCATCGAGCATCTCCGGCCCGCCAAAAAGATAGACATCGGCGCCACTGGCGCGCGGCACTTCCACAGTGATCTGCCCAATGTCGGCATCCTGAATGTTGTGCGTGTAATTGGGATCGGGGTTGGCGCCAGTGACGATATTTACTGCATGCGTCGGCTTGGGCCGCGCGTCGCCGAAGTAAAACGTCGCGTAGCGCGCCGTATCGATCAGGATGCCGATGCCTTCCGTCGTCACATAGAAGGGTACGGGCGCGTGCGAGTCACCGGTATCGTATTTCGGATCTGCATTTACGCGAACGGTCTTCTTCTTTCCCCGCTGAGAGAAGGAGAGCATCTGCAATCCTAGGCCGTAAATCTGCTCATCGGGCCGCAACGGCAACTGGATCATGCATCCACGCGCCGTTCGCATGCCACGGATAGCCGCCAGCGGGGCAGCAGCAACGCGAGGCAGTTGGGAGAAAGCCGATGATTGCGGAGGAACCAGGCGCGAAGATACCGGCGTAAAGCGTTCCGGAGTTCCCAGCGTCGCTCGCCAAACACCGGGGAACACTTCACTCCAATTGAGTGTGCGTGCGCCGTCCGCCTGCTTCTCTTGAATTCTGGTCTGCGACACTGCTTCGACGCGCAGTAGACCGGAAAGTTCGGAAGCCGCACCTATAGCTAATCCCTTCGCCATCGTACGTCGCGTGATTTGCATTGCTATTTCTCCTACTCTGAACTATCTATCGTTGGCGACGCCGGTTTGACGTGTGCAGGTTGGCGTCAGCTGCACGGTGACTAGCGGCAAGTTGAATTCGCAGTCATGCCGCATGGTCATTGCTACCGACAGTGCAGCCGTTACCTCCGAAGGGCACCGCAGATCGTGTCCTAGGCGGCGCCCTTCGGCGAAGTTTGGACGAACTGTCGGCTTGGTGTTTGATGATGAGGTTCCCGGTCTCTGTCCGAATAGTTGTGCACTTGATTTGAAGCTTCCCCAGGTCCCCGAGTCGGGACCTGGGGCAAACATCGTTGGCGCAACAACAAGCGTTCGGAGGCCTAGAAATTGATCCTTCCCTGAATCTGGACCCAGCGTCCAACGGCATACGCATCACTGGTCACCTGCCCAAACTGGGCGGATGTCGGCGTGGTATTCGGCGCGCTGGCCACTAGATGGTTGAAAAGATCCATCGCCTCGAGTCGCATCTCAAAATTCACATGCTCTCGAATGGGAATCGTCTTTTGCAGGTTCGCGCTCCAGTCGTTGACTCCGTTAGATCGAACACCGTCTACGACGTGCGGAAAAACGCGAAGGTTATACGTGGCTGGGACGCTGGACGTGTTGAACCCGGTGGTGTTGAACCAGTCTCCGTAGCTCGGGTGCTTTTCCTTGAGACCGGTTGTGTCGCAGGACTGCCACGAGGTCGTACAACCGGAGTAGAAAGCATTCGGGAAGACGATAAGTGCTCCCTGCTGGACTTCGTACGAGGCATCGAGTTGCCATTTTCCAATGAGAGAGTCTTCCCATGTGTTCTGGTTGGCAAATCTCTGACCTCTCCCAAATGGAAGCTTCCAAACGCCAGTGCCCGCCAACCGAGAAGGCCGACTGTTCCCGACGGTATCTTCCCAGGTAGGTAGTTGGTCGAACGGGTTGGTGAACCAGTCGCGGTCATACTGGAAGGTGCGCTGATAGTTGATGTTGATGTTAAAACTTGAAGTAAAGCGCCGACTGTAGTCGACCTCGATCGCATTGAACCTGGACTCGCCCACCGGGAGCACTCCCGTCAATCCGCTGAGGTGAGGATACGGCTTCAGCAATTGGTTCAATGCGACCGTCTTGGAGTTAAAGAAGGATGCGTTGTTGCCGGTCGTCAGCCAGCTCTGCTGGGCCGCCGACAGGCCGGTCAAGTTGCCAATGTAGAACGGGTTGGCTACCGATGCATTCAGCGCCGTGGTCTGCGCGGTCGCAGGCGTTTGACCAGCCGTATAGTAACTGGCAGGAACTGGATTCAAGTTGACGCCCACCGTTGCCAGATAACTGCCATTTGCTCCGTTGGCGCCGTAGGTTGCAATTTTATTGGTCAGCGCGTAGGTGTACGAGACCGTCAGCACGGAGTTCGCATCGGTTTGCCGCTGAATGCTGACCTGTGCGCGCTGCTGGCGGGCGGGCACTAGATTCTGCGGGGTGTAGGTCTGCGAACCTCCGGCGTAAAGCAAGTTGCCTGGCGCGCTTCCGACGATTTGAGCGAAGCCGTTGGGGAATGGATTGAGAGTGGGAGACGTGCTGGCCGTGCTGACTCCCGAAGCAACCCACGAGGTACCGTTGGTCAAAGACGATGGCTGCGAGGTCGTGACGCTGTATCCGGTCTGGTCGTTACCGAGAGTGAAAGCATACATCCCGTCGTAGAACATTCCGTATCCCGCACGCACTACTGTCTTTGGATTGATCTGATAGGCGGCGGCGAGACGCGGCATATAGCGAAGGCTGTTCTGCCACTGCTGATTGCTCACCCCATTCACCCCGGCAAAGGTCGATCCGCCCTGAATCGTTAGTGTCGAAGGAAGTGCGGACGGCAGGCCAGCCGCTGCCAGGCTGGTGCTGCTTGCGCTGTAGTTGGTTCCCGCGTATGCAGCCTGCGCGCCAGGAGCAATGGACAGGGTCTGCGTCGGGTCGAAGGGACCGAGTTGGTGGTTCAACGCTTCCACCGGGCCCCATTCCTCTTCGAAGCGAAGACCGGCATTGATCGTAAGTCTCGGCGTGACGCGCCATGCATCCTGAACGTAGAACGCCATATAGGGATCGCTGCGCTTGTCCGAAACGGTCCCGGCAAACTGCGTGGCTGAGGTATTGAATCCCATCAGAAACTCGGCATAAGCGGGACCGACCTGGCTGGCACCGGTCGAGATGTAGCTCGTCGCGTCGCTGGCAATGCCGGTGTAGGTATTGTCGTAAACCAACGTGCCGCCGTCGTTGCCATTGGTTGCCGCGCTGGCAATGCTGCTGGCAGGATTGGTGTCCGAGACCACTTGGATGCGATAAGTTCCACCAAACTTCACGACGTGATTCCTGAACACGCCTACGAGATCGACGTTGATGCTGTCCGTCTTGGTGAAGTTGGGGAGCGTGCTGCCGGTGTAAGTCAAGGAGTCGTAGCTATTGATCGACGGCGAGATGGGGACGTGAGCAAAATCCGCGGTCCCGGCCTGCGCATCCAGGTACGCTGGAAGCCCCTCTGACGTAGATGTCGAGTATTTCCCCGTGTTGGGGTAGTTGAAGGGACCGTTATAGCGGTTGTAACTCAGGGTTGTGTTCATGGTCAGCCGGGGAGAGAAGGTGTGATCCCATCCGCCCGTCACGACCAAGTTAAAGCGTCCACTATAGTATTGGGCCAGATTGTCCACCGATGCGGTATCCGGGTTCCAAACCTGGTAGTGCCCGATTGCCTGGTGGTAGAAGAAGTGGTCGGATTGGCTCAGGGCAAAGTCGATGCGCGGAGAGATTGAATAATATTGCTGCGGCCGTGGGCGAGCATAGGTAAGGTTGCTGGCGCCATTCGTGGTTGCTGTGTTGGCTGATAGATACTCCTTGGCCATGATTGCGCCCAGAGGATTCATCAGGCGGCCACTCGGAATCACGTTTCCGGAAAATGGCTGGCGGATAAAGCCTCCGTGGCCATCCGCCACCGTTGTCAACGGATCGTAGATCTGATACTGCCCCCATCCCCAGGTCGGAGTGGACGACGGGCACGGATAGACATAGGCGCTGGAGGCCCATACATAGGGACTCCCGTAGGTGCCATTGCCCGATGTTGGCGCGCTATTAGGGCAAGGGAGATCGCTGAAGTTTCCGGTCAATTCCTGCGATGTCGGGACCGTCGTTTGCCCGGTTGTGATGAGAGGAAAGACATCCTTCATGTATGCCACAAAGAAAAACAACTTGTCGCGCTTGATGAGGTGAGGAACCACGACGGGACCGCCGACCGCGCCCTCGTAAGCATAGTTGTGCAGGCCGGGCTGTCCGTATTTGGCCTCGGCCGCGTGGCATGCCGCGGAATTCTCATTCGGCGGTTCACAAGGAACCGCTGTGTTGGCAATATACGTGAGTCTGTTGGTGCGATCCAGCGGTTGCCAGCGTTGATCTTCATACTCGTAGCGAGCGTCGCCGTGGTATTGGTTGGTGCCGTTCCTGCTTACCACGTTCATAACGCCACCCAGGGTGTGTCCCACGGTGGCATCGAAGCCCGAGGCTTCCGTGTTGACTTCTTTCACTTCGTCGGCCGATGAGGCATAGTTCTGCTGGTGCGTATAGATGTCGTTGGGCGCGCCGTCAAGCGTGAATTCATCCATCTTGTACACGCCCACCACGCCAAAGGAGGAGTTGCCGCCGTTGGCGAAAATGGTCCCGTTGGAGGCGGAGGCGATCGGATCGGTCGACTGAATGCTGTTCTGCAGCTTGATCAACAGGCCGGGGTTGTTATCTGGAATCGGCATGGTGACCAGGGTTTCTGTATCGATCAGACTGGGGTTGGCGCCTTCCTGAGTATTGAGCAGATCCTGGCCCGCCGTCACCGTAATGGAAGTGGCTTCGCTGCCGGCCTTCAAAACTACGTCAACCTGTACAGTGCGACCAGCATCAAGATGGATTCCTGACTGCTCGAAAGATTCAAATCCGTTTGCCTTAACCACAACTTTGTAGGCACCCGGAACAAGTTGCCGAACTGCGTATGTACCCGCGCTGTTCGTTGATGTCGGAATGACCACGCTCGTGTCGGTATTGGTGACCGAAACATTGGCGCCCACTACCAGTGCGCCGGTTGTATCCCTAACCACCCCGGTGACTACGCCTCTGTCCAAGCTCTCTTGTGCGTACAGGGCGCACTGCGGGATAAGCACCGCCAGGAACAGAAGCAAAAAGCTACTCGCGCGGATTTGTCGACTGATTCTCTTAGAGATTCCCGAAAACAGTTTCATAGAGCCTCCTAATTTCGCCTGAATTCTGTCATGCGCTCTCGTCCTTCACGACGTGCGCAACCCGGTTGTATGGAACGCCGCTGAGTCTCCTCCTTGCACAATCGGGCGATCCGGCTTCGGTGTTTCCTCAGTGTCCCGCCACCGAATGCAAAGAGATTTCATTTGCCGAGTAGAGCTAGGGGCTTGATTCAGTGCTTCCCAGATCGGTATTTTGAAATCACCGAAGGATCCTTCCGTAAAGCAGGGACTCGCAAGTTAATTTACAGTCTCGGCAAATGTTGGGTTCGCGTTGGCCGTTAAGCTCCCACAGGGCCGGCGAGAAGAGGTGCCGACAGCAGGTTGCTTCTATTGGACTGGCTGCAAATGCAGGTTTTTGCCCCACGCCGAATGCGGTGTCCATAACATGCTGTGAAGTGGCAGCTTATTGCGACATGGTAAACCGCCACGACTTCTCCTGCGCCCCGTCAGATTCCGGCTGCACGCAACAACTTGCGTCGGCTCATCCGCTTTGAAATCAGTCATTGCTTAACCGTTAAGCGGTCAAAACCACACATGTGGGCTTCTGGAATTGAGCGGATTTAGCGCCTGGTGATAAGGGAAAGGAGTTACGCCAACGCTGTGTTAATCTTTTTGCTGAAGCCTGAGGCAGTCTGTCATGGAAGTTTCGCTTTCTAAGGAATCCGAAACACCAACATCACAGGAATGCTGGGCTCTACTTGAGCGCATCGAAGCCTGCGCCGGATTGCGCCGGGCTCCTCGCCTGCGCGAGTTCCTTGATTACGTTGCCCGCCGTTCGCTGCGCGACGGTTGCATTCAGATCCATGAACAGGAAATTGGGACCGCCGTCTTTGGCCGGCCAGAGACCTATGACACGAGCGTTGACAACATCGTTCGCGCGAACGCCACCGAGTTACGCAAGCGCATCGAGACATATTTTGAGTCGGAAGGCTCGCAAGAGTCGTTGATTGTCGAGATTCCCCGCGGCAGCTACGTCCCGGTTTTCCGCTATCGTCCTGCGCCGGCGACGCCCATTCTGGCCGGGGACACGGAAGCTCCTCTCGCTGAGGTGTCTCGTGCGATTCCCGCGGCGCGTCGCGTTCCGTTGCCGTGGTTGATTGTCGGCCTCGTCATCGTCGCGCTCTCGGCCGGTTGTATTTCCCTGTGGGTGCAAAACCGGGCGATGTACAGTTCGCTTTATCCATGGAAAGACGAACCGGCCGTATCCGCGCTCTGGGGAAGTTTTCTCGGCAACCAGAAAGACACCGATCTCGTTCTGGCTGATGCTTCGTACTCGCTGGTTCAGGATTTGGCGAACAAGTCATTCAACCTCGACGACTATCTTAGCCGCAACTACATGAGCCAACTTCAGGATCCGGACCCCCGGATGGCAGCTGCATTGGCAAGAATCTCGAATTGGGGCCTGGGAAGCCCCAGCGAAGTCGAAGTGGCGCAACGGATCCTGGCGCTGGATCCGGCGCATCAGAGGATTCATCTCTACTTCGCCCGAAAGTACATGCCGGACTTGATTGCTCGCGATAATGTAATCCTGTTTGGCAGCAGATTCGGCAACCCATGGGCTGAACTCTTTGAAAGCCGAATGAACTTCGTGTTTAATCCGCAAAATCCGAACCAAATTATCAATCGCGTGCCAGCCAAGGGCGAGCCTGCCACGTATGAGTACACCGCATCCGGCGCCTTCGGCTACTGTATCGTGGCATACCTGCCCACTCCGGACCATAACAGCAGTGCGCTGCTGGTTCAGGGATCAAGTGGAGAGCCTACGCAGGCCGCGGGGGATTTCCTTCTCACGGAATCTCGGATGGCTGACTTCAGGAAAATGGTCGGTGCCTCAAAATTCCCTTACTTCGAATTACTGCTCAAGACGTCGTGGGTGAAGGGCACGCCGATCAATTCGACGATCGTAGCTTACCGGACTTACGCTGGTTCGAACTGAGAGTTCACCGGGTTTTGCGCGTCTGCGACAGGCTCAAAGAGATGCAATAGCGGGTGGAATTCCAAACAGGCCGAGAACTAACCAACTGGGTGGTACAGATTCTCCGGGCCCTTCACCATCACTTTTGCATCGGTTCCAAAAGCCAAGACATGGGTGGAAGCGGCGCACGTCAAACTTCCTGTCGCCGTCTAGGCTGGTTCTCCAGCCTGACCCGTCTGCCCCACTGAGATGTTGATGCCAAAGCATCAACGCCTGAGTTCCTTGTTCGAAAAATCTCGTGTACTTGTAGCGTACTCAAGAACCGCGTTTCCTGCGTTTTGATCGATTTGAGCGTCTAGCAGTTTCAATAACTTATTTAGAATCAGCACGGGCAGGCAATCCGACCCCCCTCCCGGCACCAGACGTAACTCTATTTAGACTCGATACGTTGTGGAACATTGAAATCCACTGTGCCCAAAAGTGTGCCCGTTTTCCCCTCACCGGCACCAAAACGCCAGCACTTCTAGTGTCCTTTGCGGCCGTTCAGCATTCATTGTTCGGCGCACATCACGCACACCCATCGAGGCTCAACAACGTGGCATTCGCGGTCGCACCGCAGAAGCGCGCTGATGCCGGATCAGTAGTCCTTTGTCGCTGCGCCAAGCTTCCTGTAGCTGAGGTAGGATGGCACCTGACCGGACCCTGGGGCGTTTGTCAGAACCGATCCTGCTCCACTCACGTAAACTGCCCTGGATGAGAGCATTGGGCTGTTCGCGACAGTTTGGAAGTTCACGGCAGGATTGGTCTACAGAAGCCTGCATCCGCCCAGGAAGTTTTTCGACCACAGAAGAGCCAATGCATCCGCAAAGTCGTAGGGACAGCTCACGTCAAAGCGATGTGTTAGATTTCCGTTCTGCCTATCCCCGATAAGAAGTAACAACGCCCTAACCGATATTCGCTCGGGGGCACGCTAGAGTTGGTTCTGTGAGACGGATGATCCGACCCACACAACCAATAAAGCAGGGTGCCATGCACTCAGAACATCGAATCCACATCTTCATCAACAAGAAGCAATTTGAGTTTGAACACCATGTACAGACTTGAGAACACCTCAAGCAAAGTGCTGGAATCCCGCTTGGGGACCTTCTCTTTCTCCAGCGTCCAGGAGAAGATGAGGTAATCGCCAATGACGCCAAGATTGCCTTGAGAATTGGCGAGCACTTTCACAGCCAGCCTCCAGCCGAATTACGGCTCGGGGGCGGCACTTATTGAAGAAGCGGGCGTTGCTTCTGGCAGCGAAACGCTGCCGGTCTTGTTTGGAGAGAAGCATAAAGCCTACCATATGGCTGCATTGTGCCGAATGGCACACGTGAGCCGATCTTTGTAAGATCCTTCAGGCGGGGCGCGCCTCATCAGGAATGGATGGTGAAGGCGTAGGCGTAGGGG
>Ga0255353_1000119_pt1 | contig 48874 bp, 33 predicted proteins | sample HBST25metaG_FD_189941 | JGI IMG/M metagenome (GOLD analysis project Ga0255353, IMG submission 189941) | Peat soil microbial communities from Stordalen Mire, Sweden - H.B.S.T25 | ecosystem: Environmental > Terrestrial > Soil > Wetlands > Peat | place: Sweden: Norrbotten County, Stordalen Mire...
TGAATCCCGAAAGCATCGCAAATGAGCCACACGCAATTCAAATCGTGGACACCCTGAAATCGCTATAAACCATACTTGGCTTTGAACTTGACGGCGACGCGACTAAGTTAAACCGGACAGCAGTGGCCCTCGAACATGCTCGATTCGGGGCTGGGGGGTCGTCCGCGCTTATCGCGTTGCCTGCTCCGTTTCGGAAGCAGCGGCTCAATCAGTTTCCACCTCTCGTCTGTCAACAGCTTCTGCCGCTTCTTCATGGCAGAAGCTCAGCAGCTCCCACTCCTCACACATAGGTACTTGAATTGAGGCCGAATCTGTTTTTGAAACACGCTCGAATGAAGGGCGTAAGGGGCGCGGCGAGCGCTGAGCCACACTATCAGAATTCCAACCAGCGGAAAGATTCCCGGCATCACAATATAATGGAAATCGATTCTTCAGCTCTTCCTTTCATTTTCGACGCCAAAGACCAGCTCCGATCTAGCTGCGCAATTGCCGTTGTTTGTAAATCGACGGTCAATAGGAGATAAGCTTCAAGGTTGTGATCAATTCGGTCGGAAGTTCCTCGAAGTATAGAATCGCAGAGCTTGCACGACGGCGATTGAAGGCCCAAAGCCCAATAGCTGCTCCGCTCAGTACGAACATCATGCATACATACCAGAATGGGTCGTCGAGCGATCTCAGTTCAAACTCTGCAGCGGGAAGTGCGACGGTGATGATGAATATAAAGAAGCCCCAGAAGACAAATTGGATGTTCGATTTTCCGGGCAGGTAAGAGCAGGTGAACGGAACCTTATAGAAGCCGATCAGATTGATTTCCGCGAGGATCCATCCCAGAAGCGCAAGAACGGCCAGATGCGCCGCGACCTGATGCCAAGGCCTGAAAGCAAGCGACAAGAATGCCGAGACCAGCCAGACCGGAACGACGGAGAAATACAGCAGCATTCTTCTGGTTGCGGCAATATACTTTTCCGACGACGAGAGCTGCGCGGTGCGCAAGACCCAATTCGCGGTGAGCGAAATGGGCAGCGAAAAGACGCTGCGCAGAGCGAAGACAGCCACACTCATCATGATGAACGTCGAGAGTATGAATCCTTCGGGCATAGAGCGAGGCGTCGCACCCGACAGCTGACCACGGAGCCAGGAGAGCGCGATAGCGAAGACGACTGCAAGAAAGAATGCAAAGGCGACACGATGCTGGCGGCTGCGCCATAGCGAGCGAACGCTGAAGAGCGTGAGTGCCGTTTGAAGGGCATTGCCGAAGCGCGGCGCCCAGTGAATGCTGCCTGTTCGGGGCACCAGGTCCGGTTCTTCGACGATCTTTTTCATGGTGTGCAGATAGCAGAGAATCAAGGAGGCTGCAGATCCGGAAACGGCGAACCCCAAGCCGATCCATGCCCGCCATGCCAGCCACGTTAGCGTAGAGGGTAACGTACCGTTCAATTGATTGAAAAGTGCAAAGAACCAGAAATCGGGCGAGCAGGCCAGCAGCCACTGGTTATGATGGGCGGCCATTCCTGCGGGCGTTTCAATCGACGGCTGCAGGAAATAGACCCCGAGAAAGATGCCGAAGGCCGCAAGCTGCAAGATGGCTGAGAGGCGCAGAAAGATGCGGTGAGGAAGCAGTAGCGCGGCGAATCCTTGCACCGTGAGAATCGAACAGTAAAGGAAACCGCTGGCGGCGGCCATGGTGAACCAGTAGGCGGCTAAGGCTTGCAGGAATCCCCACTGGCTGCCGTGCATGGCTCCCGCAAACGTGGACAGCATGAGACTCGATGCGAAGTTCAGTGTGAGAACGGCCAGGCCGATCATCGCTCCCGAGGAAGTCACCTTGGCTAAGAGAATCGTATGCGCAGCAATCGGCAGCGGCGAAAGCACCATCGCATCGCGCAGGTCGGGGAATATTGCGTCCCAGGTGACGACGGCAATCAACCCCGCTGCCAGCATCATGGTCGCGATCAGATAGTGCTCCACATACCATGGGGCCATTCCGAAAACGATAAGAATAAAGAACACGTGGATCATGCTGAACATCATCAGTACCCCGGCAAATTGGCCGATATACCCGACAACATCGGCTTGTATCGACAGGGCATCGAAGTCTACCACGCGCAGCAGAAACTGGCGAAAGAGGATGCGATAATTCGACGGCAAATGTGCGAGCGGGCGAGCGAGCAACTTACGCATGGATAAGATCCGCGATCTGCCGCGCCATCGAATCAGTGTCCTGTTCGACGGCGAGCTGAGAAAAGATGGCTTCCAGATTGGGCAACTCCATCAAGGAGCGCAAACTGGCAATGGAATCGTCGGCGACCAGTTTGCCGTGGTGAAGAATCACCACGTGTGAGCAGACGCGCTCGACCGTGTCGAGTTCGTGGGAACTGAAGAGCACCACCTTGCCGCGTGCGGCCAGCTCCTGAATCAGGCTGCGCAAAACCAGCGCAGAAGCCACATCGAGCCCTGAAAAAGGCTCGTCGAGCAGGATCAGTTCCGGGTTGTGCATGAGGGCTGCAATGATGAGGACTTTTTGACGCATGCCCTTCGAGTAGCCTGAGATCGATAAGTGGCGATCATCGTGAAGTGAGAATAATTGCAGCAGGCCATCGATGCACGCCGACGACTGTCTTGCCGGAAGATTGCGAAGCTGAGCAACCATGGTCAAGTATTCGATCCCGGAGAGATGGTTATAGAGATACGGTTCTTCCGGCACGTAACCCATGCGCCGCTTGTAGGCCATCAGGTCATGTTGAATGGGCTTTCCCTGAAAGAATATTTCGCCCTCCGACATCTCGATGAGGCCGGTAATCATCTTCATAGTCGTAGACTTGCCCGAGCCGTTTGGTCCCAGGTAGCCGGTGACTTCACCGGGCCGGACCGAAAAACTCACATTGTCCACTGCGGCAATCCCGGCGAATCGTTTGGATAGGTTGCGAAGTTCAAGCATGATTTACCTGTCTACCCTATGTAGCAAACGGTATAGGGGGTTGTCAAGTAGAAATCTACATAGGTAAAATGCGGCATGGTCTCAGAAGTAAAGTTGTCTCACACGGCGGCAATCATCCTTCAGGCGCTCGATGCCGGTTTTGTGTACGGTTTCAGCATCATGGAAATGACCGGCCTGCCCAGTGGAACAGTCTATCCGGCGATGCGCCGGCTGGAGCACGAAGAGCTGATCCGCTCGCGCTGGGAAAAGCAGTCCATCGCTGATGCGGAGCAGAGGCCAGCAAGAAAATACTACAATCTGACGGCAGCGGGAAAGACGACGCTTGAGGCATCGCGTAAACGCTATCCGTTGCTGGAACGGCTGATTCCAAGCGAGACTCAAGAGGCTAAATCCCTGTGAGACCTCCCATCGAGTTGATCTTTCGCGTCTTCCATTGGAGCCTGCTCGGGTGCGCCTCTCTGCTGGTTCCGGGAAGACAGCGCGCGGAGTGGCGTCGTGAGTGGCAAGGGGAACTGTGGCAGGTCTGCATCGCGCGCACGCCAATGGCCGGCTTCTCATGGAGTGGAGAACGCGAAGTGGTGGAGTTCTGCCTCGGGGCGTTTCCAGATGCGCTCTGTCTGCGGAGGCAAAATGCACAAACCATAATGCAGTTTTCCTCGTTGCGTGGATCGGCGTTGCAATGCATTCTCGTAATGGCAGTAATGGCCGTCGCCAGTTTTGCGATCGCACTGTTACTGCCGGGTGTGCGAGCAGAACATAGTCTGTTGCCCGGACAGGTTCGTCGGGGCCTGATCATGATTAAAGACGCAGATTGCAACGACGATTCGTCGCCGACGATATCGCCGCGACAATATCGAACCTGGAAGAGTCGAAAGCAACAGTACTTCGACGGACTGTCGTTCTACCGGGTCACCAAGGAGCCGGTGGCTGCCGAGTCTCATGGAAGCACCCAATGGGAAGTAGGGCGCGCCAGTTCGAATTTGTTTTCGCTATTAGGCTTAACAGTTCAGTTCGCCAAAGCGGACGTCAAAGCAGACGACAATACACCGAGAGTCATTCTGAGTGAAGAGGCGTGGAAGAGGAGATACAACGCGGATCCCTATATTGCCGGCACGATTGTGCGGGTGGGCCTGCACAATGTCCGGATTATAGGTGTCGTGCCCGACGGATCCGCCGGGTTGCCGGGAAAGGTCGACGCGTGGCTCCTGGAACCTGATTCGATGATCGTTTCCGGTTATAAGGGGTATGTTGTGGCTCGACTGACAGCCTCGGGGAAATCTGCGATGTGGGCTTCGCGCATCGGAATCACCGACCGCCAGTCGAATCATTCCGAGGACGATTTGCTGGGCTTTTCTCTTGACGAAGGGATTCCTGACTCCAAGACTGTTTTTCTGTTTGCAGTTTTTCTGGCTTTCCTGGCATTGCCGGCCATGACGTCGGTGTCGCTGGGAGAATACAGCGTCAGTTCGCACCGTTCTTCGTGGTTCAGAAGCCTCTACCGGCCGGGCTTTCTGGGCGTCAAGATCGCTCTGCTTCTGCCGGTTGCCTATTATGTTTCGCTCGACATGGCTTATGGTTATGCACGGATCGCATCCACCCAGTCGGTATATATTCAGGTGGCTGTCTCCTTCACGATCTGCTTGTTGGGCATGCGCTGGGCACTCCAGGACCAACGGCAACGTTGCCCGGTATGTCTCAGACGAGTGGCACATCCTGCCCAAGTGGGGTTGGCTTCGCGAACCTTCCTGGCCTGGAACGGGACTGAAATGATGTGCATGGGCGGTCATACTCTGCTGCATATTCCGAGTTTGCCGACCAGTTGGTTTAGCACCCAACGCTGGTTGTATCTCGATACCTCGTGGGAATTTCTGTTTGCGATTAAAATGTAGCGCGCGAAGACAAGTAAACTGACTCGACAAGCGGCGCACATTTGGCGCAAAACTCTGAGTCGCACGGTGAGTAGACCGGAATTGAGCGGCTTTTTGCGGAAGATGGCCAGATCGCTAACGGCAGACGCCGCGGGATTCGTCATTCGAGTAGAGGCTGGTTGGGTAGAGACAAGTGCTACTTCGGAATCGCTGCTATAGATAACCGCAAACCCATATCTTCCGGGCAGCCCGTGATCCAACCGCAGATCGGAAATAGCCCAGCCTTGGCAGCTCTGATTGGCTTAGCATTTGGATTTGCGACTTGGCCCAATTCACAAGGATCCCCACAACAGAACGTGGCGGTGTCGCTCTTCTCGGGGCCTTCTCCTACCTTCCGTGCGAGCACTTTTCTTTGATGTGTCTTGACATGTCAATGCCATGCTAGAATTGCTCCCGATCAAAAACGAGTTACCGGAGTCGATGCTGTAAAGCGATTGCGCTGCTACTTTGTGGAGAGCAGCGTCTGGGAGATCATATGTCAATTCTCATCGTGAATTCAGGCATGGGTGCCTGCCTTCGTCGGGTCTTTAATCCTTCTGTTCTCCGTGCTCTCATGGTGACCGGATTGCTCTTCGGCGGCGTTGCCGCTACAGCACTGGCTTCTCCTGTTGCGACCAACATGTCTCTCCAAGTGCTGTCCGCCGGAGTTCCCACCACCACGGTAACGGCCGGCACAGTGGTGGTATTGCAGGCTTCCGTTACGCAAAGCGGGACGGCACTTGGCGCGGGAACGGTGCGGTTCTGTGAAGCCAGTGCGTCCTTTTGCACCGGTGTCAACCTGCTCGGGACAGTTCCTGTTACCGCGCAGGGAACAGCCACGCTGCGGTTCCGGCCGGGGGTTGGGAATCACGAGTTCAAGGCCGTCTTCTCGGGGATGGCGACTGCGGCGGCGAGTACTTCGAACACGGTTTCAATTACCGTAACGCAGACGCAGGTGCAGGCGACATCCACAACTCTCGCAGGAAGCGGAAGTGCCGGGAACTATACGCTCCAGGCGGCTGTCTCGGCGGCTGCCAATCCAGCCTCGGCCGCCGCGCTCTCCGGGCAGACAATCTCATTTGTCGATCAGACGAATGGAAGCACAGTGCTGGGAACTGCCCCACTAGGCCAGGCGAGCCTGACTGCGACGTGGACGGGCTCGTTCCTGACGGCGGGCGTCGAGCCGGAAGACGTGATTGTGGCGGACCTCAATGGGGACGGCATACTGGATATCGCAATCGCGAACTCTCAGATGAACGAAGGAGATCCGACCGCTTCGCCGAATGGAACAGTGAGCATTTATCTCGGCAAGGGCGATGGGACGTTTACCCAGGCGCCGCAGAGCCCTATTACGTTGGGACTGGATACCCGCAACCTGGGGGCAATCGATCTCAATGGAGATGGGATTCCGGACCTGGTGGTATTGAACTCTTACTCGCAAAACATATACGTGCTGCTCGGAAATGGGGACGGTACGTTTAAGGCGGCTGCGGGAAGTCCTTTCAGGACCGGCACTCCTAACCCATACAGCGTTGCCTTTGCCGATTTCAACGGCGACGGGAAGATGGACATGGCGACCTCCGGCTTTGGTGGGCAGACGACCAACGCCGGAGCGTTTTCCGTTCTTCTGGGCAATGGCGATGGTACCTTCCAGCCGCCGCTGCTGGTGCCGCTGGGGCAGTTCGTGTTGTATGCGACCTCCATCGTGACCGGCGACTTCAATGGCGATGGCATCCCTGATCTGGCCCTGGCGCGCTTAGAGGAAGATGAAGTCTCAATCATGCTAGGCAACGGGGACGGAACCTTCCACGAAGCCGCATCCAGCCCCGTTCCGGTTGCCATCGGCAGTGAGCCATTCGGGCTCATTACCACGGACTTTAACGGAGACGGCCTTCCCGACCTGGCCACCATGAATATCGGGGATGGATCGGTCACGGTGCTGCTGGGAACGGCGACGGGGGATGGTTCGTTTACGAGAGTAGATTCGACCAACCTCGGCGGCGATCTCTTCCGCTCGTCCTATTCGATTGCCACGGGCGATTTGAATGGCGACGGGATTCCCGACATCGTCTTACCTGACATCAACAGCGGAGTCACTGCAATCTACTTTGGGGTAGGGGACGGAACGTTCACGAAGGCCGCTAGCACGCCTGATCCTGGGAACACGCCAGAATCGGTCGCAGTGGGCGATTTCAACGGGGACGGAATCGACGACATGGTGGCCGCCGACTACAACGGCGGCAACGCAACAGTTCTGATCACGCATCCGGCAATGCAGGCTGCGGTTACGGTGAACAACATATCGCCGGTTGGCCATGGAGCCCGCAACGTGGTCGCCCAATTTGCGGCCGCGGGCCCGCTCAATGCGAGCACGTCAAACGTGATCATCCTTACGGCCAGCCCTGGCGCCCCCAGCATCACGCTGACGCCATCCGCCACCAGCATTCTGACCACCGACAAGCTGACCATCGCGGTAAACGTGACTGGTGGTCCATCCAATCCGACGCCAAGCGGAACCCTCAAACTCCTCAGCGGAACGTACGCTTCTGCGAACACACCGTTGACAAGCGGAAGCGCGACGATCACGATTCCCGGTGAGTCGCTGACGGCTGGGACGGATGTGATTGCAGGGACATATATGCCAGACGCTGCCGGCGCGGCAACTTACGTGACGGCAACCTCCAACTCGGGTCCCATCACGGTGACCAAGGCAACGCCCGCGATGAGTGTGTCGACGGCGAGCACGTCAATTACCACGATCGACTCGCTGGTGGTGACGGTGAATATCACCAGCACGCCATTGCCGACGGGTACGGTTACTCTGACCAGTGGAGCGTACACTTCGGCAGCAACGGCACTCGCGCAGGGTAGCGCCACAGTGACCATTCCAGCGGGAAGCCTGGGAGTGGGAAGTGGCACCATTGCAGCGGCCTATGCGCCCGATGCGGCGAGCGCGCCTGTCTTCAATACTGCTACGGCTACATCGGCTGCGGTTACAGTGAGCAAGGTAGTGCCGGCCCTCACTCTGAAGGCCTCGGCGACTGCGATCACCGACCAACAGGCGCTCACGGTGAACGTGACGGCGGGAACGAGCGGCCAGCTGTCGCCCACAGGATCCGTGACCATCACAAGCGGTTCGTATAGCGCACAGTCGACCTTGGCGAGCGGCGAAACCAGTTTTAGCGTGCCGGCAGGAACACTTGCCAGCGGCGCGGACACGCTGACCGTGACATACTCGGGCGACCTGGTTTACAACACAACGGCGGCTACAACGTCTGTTACCGTGGCGCCTCTGGTCATGTCGCCAACGTCGCCTTCCGGGATCTCGGCCGGTGGCACCGGGACGGCGACGCTGACTGTGGATGCGGGAAGCACGTACAAGGGCACGCTAAACCTGACCTGCGCGCTGACGAGTTCGCCCACAGGAGCGCAGAACCTGCCGACGTGCACCCTGAACCCTGCCAGCCTCACATTTGCGGCGGCAGGAAGCGCAACAGCAACGTTGACCGTGGGCACGACGGCGACTTCTGCAGCACTTCGGCAGGACGAGCGGTCACCGTGGCTGCCGGCGGGAGGGGTAACTCTGGCGTTGCTGGCAATGATGGGAATACCGCGGCTCCGGCGGCGGTCGACCTGGCTGGTGATGCTGTTCCTGGCGATCGGCGCAGGCGCGGTGGGCTGCGGAGGCGGAGGAGGTTCAAGCACAACTCCGCCTGTTACGCCGGGGACTACTGCTGGCACGTATGTTTTCACGGTGAAGGCGGTGGACTCAGTCGTGGCGACGACAACCACTTCGACCACGGTTTCCTTCACGGTGAACTAACGGCGGACGCAAACGGTGTGGAGAACAAGAGGCCGGGCCAATTCCGGCCTCTTGTTACGTTGGGTGGACGGAGAGTTGGATATCGCCCAGCGTTCTTCTGCCAGGATGCTACCCCGGAATTGAACTGTTGCGAGCAGCCCAAGTGGCGATTTCAGCCTCGATTCCGCCCACTCGTTTTTTGCCTCATTTTGCACCAAAAGAAGTGCTTTCCGAGCCTTTTCGCTGTGGAAATCTTTCAGCGCCAATTGTGTAAGTCGTTTTATTTGAGTATATTGCAAAGAAAAAAGCGAAGAAAAAGTGAATTTCTCCCGAAAATTTTCCTCTCCGCAGTCCCCCTTCGACCGGTGGAGACTTGTTCCATTCCTGACATCTTGAACCGCTTATCTTGATTGTGCGCGAAGTGAGAGAAATGATCGGCAAAAAAGGTGCTCGCCACAAAGGCTTGTTTTGCGGAGCGGAACCAGAGTAAGCGCAGCCTTGCAAATGGTCTTCGAGGTGGCCTATTTCCTGAGGGAAAAGCTGCTCAGCCGAGGTGGTGGATCTCGCCTCCAACGCTCCGGACAACAAGAAAAGTGGATCGCGGTTTCCCCGGCGCAGATTCTTGCGTAAATTTTTGCTCCATGGGCGCAGGATGTGATTAGGGAAGGGAATCTCTTTTGGGGCCGATGCTGGGCAACAACATCAGCCCTGATCTCTGTTCTCTGATTCCTGTTCCGTGCCTTACCCGCGCACCGAGACGCCGGAGAAGGAGAGTACGGCGAGACCGGAAACGGGCTGCCCAAAGCGGCGGGCGGGTTCGAAGCGGCTCCACAGAAGCAGGTTCTCCACCTGCGCGCGGGTGGTGTCGTCGGTGGGGCCGGAGACGATGCGATAGTCGTACACCTGGCCAGACCCGTTGATATAGGCTTCCACCACCACCGGTCCGGCGACGGCGCCGATCTGGTTTTGGCCCACCACGCTGGACAGATACATGAAGCGAGGCGCGGTGGCCATTCCCAGTGGTTCATCCGTATTGGCGCGTGCCGACTCGGGCTGGGTGAACATGGTGACCAGCACGATGACCGTGCCCATCAGCAGCACGGCGCTGCAAAATCCTGCGGTGGCCTGCAATAGGAATGGAGCCACGGAGTTTTTCCAGGCCAGATTCCAGGCGTGGAAGGGACTCTGACTGCGTCGCGCCCGCTCCTGGCTGATGGCCACACGAATGCGCAGCTGCAAGTCCTCAGGTTCTGCGACCGGGCCCAGTTCTGCCAGCGCCGACTGGGTTTGCTGCAAAGATTCCCACTGACCGGCACATTCCGTGCAACTCTTCAGGTGAGCGGTGATGCTCTGCATCTCGCGCCCGCTCAGACGGCCATCCAGATAATCGGTAAATCCTGCCTGCGTTGTTTTGCAGCCGTTCATCGCGCCTCCTCTCCCAGGGGCATTTCGAATCCCGTGCGCGCCTCGGAACTGGCGTTCTCAACCGGTGCCGCCAGGATCGCCTTCAGAAAAGCGCGTCCGCGCACCAACCGCGATTTGACCGTTCCCAGGTTCACGCCCTGCATTTCCGCTACTTCCTCGTACACAAAACCCTCGATGTCGCGCAGGATGAGGGTGCTGCGAAATGGTTCCGGCACCTTGCTCAGGGCCGTTTCCACGCGCGCCCGATTTTCCTCGTGCACCGCCATGTCATAAGGAGACTCGCAAGGGTCCACCAAGGTTTCTTTCAGCCGTACCGGCTGTCCCGACTCGCTCTCCCCGAACTCCTGCTCGATGGGAATCTCCTGCTGTTTGTGGCGCATCCACCAGCGACGCTGGTTGGATGCCTCATGCAGCGCGATGCGGTAAATCCATGTGCGCAGCGACGACTCCCCATGAAAGTTGCCAACTCCCCGGAAGACCTTGACGAAGACTTCCTGGGTCAGGTCGGCCGCATCGGCGCGGTCCTGGACCATGCGCGCCAGCAGGGAGTAGATCGGTTGATGATAGTGCGTGATCAGCCACGCGAATGCTTCTTCGGAACCGGCTCGAAGTTCCGCAATCAGGGCTGCGTCTTCGGATTGAAGCGTCAGCGCGCTGGCAACATTGCCCATGGTGAGGTCCACCTGCAATTCAGAGTCCTCCCACCTTACCGCAAATCGTGCACACTTGGCACGCGCCAAAATGTGCTGCGGGCTGAAACGCCCGTCTGCCGAGTGCGACCACTCTGTCCAACGGCCGAAGCCGCCGGGAATCCGATGCTGCCCAGGAGTGCGCGGGAAACGGAACAACGGCTCAAAGAGACCAGATGCCCCGCGCCCCTATTGTCTTAGACACCGGAACCCCCCGAAAGTGTTCCCGGTCACGGTCGTCAACAAACATTCATTCCCGACTTGGGGTCCACTTGCTATACCGCAAAAACGATGCGGCGCCCCTTTTCGACCCGGCTCCAGGCCTCTTCAACTGCTGCCAGGGGAACAGGTTCCACGGCAATCTTCAGGCTGCCTGCGGCGGCCAGTGAGAACAATTCCGGGATGGCGCCCAACACCTGATCGAGAGGTACGGAGCCGAATCCGCCCCCCATCAGCTTCAAATCGATGCTGCGCAGCGTGGCTCCAGGCAGGGAAATAGTCTTGCCTGCGCTTTCGCCCATCTCCACCAGCCGGGTTGGCCGCGTGGCGCTGGGGCGAAAGCCTTTGGCCAGGGCCTCCAGGAGCAATTCGGTGGGACGGCCCCAAAGGTAGTCGATCACTACATCGATGCCCTGCGCGGCTTCGGCGGCAAAGGCGTCGCGCACCGCATCCTCCGGCTGGCCGAGGGCGATGACCGCATCCACGTCCGCCGCCGCGATGGCCTCCACATTCCGGCCGGCCCCGATCACCCGTCGGGCTCCCAAAAGCCGCGCCACCTGGATGGCAAGCTGGCCAGCCACTCCGGTAGCTCCCAGGATGAGTACAGTCTCGCCGGCGGTGACTGCCGCACGGCGCTTGAGCGAGAGCCACGCCGACATGCCAGGATTGCCGATCGCCGCAGCATCCAGGTCGCCCAGGCTCTCCGGTACAGGCAGGCAACGCGACCGGGGAGCAACCGTGCGCTGACACATCGTCCCCCAGGGGCTGCGGGCAAATCCGAAGTAGACGCGGCTTCCGTCCTCGAGCGTTCCCACTCCGTCGATGCCCGGAACCATGGGAACCTCGCCCTTTCCGGCATAGTGGGAGCCGCTGGCCAGGGCTTTGACGATGGGGTGCAGCCCGGCGGCCCGCACATGAATGAGCACTTCGCCCTCGCCGGGGATGGGTTCGGGGAAAGACTGAAACCTGGGCGGCTGGCCCAGAACATTGACGACGGCTGCTTGCATGGATCGGCCTCCTTGCAGACACTCCCAATGTACGGTTACTCAGCCCGGTTTTTCCACGGAATCTGTCAGGTTTTCGTCAAGAAAACGCAGCGTTTGGCGGTGATGAGGGGTGCCGGTTTTCTGTGCAGGCGGGCCGGTTTGACGAATCGCGTCAGAATGGAGACAATAGAGAAGTTGCACCCCACTTGGGTACGTGGGCCTGTGGCGCAGCTGGGAGCGCGCTTCCATGGCATGGAAGAGGTCATCGGTTCGATCCCGATCAGGTCCACCAATTAAATCAATCATTTAGAAGCTCTCTCCTCTCTCGACTTTGTCGCAATCTTGTCGCAAATTCCAAAACCACTCCTCGAACCGGCTTTTGAGTGACCGCCGTTTCCCTCGCGGAAGCGATTTTTGCGGCGTTCTTCTCTTTGCCTACATGGTTGGGCCGGTCCGTCATGGATGGCTTTGATCCCCACGTGCCGGTGCCGCTCAACTCGTCGTAAATCGAGTTCACCGTTGATCGGACACCATCTTCAAGGGACTGCATATAGACATCCGTGGTGGTAGCCAATCGAGAGTGGCGCATCATTCCCTGAATGTCCTTGACGTGGCCCATGTCCTTGGCCAGCGTCGCCATCGTGCGGCGAATGACCTGGAACGTCAGTTTCGGCAATTCCATCTCCCTCGCTAGCTTGTGCAGCACCCGGTTGCGGTAGTTGCTCGCATCGATAAACCCACCGTTGCGTCCCGGAAAGATGAACGCCTCGGGCGAATCCGCGGTCGGTCCATGCCAGTTCTTCTTTTGCGGCTCTTCTTCCCGGCACTGCTTGCGCCATGCCTGGAGTTCTTCCGCCAGTTGTTTGGCAATCGGGATCTTCGTGAGACTTCCCTTGGTTTTGCCCCAGGGACGAATCTTGCCTTTGTAGGCCGTTTCCTTGATCTCGATCTGGCAGAGTTCTGGATCGAAGCAACTCCACCTCAGCCCAAACAACTCACCCGGACGCAGGGCGTTGGACATATCGAGCTTGAGCACAATCCAGTCTCGAAGAGGAAGCCTGGACAAGGCGGCCCGGAGCTGGTCCCATGTGAGCGTTGTTTTGTCGGTTTCCTTCAATTCCGAAGGAACTTTGATTGAGCGCGCGGGGTCCTTGGGAAGGAAGTCCTGTTCGACCGCCTCCGCGAAGATCGCCCGCATATATGCTCTGGCTTGCAACACTCTGTCCCTGGACCGTGTTTTGGCCATCTGATTGAGATGGGTCTGGAGATCGAGTTTGTCGATGTTTTCGAGTCGAACATCTTCGAACGCATCGACGAGATCAACCTGAATGAGATACTTCTTCGTTTTGGCCGTCTCCTCTTTCCAGTCCGCCTCTTTCAGCGGCAGGTAGCGGTTGTGGACAAACCAATCGAAGGTAACGCTGCCATTCTTGACAACCCCATCTCCCGTGATCTGCCCCGTCAGTCTCTTGATTTCGAGTTCCAACTTCTCTCGCGCCTCATACTTGGTCATCTCGGTTTTCAGTCCGAGCGCGACCGGAGTGGAGACGGTTTTAGGTTCCCTTGTTTTTGGATCAATGACCGTCCGGCGGAAGTATCCATACCACTTCTTTCCGCGGACTGACACCCATCCCTTCTGGTGAGATTTACCCATCGGTTCCTCGAATTTCTGTGTGGGAGGAAAAACGGGCCATCTCCATTTTACCGGCGTTTCCGCCGTAAATGGGAGGCCCGTTCACGTTCCTTCAGGAACTCATCGATTCCGCTCGCCCGGTAGCGCAGCGCGCCGTCACTCATGCGAATGACGGGCAGATAGGGCCATCTCCGGGAAGAATGATCCCAGACCCAATCCTTGCTGACTTTCAGCTTGAGGGCGACATCCTCGGCGGTCAAAAGCAGATCGACCGCCTCCTGCATTGTTGGCATTGAACCCATAAAGGCGTACCTCCATCGGCCCTGTCATGACTCCGAATTTCGCGGTACTGTCCGTGCCCCCGCGTGAAGTTCCGAAAGTTCCACTTGCTATAAGGAGATTGGTTTGACAACAAGGCCGCCGTCCAATGATTTTTTTGAAAACCGTTATGCGATTTCTGCATAACGCCAAAGTTGCGTCCTGTTTTTTGCAACCGGATCAACTCTCAGAGCATCACACGGTCATCTTGATTTCTGCGCGATAGGATCAGATATGCTTGGTTAGATGTACGACTGCTGTCCTGCCTGGGTTCTCTCCCCAACGCAAGGAGGATAGCCATGGTGCTTCCAGAAACACGGTCCATGCAAGCGGCAATTGTACTGGCGGAAGAGTTGAACTTTTCCCGAGCCGCCAAACGACTGCACGTCGAGCAATCGGCGCTGAGCAGGCTGATTGCCAAGTTGGAGAGCGATATTGGCCTACAGCTCTTCGTGCGCAACCATCAGAATGTCGAGATCACCGAGGCTGGCCGCCGTTTTGTGGAGGAGGCTCGCCACTCCGTTCTGCACGCCGAGCGCGCCGTTCTGAACGCAACGGCAGCTTCGCATGGGGCCGAGGAGATTCTCAATGTCGGGAAATCTGCTTTTACCGATCCGTTCCTGGTGACGACCCTTCAGGCCGTGCAGCTTCCTCTCTATCCCGGACTGAAGGTGAAGCTGTGGAGCAGCTACTCGCAGGAACTGGCTCACAAGGTTGCGACTGGAGAACTGGATATGGCGCTGATCACGTCCGTTCCGGATGCTCCCACTCTCAGCTCCCTGACGGTCGCTGAAACTCCGCTCTATATTGCCTTGTCCAAAGAAGACATTCTTGCAGATCGTCAAGAACTGCGCTTGGAGGATTTGCGCTCCTGCGAGTGGATTCTTCTTGCTTCGAGCGTGAATCCGCTGAGTTCGCTCGTCTGAATTGGCCCACTTCGCTCATCTAAACTGGCCCACCTGTACAAGCCCGGATGTAAGGATTCGGGGATGGACAGGAGGCATAAGGTGGAACTATTTGAAGTGATCCGGCGGGGGTATGCGGCCGGAGAGACGATTCAGGGACTATCGAAGAAGCATGGTGTGCACCGGCGGATGGTGCGGCAGGCGATCGGGAACGCGATTCCTCCGGATCGAAAAGCGGCCGTTCGCGAAGCGCCCCGGCTGGGTCCGGTCAAGGAACACATCGATCAGATGCTGGCCTCGGACCTTAAAGCGCCGCGCAAGCAGCGGCATACGGCTCATCGGATCTGGATGCGCCTGTGTCGCGAGCACCCGGATCATCCTATCGGTGAAGCTACGGTGCGGCGCTATGTGCAGGTGCGGAAGCAAGAGCTGGGGCTTAGCGGGCGGGAAGTGTTTGTGCCACAGAGCTACGAACTGGGCCAGGAAGCACAGGTGGATTGGTTCGAAGGCATGGCCAAGCTGGGCGGCGAGGTTGTGAAGCTGCAGTTCTTCGCGATGCGCAGCATGGGCTCGGGCGACGCCTTCCATCGAGCTTATCCGCACGCCACGCAACAGGCCCTGCTCGAAGCCCACGAACATGCATTCGCCTACTTTGGCGGCGTTTTCAAGACCCTGCGCTACGACAACATGAAGTCCGTGGTGAAGAAGATTCTGCGCGGATATCAGCGGGTAGAGACGGACCGGATCATCGCGTTTCGCTCGCACTGGGGCTATCAGAGCGAGTACTGCAACCCGGCTAGCGGCAACGAAAAAGGCGGCGTGGAAGGCGAGTTGGGATGGTTCCGGCGCAACTTGCTGGTGCCCGTGCCGGAGGCCAGCGATCTGAACGCGTTGAACGAACAAGTACTGGCCGACTGTGTCGCCAACCGAGACCGCACCATCATCGGCAGGAGCATGACCGTCGGCACGGCCAGCGAGTTGGAGCGCGAGCACTTGTCGCCGCTGGCGGCGGAAGGCTTTCCGATCCACGAGTTGCTGTATCCGCTGCTGGTGGACGGCAAGGGCCGCGTGAAGGTAAAGACCAACTGGTACTCGTCCCCGCTCTGGCCGGGACTGCGCGTAACAGCGGTGGTTGGCCCACTGACCGTGAAGATCATGCACGACAACAAGGTGGCTGCTGAACATCCGCGCTGTTACGGACGCGGCCATGAGATCCTCGACCTCGAACACTATCTGGATGTGCTGGAGCGGAAGCCGGGGGCCATGAAGGGTTCGACACCTTTGCAGCAGTGGCGTCAGGCCGGGCGTTGGCCTGCTTGCATGGACTCGATCTGGCGGGAACTTGAGCAGCGTCACGGCAAGAGCAAGGGAACCCGCGAGATGATCGCCCTGGTCCGCGCTGGTTCCAGCGATGGATGGGACAAGCTGATTGCCGCCGTAAAAGATGCGCTGCGTCTGGGCATCAGCGATGCCGCTGCGGTGATGCATCTGCTGCGTATGCCCGATCCGGAACAGCGCCACCAGTACGCCGTTGCCCTTGCCGATGAACTGCAACAGTACGAGCGACCCATGCCGGTGATGGACAACTACGACTTGCTGCTGGCCAACACCACGGGGGCTATCCAGTGAAAAACCAGACACAAGCCTTGGAATATGCCAGCGTGCTTCAGTACTGCAAAGCGGTCCGCATGCCCACCGTAGGCACCAACTTCGTGCCGTTGGCAGAACAAGCCGTGAAGGAGAACCACAGCCACATCCGCTATCTCGAAGCACTGCTGGCCATCGAGTGCGAAGAGCGCGACCGGCACGCCATCGACAGCCGTATCCGCGATGCGCAACTGCCGCGATTAAAGACGCTCGAAGAGTTCGACTTTGGGCAGGCACAGCAGATTTCGGCACCTCGTATACGCGAGTTGGCCGAAGGCGGTTATATCGAACGCAAGGAACCGATCGTACTGATCGGCGAGTGCGGCACCGGGAAAACCCACTTGGCCACCGGTCTATGCCTGGCTGCATGCCGGCAGAAACGGCGCGTTCGCTTCACCACGGCAGCGGCGCTGGTCAACGAGTTGGTCGAAGCCAAGCAGAACAACCAGGTTCGCAAACTGATGACGCGCTGGCAGAAGTATGAACTGATCGCGCTCGACGAGGTTGGGTACGTGCCCCTGGCCGACATCGGCGCGGAGTTCCTCTTCCAGGTAATCTCCGAACGAGCAGAGCGAGCGGCCATCATCGTCACCACCAACTTGCCGTTCTCCGAGTGGACGACCGTGTTTCCGAATCCGCGGCTCTGCAAAGCACTGCTGGACCGGATCACGGATCGAGCCCACATCATCGAGACCGGAACCGAGTCCTTCCGCTTCCGACGCACACTGGAAAGGAGCAAAAAGCGCTGAACTGGTTTATATGGCGGACCGGCAAAGGCCGTGGAAATGACGGTCTGTGGAAAGCATGGGAAAACGATAAAACTGTTTTCCCACTCTTCCCCCAGCCCTTGGAAATCGCTGCGGCGATTCCCACATTACCACCGCCACGACTGGAACGGGCATGATACCTCTCAAAACCCGTCAGGATGATGCACAATATCACTACCCAGGTGGGCCAAATCAAATGGTCAAAGTGGGCCACGCCGGAATAGCGAACTCATCCGCACGTTTTCGAGATGATCCAGCAGACCGCGTCCAAGAAGGGCATCACCCCTGCAGATCGCCATTACGTCATGACTGCGGAAGAAGCCTCGGAACTGGTCCTGGCTCAGAAGGGCGTCGCGTTCCTGCCTCGCGATGCGGCATGGCGCATTGCTTCTGAGGGGATCGCGATGCGGCCACTTGTGGAGGAGCAACTCAGGCTCGTTACCAGGCTGGCGGTACGGGCCGATAACAAAGCCCGTCTCGTGAAAGAGTATGTTCGTGCGACGTGGCGTAAGCTGAACAGCATTGCGCCTCCGCCGCAACAGGGACATTTGTCTCTATTTGGATGAACCGGATGCCGACGGGTTGTCCTTCTTTTGGACGAAGTCTTCGACCTCACGTATCTCTACGTTGAGAGGACCTTCGTGGCCGCACTTCGGACACGTGTAGATGCCGGACGTAATAGCTCTGGCTCCGAACTCTTCTCTGCGGAAAGCGCTGCCACATTGAACGCATACATGGAAATGCTCAAATCGGGGCTGCGGTACGTTGGAATTATTTGTCATGGGGGGAGGGCCCTTCCTTGTTAGTGCATGGCTTGTGAAGATTCACGTTTGTAGCAAAAAAGCTTTCTGGAGGCTATGACTCTGCAACGGTTCTATCAAACCATTTTCTCTGCGTAGAGCGGGACGTAATGATCGACATGACATGATCCAAAAATCCACATAAAACTGAGTACGAATTTGTAGGCGACCCTCTGGGCAGAGGAAGCACCAAAAATGACAAGAGGCGTCGGACACTCAAAATACAAACTTATCCATATCATTCAAAACCTACACATTCAAAGCTCGCCGCAGCGAAGGGATCGCCAGTGCCTTTGTAGCGAGCCACCTTCGGATAGGGGCATAGCGGGCGGGTAAGCTTTTTACTGGGGTCGCCAGAGACCGTTCCTTGACCGATGATGTGTTCGGGGGGTACACCTGTCTCAACCCAGCGATCCAGAGCTGCAAGGACGTCGCGTTCAGGATCATCCGGGTCCGTTGCAAGCGGTGAGTTACCAAAATGATTGGGTCCGGCGGCTCCACCACAATGCCCCATCCCGGGAACCATAAACAAACGATAGAAATCATCAACGGGTTTACTTGTATCGGTCCGCGGGTCAGGATATTTAGCCAGGAACTCTTGCACGCTTTTGTAATAGTTGATCGAGTTATAGGGCGTAATCGCCGCGTCTCCCCAGCCGTGATACTGGATCAACTTTCCATGATGAGCGCGAAAGGTCCGAAGATCGGGATTGGTGGAGTTGAGGATCCATCCTACCTTGCGATCGGCGAAGTCCAGATCGTCTGTGAAAGTCATTGATCGGAAGTCCCAAAACGGTTGCTCATATACGGCCTTACTATAGAAACCCTCCGCATACAAAAACTGCAGAGCTGACTCTGGTTTGGACGAGGCAATCCACATATTCCACCCGCCCTCACCGTTCTCAGTGCCCACAGCCCAGCCTGGAAGTATCTGTTTCCCGCTTCTTGGATCATTCAAGCCTGCGTAAACTTTCTTCAAAGCGGATAGTTGCGGCGGCGTTAGGCAATCGATTGCATCTGTTTCTTGCTTGCACGCAAGAACATCGGGATTGAAATGGCATGCTTGCGGATCTTCGATTAATCCGTCTCTAATACCGTCAAGCGCATCACAAGCATCCAATGCTGCTTTCTGGATGGCGGGAAGTTTTGCCGGGGGAATGGCACTCTCCGGTGTGCCCAGAAGAGCCTGCTCATTCCAGACGATTCCTGCCGACAAGTGCGACCAGTTGTTTGCGGGCGCTCCAACAACAATGCCGTCAAAATCTTCTGGAAACCTCTGCGCCTCCATCAGGGCCTCACGGCCGCCATCGGAGCATCCGTAAAAATAGTTTCGCTGAGCATCCTTACCATAGAATGCCGTCAGCAACAGGTGCGCATTCACATTTGTTTCGTGTACTGCCCGATAGGCGAAATCAATCAACTTCTCTGGATGTCCAGGCACCCACGTCGCGTCTAACGCTGTACCTTGGTGGCCGTCGTCCGTTCCTGCTACCGCGTAGCCACGGATCAAGGCGCCCGCCATATCGTCTTTCGGAATGGTTCCTGCCCATCCCCCATTGCCCCTTTGCAGATACTTGCCGTTCCACTTCTTCACAGGAAGCCAAACCTCAAAGTGAATCTCAGAGTCACTCGTCGGTTTCGCGATGGCCTGAACAGCACAGTGTTCAGGAACCAGTTTGCGCAACTCAGAGTTTCCAGACGAAACCTCCGCAGTCCCTTCCGGAACGATCGAAGCCGAATAAATGATAACGTTTGAGAGTTTCAATTCCTTCAGACTCTCACAAGGCTTTTGCGCAAACGCAGTAGCGACGAGCAAACTCAGCAAAAACGGGCTAAACAATTGACGGACCATCAAAATGTACCTCATTGAGTAATTTGTTCGAACGACTCATTGCAGGCCATCGATCTGGTAACTCTTCTCACCGGAGTGATTCGGAAGCAGTCTGATTCCTCTTTACTCTGGGTGGGTTCCCGGACAGGACCGACGGATAGATGCGTTAGGTTGTCATGCGGTCACTTGAGACAGGCACGATGTCGGAAGTCATAAGGGCGATGAGCGACTGCGGCCGTCCAGTCCATCTCACGTGAATGTCATTGTCTCCTTCGGGCCTCAAATAAGATCGCATGGTCATTACCTGCGTTGAGTCCAGAAACATCTCAATGACGGAGCCGTCGATCCAGATATGCAAAGTGGAATGGCCGTCTTCGTTCGGGCTGAGTGCGAGAGTTCTGTCCCCCACAAGGATGGTGGGTGTCTCGCCGATGCTTACGCCATTCACGACTTTCAACAACGGTATGGCTTGCTGCGCTGTTCCGATTTGCAACTCAAGTCCGCAGTCAAGGTTGGCGGCCACAAAGGTACAGACGACTTCTCCGGCGCGGTTGTGAAGGATGCTTCGAATTTCCGCCGCTTCCAGATCAGCCGAATCATTTGGCGTCTTAATGAAAGACGTGTTGGTCCTCAGGGACGCAAATTCCGGTGGAACGTCCATTCGCAATTGATTGCCTGGGCCTATGGTCAGGACACGAGGCAGAGACACAGCGCCGGACCATCCCGCAGCTTCTACCTCTTCGCGCAGACGAGTCTCCTGCACCCACCCCCACAGAAGCCGACGATTCCGGTTGTCGAGCATCGTCTTGGGCGCGTAATACGCGCCATGATCCAGAAACCCTTTTCGTTCGGAATGAAACTTGTGTTCTTTTGCATCATAACTGCCAACTTCCCAATAGGTGATGTACTCCGTGGAATAAAGCAGCACGTGCTTTTCACCAAGTGGAAAGAAGTCAGGGCACTCCCACATCTCACCGCTACCGACCGGATTCGTGAATGATTTTCCGTTCCAGGTGCCTTGCGCTAAAGGATGCAGATATTCAAAATGCCGAGCATCGGACGACCGATAGAGCAATACCGCCCCTCCCTTTTGCGGAAAACCAGAGCCTACGCCTACGTACCAGGAGTCGCCCTCTTTCCATGAAAACGGATCACGAAAGCCGACGATCTTGAGCTGGTCAGGAGGGCCTGCAATGACGGGGTGGTCAACCTTCGTCCAAGTGCGAAGTTCTGAATCAACTGATGTAGCGACACATTGCACTTCTCGCAGTCCTTCTGCTCGGATAGTCTCCTGCTCACGCGGTACTTTTGTGACTGCGGTGTAAATCACGCTCGGTACATCTGTGCTAGGCATGACACTCCCCGTGAAGCAACCAAACGAATCAAAGAAGCCATGAGTGGACGATAGCGCGATGGGAAAGTGTTCCCAGTGGAGCAGGTCAGAACTTGCGGCATGACCCCAGCCGTGCCCGCCATGACTGCTGTGATAGAAAACGTGATATTTACCGTTGAAGAAACGCGGGGCGCAAGGATCTCCGACATATCCAGAGAGCGGAATCAGGTGATACTGTGGGCGTAAAGGGTCGTGGCCGAGCTTCCGCTGAAGGGGTTCCACAGTAGGAGAAGTAATGCCCGGCTCTGCTGCGAACGATTTCGTTAACCCGAGAGACAGCGTGCATCCGACTGATCGTACAAGAAAATTGCGACGATTCATGAGTTTCTCCCTATCCGGCAGCTTGTCGATTCGTTAGAGTTACTGCCGCATTGACAATTAAGACAAAAGCGCACGAAGAAAGTCAGCTCCCTTGAACGCAATATCCTCGGGTGTCACAGAAAGGTCGCCCCATAGTGCTCCGAGTGCATCGGGCTCTGTTGAGGAGTAGCCAAACCCCTCTATCATCAGGTACCCGGAGTAATTCATCCTGTGCAGCGCCGCAATAAGCGAAGAGAAATCAATGTGGCCCGATCCCAACAGTCCGCGATCATTCTCGCTGGCGTGGATATGCCGAAGATGCAGCCCAAGGGACTCGGCTGCTATCGCAATGTTTTTTTCTTCAATATTGGCATGAAAAGTATCGATGGTGACGCCAATGCGTGGATGGCCGATTGCCTCACAGAGAGCTTTGGCTTCTGCTGCCGTATTGAGGAAAAAGGATTCGCTGCGATTGACGGGTTCAATACTGAGAGTCATCTCATGCTCATCAAGCGTGGTCCCTAGATTCTGAAAATACTCGATAGCCCATAACCATTCTTCCTGCGTGCGGCGACGGCCGGGGAGATAGCCATTGGGCGCAAAAACCGGACCTCCGATCAGATGTGCTCCACTTTCAGCCGCGACTTTCACGCAATTCACTAAATGCGCAAGGGACTTTTTGCGCAACTCGGAATCAGGGCTGATGGGGTTGATCCCGGCAGGAAGAATGGCGCAGAAGGTGCCCTCAAGTTCGTTTGCCTCCAGGGCGCGGCGCAACTCAATAGCGTCAAGAGTTGAAGGGTAAAAAAGCGGAATTTCAAAACCCTGCAAGCCTTGCTCGCGCAGTTTTGGAAACAAGCGGTAGTGAGACGAGTTGAGCTTAGTCGTCCAGGCAAATGCGCTTACGCCGATCTTCATGGGACTTCCTTTCAAACTGCAAATCAAAACCGACAGCAGTCCATACTCGCAACTTGTCGGGCAGGTTCATCCATCCTTATCAAGCAACTTCGCTCGATGCTGTTCTTCATTGCAGAGCCTCACGCCGATCTTACAAGGCGCTCTACGCAAATTGTTTCAACCCGCGCTCCTGATCCGCTAGCCGCAAATCCCACTCCATCACTTTGATCCAGGGAGGGATAGATACCCGCGGAAAAAGTGGCTTGATTATCCACATAAACTTCAAGAATTGAACGATCTACAAAGACATCCAAGTGAATTGAATCCTTCTCGGCAACCGTGTAATCGACGCTGTGGGCAGCTCGATCTCCAAGTGGATCAAGAGACGACTGGGTGCGGTTCAGAGTCAATTGAGCAACTTGCCATGTATAACGGATCTCGGTTTGTTCCTTCCCATCCGGTGAGCGGCGCACAAACAACGAAACCGACGTGGAGTCACCTCTTCGGAAGGTTGCGCGAATGCGAAGGCTCTTTTCAGTGATTCCATCAATCGCTTGGACCCCGGCGCCATTCAGATGGATTTCGGGAATGGATTGCAGTGGCTTGCACCATTGCTCAATGCTGTCATGCGGATGCTGACGAAGAAGACCACTGGCATCCGCTGAGAAGACTCTCGGCAGTGAGTAAAGATGCGCCCATCCGGCAGCCCATGTTGCTTTGGAATGACGCTCGTCAGGAATGATGCCCATCGCCACAATTTCCCCGTTCTTGTCGACCATCGGCGTGGGGCTGAGTGTGTGATTGAAGAGTTCAAGTCGCCGTGGAGTATCGGAGACGGGAGTGAAGGTCTCATCCTTCCAGGTGCCCACCCAGTAGGAAGCACGACCAGGAACTTCGCAGACAATTAACGCATGAAAATCGCCGGTTTTCACAAAGATGGGCATCTCCCAGAAGACACCGGAGTCCTTGTGGCTACCGCTATAAAGCTGCTTGCGATACTCCCAGTTCACCAGATTTTGTGAGCGGTAAAGAAGAGCCGTTCCGCCAACGTCTTTCACTGCCGAGCCAATCATCAAATAATAGAAGCCGCCTTCGCGCCAGACAAAGGGATCGCGGAACTCGGGGAACCCGTGCCCTTGTGGCGGCTCGGGAATGATTGGATTGCCGGGATGCTTGGTAAAATGAATTCCGTCCTCGCTAAGAGCAAGGCAGATGCTCGCTCGTTTGCCATCTCCTCCGGTATAGATGATCGCCAGCTTGCCTTCAAACTCGGTGACGCTTCCCGACCAACAGCCTTCTGCATCCGCCCCTGGCTCAGGCGTCAAGGCGACAGGCATTTCCGTCCAGGCCAGCAGATCCGGGCTGGTCATGTGGCCCCAGTGAATGTGCCCCCAGTAGGGTCCATTGGGGTTTTTTTGATAGAAGAGATGATATTGGCCTCTCCAGTGAATCAGGCCATGCGGTTCGTTGGTCCAGGCGCGCGGTGGCTGCGCGTGACAAATCGGCCGATGCGGATCGCTCACGCACCATGATGCATTGATCTGAAGATCGGGCGGAAGATCTGGTTTCGAATCTTCCATTCGGGCGGCAATTGCGTTTCGTGAAAGCTCGCCATCAAAAATGCACACATCGCGAAGCAAGCCGTTCAGCACACCGGTTGGGAATACTCCCGCCACGACCGGACAATCGGTGGATTTTCCCAGCGTGATCTTGACGTCCTTTGCGAACTCAAGCTTGTTCGATGAAACAGGCGAGTGGCCGCAAGGGAAACCATCCCGATAGACTGTCGTACCTGAAGGTCCAACGCTCGCGGCAAGATGCGTCCATCTTGCTTTGGGAATCGGATCGGTGGACCGGCAGAAGTTCTTTGTTTTGCCTTGAATCATACCGAACTGGAGAAAGCCTAATCTGTCGATGGAGAAATGGAATTCGCCGTCCGGTCTGCTGTCCAGTTGGACAAGATCTGCCTCATCCACGGGGTAGGATTCCAGTGCTACCCAGGCCGATACCGTAACCGCTTCGCCGTGGAAAGCTGGAAGCGACGTAATCTGGTTGATCCAGACCGAGTACCCGTCTAGCCGGAGGGCCCGATTGCGCCCGCTGCCCACCCAAATTGCATGACCTGTTCGTGAAGCAATCGAATCGTCCGCTCCACTGGTCTCTTCGTGAGCCGTATCGCCGTGTCCGTCGAGTTTCCAGCACCGAATGGACTTCCACGAACTCTCCGCCCAACTCAATTGCGGCAGAAGCAACCCAGCAGAAGCAGCCAAAAAGGAGCGCCGGCTCACATTAATATCCTGTTCCTTCTCCATGAAATCCATCGGGACACCCTTTCCTGGTTGGTTACTCCGTTCGGAAGAATCTGCTTCTTTGTTTCGATGCGTCAGTACGGTTCCAGAACCTTCTCTCGCGGTGGCGGCATTGGATAAGACTGTTAATGCGGCTCCGTCTGGTACCGGTATGCGACGCTGGTGTACCGATCCGGCATCTGCTTGGCGTAACCGTGTCCGATCCCTACCAAGATGGATCGATCAAGATGACCAGAAAGCCTGCCGACAGATATTCCACTTGGTTTTTCTTCTGCCGCCTGAGTCACGGTCTAATACTTGACCAAACGACGCTGCAATTGCTCCAGGGTGTGGCCCTTGGTTTCAGGGTAGAACAGCGTAACCACCACGAGTTGCAGCAATGTTGCCGCGGCGAAGAAGACAAACGGCGCTCCCGACCCATACTTCAGCACCAAAACCGGGAAGGTGAGGGCGATGACGGTGTTCACGATCCAGTGGCTAGCGCTGCCGACACCCTGTCCCTTGGCCCGCACCGAGGTGGGAAAGACCTCGCCGATATACACCCAAATGACAGCGCCCTGCGACAGTGCGAAGAATCCAATGTAGGTGACCAGCAACGCTAACAGCGCCGACTGATGACTCTGCGAGATGAAGATCCAAGCCACTCCTGCCAGGCAGACGGCCGTTCCGGCGGCGCCCACCATCAGTAGACTCTTGCGGCCGAAGCGGTCGATCATGCTCATACCGACTAGGGTGAAGATCAGATTAGTAGCGCCGATAGCGACGGCTTGCAGATCGCCGGAGAGTTGGCTGAAGCCGGCAGCCTTGAATATCGTGCCCTGGTAATAGAGGATGGCATTGATGCCGGCCAACTGGTTGAACGCCCCAATGGTGATAGCCAAGAACAACGGGAAGCGGTATTTCCATTGGAAGACCGGTTCGTGCGAAATGGCGTGTTCGGATTGGATCGCCGATTGAATCTCGGCCAATTCCGCCTTGGGGTCGGGAGCGCCCATCTGTCTGAGCACTTCAAGGGCCTCCTCGATCTCGTTGCGCGAAACTGACCAGCGCGGCGAAAGGGGAATGCGGAACAGCGCCACAAGAAAGAGGATCGCAGGGACCAGAGAAACGCTGAACATCACGCGCCATTCCACAGGGCCCAAGTGCGCCAGGCGAACCAGGTAGTTCGAAAAATACCCCAACAGAATGCCAAGGACCACGTTCAATTGAAAGGTACCAACCAGCCGCCCACGCCACAACGCCGGCGCAAGTTCGGTGATATACACAGGCCCCAGCACAGAAGCCGCGCCAATACCGAACCCGCCCAAAAAACGGGTGGTCAATAGCATCGGCCAGCTGAAAGATAGAGCGTTGCCGCACGCCGCCAACAGATAGAGTGCTGCGGCCCAGCGCAACGCCGTACGCGAACCAAGCCTTTGCCCAATGACACCGGCGGCAAAACAACCTATCACCGTGCCCACTGGAGATATGGCCATGGTGATGCCCTTTTCCCAGCCGCTCAGCCCGTAAAGCTGTACCACGGAATCGATGATGCCAGAGATCACTACCATATCGAAGCCGAAAACCAGCCCGGCCAGTGCGCCTGTCAGTGTTGCCTTGATCAGTTTTCTATTCGGTCGCATTGCCTGATTCCTCATTCCTCAGCGGGACGCCGCTTTATCGGGTTGTGCTCGGTGCCTTCAGTGTCCAGATGTCCAGCGAAACAACCGTTGGCGGATTACCGGTAGCATATGCGCTCAGCGCATTGTCGAAGGGGCGCGGATAGATCAGATCGGTGATGGTCGCCAAGCCGTCCTGCGCAAACAGTTCAACGGAAGAACGATCCAGCAGGATGTGCAGCCGCAGGTGTCCATCCGCCAACTCTACCGGAGCATCGTGGCGCTGGTTAAATCCCTGACTGACGACCAAATCTCCGTTGTGTGTGCGGTCCACGTAGACCGTCTTCCAGGTCGGATCAAAGCCGACACGCGTGCCGTAGGAACCGCCCTTGCGCAGAAAGAATCCGAACTCCTGCGCGCCCTCCACCTGCAGGTCCGCGTCGATCTCCAGTGTCTGCGGCCAATCGTGACTGGCCAGCAACGCCTGCAGATCCTTCCAGCTTGTGTTGCGCAGTTGCAAGTGCTCCTGACGCAAACTCTCCAGCTCGCGCACAGGTGCCTGGGTCAACCGAATCCCCGCGCTGGTCCGCTGCAAAGCCAGTTCCCTGGGCACGGTCACTTGTCCTCGCCAGGGGCTGGTCGGCAGCTTGTTGGCGTAATTCCAGTTGTTCATCCATGCCAAGGCGATGCGTCGCCCGTCGCTGGCCGGAATACCGGAAAAGGACTGCGCGGCGTAGAAGTCCGCACCGTAATCCATCCACAGCGTCTGGTTATCTGGGTTTTCGCTATGGAAGTTTTTACCGTCAAAGTTGCCGACAAAATACTGGCTGGCCGAGCCTGCTGCCGGGCCGTTGTCACCCACGCCCAACTCCAGCACCCACTTGGTTGTACCTGCCTGATTGACTACCGGCAGCGGAAAGAAATTCGGGCACTCCCAGTTGGGCACGGCATTGGCTCCGGCGGGACCAAACTCACTCATGCGGGTCCACGCCTTCAGATCCGGTGAGTTATAAATAATAATCTTGTGCTGCAACGCCAGCGAAACAACCATCACCCAGTGTTTTCCAGGTGCATACCAAAAGACCATCGGATCGCGAAAGTCGGTTTCATGCAGATCGAGGATCGGATTTCCCGCGTACTTGGTCCATGTGCGTCCGTGATCGTTGCTATAGGCCAGATTCTGCGTTTGCAGTCCGGTCGAACTGCCGGTATAGATTGCGACCATCGGAGCGCTGCCATTCACGCCAAAGCCGCTGGTGTTGGCGGTATCGACCACCGCGCTTCCGGTGAAGATTGAAACCCCATTCTCTTCGCCAAGCGCCACGGGCAGTTCCTGCCAATGGATCAAATCTCGACTGATTGCATGACTCCAACTCATATGTCCCCATCGATCGCTCTGGGGGTTGTATTGATTGAAGAGATGAAACTCTCCGTCCACATAGAGCAATCCGGCCGGATCGTTGATCCAGTTCTTTTCTGGACTGAAGTGAAATGCGGGACGATAGAGGGTCGCATTGGCGGGAGTTTGGGCCGCGACTCTTCCAGTGAATTCAGACAACAGAAGCAAAGCACAAAGGCAGGCAAAGGAAAGAATTCTCACTGCAGGATTCACTCTCTTTCAGAACCAATCTACGGTCATGTGTCATCATGGTTCTATTCCAGATTGCGTATTCGCGGAACCGATGTTGCAACTGAAAATGTTAAACAACTAACTCGAAAAATCCGAGGTTGGGAACACCGGATGACTCCGCTGCTCCCAACCCTCGGCGTAGGTCATCAGGTCAGAGTAAACAAGTGACTCTGACCTGACTATGTTTAGAACGAGAAGTGAGCACTCAACTGCAAGGTACGAGCCTGGGCGGTGCCGCCGGCCTTGCCGAAGTTGCCATCGTTTAGGTTGGTGTCCCAGCCCTGCATGTTGACACGGTTGAGAGCGTTGTACATGTCCAGGCGGACCTGTAGGTCAGACTTATCCCCCGAGAACCAGGGCAAGATGGTGTTCTTGACGAGTGAGAGATCGGTCTCGGCAAAGCCGGGGCCACGGTAGGTGTTGCGACCTAGGTTGCCTTCGACGCCGGTGGGAATGCCATTGGCATCCACAGGCAGCGGGAACTGATCGGCCGTGAAAGTGCCCTTCATGTACTGCGAACGGCTCAGGCCCTTCAGCGTTCTGCCGAACAAAGGAACATTCGGAAGATCGTAGTCTATGCCGTCCTTGTTGAAGTCATACTGCTGTGCGCTGGTGAAGACCGTGGCCGGAAGACCGCCCATCAAGCTTCCCATCGTGCTGATTTCCCATCCACCGACAAGGCTCTTGACGACACCATTGCCGATATTGGGGTTGGGAATCTTCCACATGCCGTTGAAGGAGAACTGCTTGGGCACATCCTGGCTGGAGATGCCGCGCTGGAACTTCGTGTTGTATTCGTAAATGACCGACGCGTTTTCAGCCCCCTTCTGTCCGCCAGGAGCCGCGCTGGCGATATCCAGGGTCTTCTGAATGGTGTACGACACCTGGAAGGTGTAGCCATGAGCAAACGACCGGCGCACAAAGGAGGTAAATCCGTTATAGCCGGAACCGGCCTGGTTGGAAGTCCACTGGATAGCGTTGAAGTACGGGTTGGGTTGCCCAGAGAGGGTCTCGTGGAAATTTCCCTGAGCGTCTTTGGTGATCTGGTTGATACCTGCGGGATTGTTAAGCTGGAGTTTCACGTACTCGTGAATGCTGTTGGAGTGCGTGTAATCAGCTTCCACAAGCCAGTTCGACCGGAAGGCGCGCTGGATGCCGAAGAAGTAGTTCTCGGCATACGCCATCTTCAGATGCGGGTCAGGACCGCCGATGTTGTCGCTATTGCCATAGCCACCGCGCGGGTTGAGCGCGGGCAGGGTGGTGGTCAAACCAACCGGCAGAGGGCAATTGTAGGGAAAGACCGCACTGGCGCAAAGCGCAAAAGCCGGAGGCTGAGGCGAGTTGGGGTTGTGAATGCTGGCACTAAAGTTGGCGTCGATGGGCGGATTGCCCGTTTCCGTATCCGACCAGTTGGTGTTGCCGCCGCGGTCAAAGAAGACGCCCGCGCCGCCACGGACCGACCATTCTCGCATTCCGAAAGGCTGCCATGCAAAGCCGAAGCGAGGAGCAAAATAGGTCTTCTTGTGATCGATGAAAGGACGACGCTTGGACGGATCAGCGTTCAGGCCTACCCCCATGCCCGCCGCCTGCTGCAGGAGCGTGCCGGAGGTGGGCACAATCAGAGTCGAGAGGTTGTCCTTGAGTTCCTGTGGGTTCGAGATCGCATCCCAGCGCAAACCGAGATTCACTGTCAGATCCCTGCGCACCTTCCAATCGTCCTGAATGTACGCGCCATAGGTACTGTCGACAAAGTAGCGGTTGTTGTTGGCTACACCACCGGTCTTGGGATCAAAGGAGATTCCGTTCAACTCGCCTACATTATTGGCGGCAAAATCGAAGATGGTATCAAAGTTCCAGCTCTGCCCACGGTTGTCGGGAATGGTAAAGGGAGCAAAATCCTGGTTGTGAAACATTTCGAAGCCCGTTTTCAGCGCGTGCTTGCCGTGGACGATCGAGACCATGTCTCTCCAGTGGAGATCGTTCTGCGCAAAGCCGACCGGAGCGAAACCATCTCCAAAGCCGACGATTCCGTTGATGTTGGTGGGAAGCAGATTGCAATCCGCGCAGGGAATATCAACAGAGGTTCTGGTGAAGCCGATGCCCGCCTCGTTCACGATTGAAGGAGAGAAGACGTGCGTGTAGTTGAAGGCGCCATACCAGGCATCTTGCGGGAAGGTGAGCTGGAACTGCTTGCGAACGCCCGCATTCCAAGGCCCAACCAAGTGGGTGTTGTACATATTGCCGTAGATACGGTCACGGGAGTTGGCGAAAGTCTGATCGACGCGGCCATTATACTGGTAGCCGTTGTGCAGCGAGTTGGTAACGCCGCTGGTGCTGTCGATCATGGCCATGTTGCAGTCCATAATCGCCGCGCCAATCGCCACGCCATTGGCCGGGCAGGCGTTGCCGGTCTGGTTCTTGTAAACCGCTCCCACGGTCTGAACGGCAGAAGGCGTCGGATTCACCGTCGGCTTGTAGGTGTTCAGCAGGGTGGTCTCGAGGGCTTTGGGCTGGTTGGCAGTCATCCAGCTGACAAAGGCAGGATCTTCCACCTGCACTTGGCCAGAGGAGGTCGTGTTGGAGCGAACCGCCTCATAGCTGGCAAAGAAGAAGGTCTTGTCCTTGCGGATGGGACCGCCAATTGAACCGCCAAATTCGTTGTGGGTGAAAGGCGTGATGTAGCCGTTTACCGGATCCTTGTAATTCTGGAATTCGGTGCGGGCGGTCAGGGTATTGTTCTGGAAGTTTTCAAAGCCGGAGCCGTGGAACGCGTTGGTTCCAGACTTGCTGGTGATCTGCGTGACCAAGCTGGCCCCTTTGCCGAACTGAGCGGAGTAGTTGGTAGTTGAAACAACCACTTCCTGCACAGAGTCCGGGTTGGGAGAGAGCTTGGAGTCGCCCCCCGCAGGTGAGTCGTCCAGCGAGACGCCATCCAATAGATAGGTGTTGCTATGGTTGGGAGCACCGTTAGCGACAAGCGCCGGGGTGGTGGTGGCTTCAAAAATGTCGTTGTTGCCTCCCATCAGGCCCGTGCCGGTCACACCGGGGGTCTGATTGGCTACACCAAAAACGTTGCGGCCTTGAATGGGCAGCTCTTGCACCAGTTGCTCGTCGGTCACGGTCGCAATGTTGGCTTCGTCCGTTTCCACCGTCATGGTCGAGGCACTCACCTCAACGCTCTCGGTTACCGTCGACGGCTGAAGCTTGAAGGAGGCATCCCGCTCTTGCATTGCCGTCAACACGATGTTCGATTCCGTCTCCGACGCGAACCCCTGGACCGTCACTGTGACCTTATACGTTCCAGACCCGAGAGACGGGAATTTGTATAAACCGGATGGGTTTGTTTTTGACGTACTCGACACGCCTGTCGCTATATTTGTCAATACAACTTTGGCACCCGGAACTATGGCGCCTGTGCTGTCTGTTACGCTGCCCTCAATCGAGCTGCTGAATTGTGCGTATGCTGCGCCTGAGCAACATACGATCACAATCAGAAGCCACAAAAACCTTGCTATCCCCTGCTTCATAGTTTCTCCTCTTCTGGCCTCGGGAAAACACCCTTGTCCGGCACGAGCTCCGGAACAGGACCGAGAATAGCTAAATTTAAATACTACTGTCAACAAAAAGATTGACTTGATTTGCAATAATGCGATACAACTTGTTCTTACAGGTTCGCCGTGAGTTAACGGACAAATCGCGAAACAGGTTGATTGACATGCCTACAAGCGCCTTTTAGACTTGTCTGAAGATTGCTGGTCCTACCTAATTCGCATGAAAAGTGAAGCGGTAAACAACTGAATCAAAAGCTCTTTCTCTTTTAGGCTGATCGAGAGGGGCAGGAACTTGGAACCAAGCTGTGACGACGAAAGGGCAAAATGTCTGCCAAGGATAGCATTGAGAACACGAGCGACGGCCCCAAATACAAGCGCATCTATCAAAAGCTGCGTGAGACGTTGGCCGACGGCACCTATATTGAGGGCAACAAGCTTCCCAGTGAGAATGAACTGGTCGAGAGCTTCGGTGCCAGCCGCCCCACCGTACGACGGGCCCTCGCACAGCTTGAATCGGAGGGCTTGATTCAGCGACGCATGGGATCGGGTACGGTCGTTTCGCCGCGTAGTGCGAACAAATCTCTTGTCTTCGGACTGCTGATCCCTGAGTTGGGGATGACGGAGATCTTCGAGCCTATCTGCCAGGGCATATCGCAAGCGCATGTCAACGGCCAGCACGACCTGCTCTGGGGTCCAACCTTCAAGCATGGCGGCTCCGAAGAGGTCCAGGCGCGGCACCTGTGCCGCTACTATATTGACCGCAAGGTTTCAGGAGTCTTCTTTGCTCCGATGGAACACTTCGCTGGCGGTGATGAGGTGAACCTTTCCATTACCCAAGCCTTGGACGAAGCGCATATCCCGGTTGTCTTGCTGGATCGCGATGTCGCGCTGTTTCCCGCACGCAGCAAGTACGACGTGGTGGGCATCGACAACGTGCGAGCCGGGTATATGCTTGCCGAGCACCTGCTGCTGTCCGGCTCCCTCCGGATCGCATTCCTCGCCCATCTCTATTCCGCGCATACCGTGGAAGCGCGGATCGCTGGCTGTCAGATGGCAGTCCGTACGCATTTGGGATCGGAAGCTGAAGCCCTAGTGAAGTGGGGAGATCCCTGCGATGTGGCCGCTGTGCGGGAGTTTCTCGACCGGGCGCAGCCCGACGCCATTATCTGCGCTAACGACTACACTGCGGCACAACTATTAACCACCCTGAATAACCTTGGAATACAGGTTCCCTCACAGATCCGGGTGGCCGGCATGGATGACGTGAAATATGCGAGCTTGCTGCAAACTCCGCTGACCACAATCCATCAGCCATGCCAGGACTTAGGAGCCACGGCGCTAGTTGCCATGCTGAATCGCATCGCAAACCCAACCGCGCCGTCCAGAGACTTTCTCTTGGATTTTAATCTTGTGGTCAGGAAATCGACTGAACCTAATACCCGTGCTCAATCGGATACAAATGCCAGCGACCACAACGAAAGTACAGACTCAATGCGTACAGAAGCCGCGGCAACAGAAGCAGTCCCCGCTCCCTCTTACTCTAGGCTGCACTCTACTCGGCAGGACAGCTTTTGATGCGCGCCGCAAAGATAGCAATGATCGGATCGACACTCCGGCACAGGGGCAAAACGCTCTCATGCCTGCTGTTGCTTTTCTGCGGGTTTTGTATTCCGCATTCCGCCAGCAGTCAAACTGATGATTATGCCCGGGCCGAAGTTCTGGTGCGGAGTCAGCAATGGGATCAAGGCCTAGCCATTTTGCAACCTATACTAAAGGCCGAACCGCGAAATGTCAAAGCTCTGAATTTGGCGGGTTTGGCCCTAACCGGCAAGGGAGACACACAGAAAGCTGACGAGTATTTCAAAAAGTCGATCACTATCAGTCCTGGATTTTTCCCGGCCCTGAAGAACTTGTCAATCAACGAGTTCAATCAGCAGCAATACCCTGCCTCTGAAAAGCACTTGCTGGCCGCGCAGAGGGCGATTCCAGACGACCCGGTTGTCAATCTGTATTTGGGTGAAGTCTGCTACCGGCAATCCAAATATCAGCCTGCCGCCGATGCTTTCAGCCATGCGCTCGCCCTTGTTTCTCGGAATCCGAATGCCCTCGCTCACCTGGCCGTCAGTTATTTTCAGACCGGGCAGCAACAAAAAGCTCTGGCGCTTGTGGATCGACTTGATCCAAAGCAGATAGAAGCACCTACGCAGTTTGCCTTGGGCATTGCCATCGAGAAGATCGGCAAAACCGAGCAGGCTCTTCCCTATTTGGTGGCTGTTCGTCAACAGTATCCCGATAACTACGACATCGGATTCGATCTGATGCTCGGCAGCATCGCAGCACGAAACTACGTACAGGCAATTCAAGTGGGAAAAGACCTGATTCGCCTAGGACACGAGACTTCCGAGTTGAACAACATCTTGGCCGAAGCCTTTGCCGACAACAATCAGATTCAACCCGCTGTCGACGCCTATCGCCGTGCCATTGCCCTCGATCCCAATGACGAGGATAACTATCTCGACTTCACCTCTCTTTGCCTGAACCAGCGTTCTCTTCAAGCAGCATTGACCGTCGTCGAAGTTGGTCTCAAGACCCATCCAAGATCAGACCGGCTGGTCTTCATGCGCGGTGTGGTTCATGCAACGCAGGACGAGTTCGAGTTGGCGGAAAAAGACTTCAAGCTCTCCGCGGACCTCTCGCCCCAGAACAGCCTTGGCGTCATCGGGCTTGGAGTTTCTTATCTCGAAACGGGCCACGATGTCCAAGCAATACAGGTTCTGCGCCAACGGCTTCGCGCAAAACCCGATGACGCAAGTCTGCTTTATCTGTTGGGTGAAGGTCTGATCCGTAGCGGGGCGTTCCCTGGAAGCACCGCGTACAGCGAAGCGCAGTCCGTGCTCGAAAAATCGACCCGACTCAACCCTAATCTCTGCCTTCCGCACATCTCTTTGGGAACCATCTATCTGGATGAAGACCGAGCCAAAGATGCGGCGATACAATTCGAATTAGCTCGGTCTATCGACCCCAAGGAAAGATCAGCATACTCCCATCTTGCCGTTGCTTATAGGCGCTTGGGCGAGGCCGACAAATCCAAAGAAGTCCTCACTGCTTTGAAAGATGTGATCGAGCAGGAACGCCGCAGTACCCGCGAGAAGATGAAAACCTCCTCGCCGGAGAACGCGGAAGATGGCTTGGCAAACCAGAAACCTTAGTTCTTGTTCAGTCCCGCGTATCCCTCGTGAATCAGGGAAAGCAAATGAGCGGACTGAATGTTTTTGAAATTCGCATGGGATGATGCGGTCTTGCGCGTCGCCCTGCCTCACGCGATTAGGTCGAATGTTCAAGTGCAATCGACCTGGGAAGGATAATACTTTGCAGATTGTTACGATTGGTGAGATTCTTTGGGATGTCTTTGATGATGTCGAGTATCTGGGCGGCGCTCCCTTGAATTTTTCTGCGGCGGTAAATCGGCTAGGCAACCGAGCTACACTAATATCCGGGGTTGGTGATGATTCGCACGGATCTCGAGCACTAGAATCCATGACCGGGTTAGGCCTATGCACGGAGTTCGTGCAGGTTCTTCCCGGGAAAGTCACCGGCATAGCGCGCGTCACCACCAACAGCTCCGGCAACGCCAGTTTCTTTATCAAGCGCCCCGCGGCTTTCGATGAATTAGTGATAGACGATGCGCGCCTTTCCTCTATTGAGGCTTTGCTGCCCAGCTGGGTCTACTTTGGCACATTAACGCAAACCCATCCCCTCGCACTGGCAAACCTAGAGGCCATTCTGCAGCGGCTTCCAGGTGTGAAACGCTTCTACGATATGAACCTCCGCAAAGGGCACTGGAATCTTCCCCTGGTGCAGCACCTCTCCAGCCAGGCATCCATTCTGAAACTCAATGATACGGAAGCGGAAACGCTCTTTGGACTGACTCGGCCTGCCGAGCAGTTCTCGCTCGAACAATTCTCCCGCTACTGGTCGTCTACCTATAGCATTGAGACCATTTGCATTACGCTCGGCGATAAGGGATGCGCCGTTTTCAGAGACGACGCGCTGCAACTCTTCGACGGATTTCCCGTAGAGGTTGCCGATACGGTTGGAGCTGGCGATGCCTTCGCGGCGGCCTTCCTTCATGGGCACATCCAGGGCTGGCCGATGGCGCAACAAGCTACCTTCGCCAATGCGCTGGGAGCCTTGGTTGCAAGTCGAGCTGGCGCAACTCCCGCCTGGACTATCGAAGAGTGTCGGCAGATGATTGCGAGCCACTCCGAGTGATTTAAAAATTCTGGGGTCCATATAAGACCAAGCATTCCTGCTGAAATGGCTACGGATGCTGGAGGCATGACGAGAAGTTGTATCGAGATGAATAGCGCAGGCAAGCCGTGAACTATTTATCTCGATGAGGTGGATATTGTGAAAAGGCTTGAATTTCAAAACCACTGCGTCTACATTCTGGCAACAACCATCGCAGTCGTTCTGGTATGGGATGCTGTATGGCACACCTCAACCACGATGGAGTTGGTATTTGCACAGCAAATATCAACTCCATCCGCGCTTGGACCTTCTTCATTGTCCGCCATAAATCATCCAACATTGGCCGCGATTACGGTGGACTACCCAGAAAATCAATCGATTTTTCCACCGGAGATTACCCCTCCGACATTTCTTTGGCGCGACGCTTCGAACGGAGTCTCAGTGTGGACCATCGAGGCGAAGTTCGGTGACGGCACCGCTGCGATTCATATGAAGTCAGCAGGCGAGCGGATGCGCGTCGGCGAGATCGACTCGCGCTGCGTTGCTACCAGCAATCGACCGCCGAAACTCACGCCCCAGCAAGCTGAGGCTCACACCTGGATTCCGGATGTGGCCACCTGGGATACGCTCAAACTGCATTCAAAAGAGCAGCCCGCCACTATCACGATTACAGGATTTGAAGACCTGCATCTGGACCACCCCCTCTCGCGCGGCACGGTGACTATCAAGACTTCAAAAGATCCTGTGGGTGCGCCGATCTTCTACCGAGACGTGCCGCTAATCCCATCAAGGTCAGAAGAGGGCGTAATCAAGCCGTTGGCCCAAAGGGATCTGCCTCTGCTTGCCTGGCGCCTGCGCAGCATCGCCGAGCCCAACAGCCATCTGCTGTTGACTGGCATGCACACCTGCGCCAATTGCCATTCCTTTTCAGCCAACGGAAAGACGCTGGGGATGGACCTGGACGGTCCTGCTAACGACAAGGGTCTCTATATGCTCACTTCCGTCAAACCGCAAATGTCCGTTCGCAATGAAGACGTGATCTCGTGGAGTTCCATTAAGGACAAAACGGCTTCGCCCTCGCGAATAGGCTTCATGTCCCAGGTTTCGCCCGATGGCAACTACGTCGTGACCATGCTGCGTGGGCTGAAATCTGAACTTAAGAGTGGTTACTTCGTTACAAATTTCGGCGATTACAGCTTCCTGCAGGTGTTCTATCCCACACGCGGAATCCTTGCCTGGTATAACCGCGCAACCGGCGAGAAACAGCCATTAACCGGCGCAGATGATCCGCGCTTCGTGCAAGCCAATCCGGTATGGAGCCCCGACGGAAAAACCATTATATTTGCCAGAGCAGAAGCCAGGGATCCCGTCTCCCAGGGCCAGAAGATGCCCGATTATGCTAACTCGCCGGATGAGACCCAAATCAAGTACGACCTCTACCGGATTCCTTTCAATGGCGGCAAAGGCGGTCAGGCGATTCCCATCGAAGGCGCGTCCCACAACGGCATGAGCAACAGCTTTCCCAAAGTTTCCCCTGATGGCCGTTGGATCGTCTTTGTAAAAGCCCGCAACGCCCTTTTGATGCGTCCCGACAGCGAACTCTACATCGTACCGACGGAAGGCGGTGTGGCGAGACGTTTGCAATGCAATACTCCGCTCATGAACTCCTGGCACAGCTTTTCACCCAACGGCCGCTGGTTGGTTTTCTCCTCGAAAAGCCGTTCCCCCTATACACAGATGTATTTGACCCATCTGGATGAGAATGGCAACGCTAGCCCGGCACTTTTGGTCGACAACGCAACAGCCGCTAATCGTGCGGTTAATATTCCGGAGTTCGTGAATATTCCACCCGATGGGATGGTGCACATTGATGTACCGGCATCCGAGTCCTACCGTCTGTTCGACAGTGCGCTGGACCTGACTGCCAGAGGCGAGCTTGAAGCATCTATCGCGGCATGGAAGAAAGTTCTTGAATTGGATCCTCGCAATGCCCAGGCACATATCAACCTCGCAGTCGCATTGTCGTGGCAGGGGAACCGCGCAGAGAGCAACCTGCACATGGAGAAGGCACGAGAAATCGACCCAGCGACAAGCGAGGAAGAGGCGCTTTCTCATAGCAATTTTGGAATCACATTCTTTAATCGCAGTGAGTTCCGCAACGCTATCAGACAATCTGACTGCAACGCCGTTTCATCGTATGGCAAAGAGATTCTCGCGACTACTCCCGGCGATACTGAGGTCATCAGCGCCCTTGCAGACTGCGCACAGAAGCATAATCACTGATCAAAAGGATTGCATCACAATGCAATGGAGAAGATTTAGCTTGTTTGTTTGTCAGCAGACGTCTGGCATCTTGATTGCCTTCCTTGCTGTTCGTGGAGTTAGTTGGGCGCAGCAGAATCCCTCGAAGGCGATGCAGACCCCACCCAAGGTCCAACAGGGCATGGGCGGCATCGCAGGCGGATTGGGTGCGGCGCCGGTCTATGACGCGCTGAAGCGCCCGATCACCGCAGGCGGCTTCGTCGAGAGCGGGCCAGTTGTCTTTCAGGACATCACCAAACAGGCTGGTCTCAGTGGCTGGCGACACAGAATGGGTGTGCCAGAGAAGAAGTATATTGTCGAGGCCAACGGCTCCGGCGTTGCCCTGCTTGATTACGACAACGATGGATGGCTCGACATCTATCTGGTCAACGGATCTACATTCGATGCGCTCGATGGCAAAGAAGAACCTCCTCATGCCGCCCTGTTCCACAACAACCACGATGGTACTTTTACGGACGTGACCTCAAAAGCCGGAGTGGCCAATGATCGCTGGGGATACGGTGTCAGCGTTGCCGACTACGACAATGATGGCTGGCCCGACATCTTTGTGACTAACTACGGAAAAAACCGTCTCTATCACAACAATCACGATGGAACCTTTACCGATGTAACAGAGAAGGCGGGGGTGGCGCTGGGTAATTGGTCAACCGGATCGGCCTGGGGAGATTACGACGGCGATGGCCGCCTGGATCTGTATGTCTCCGGCTATGTCCACTTTGACCTCGATAACTTGCCATTTTCTGGCTCAAAAGCAGTTGGTTACGCCGCTTGCCAATATCGCGGCGACACCGTGAACTGCGGCCCACGCGGCCTGCAAGGGGAACCTGATCATCTATTCCACAACAACGGCGATGGTACTTTTACCGATGTAACCGTGAAGGCAGGGGTTGAAGATAAGGACCGTTTCTACGGCTTCACGGCGATTTTTGTAGACATCGACAACGACGGAAAGCCCGATCTAATCGTTGGCAACGACTCAGAGCCCAACTTTCTCTATATCAACAAAGGCGACGGTACCTTCGATGACCAGAGCTATGTCTCCGGGTTTGCCTTAAACAAGGACGGGCGCGAGATCGCCTCCATGGGCATTGCCGTGGGCGATTACGAGAACAACGGGCTACTGGACTTCTTCGTCACAGACTTTGGCGACGACTACAAAGTGCTCTATCACAACGACGGAGACGCCAGTTTCAGCGACCTCAGCTACAAGGCTGGAATTGCGCAAACCACGATCCCCTTTGTCGGCTGGGGCGATGGTTTTCTCGACTATGACAACGACGGCTGGCTGGATCTGTTCATGGTCAACGGCCACGTCTACCCTCAAGTGGACGAGCACGATTGGGGCACCACTTTTGCTGAGCGCCCGCTGCTATTTCACAACGTCCTCGATGGCAAAGAGCGCAAGTTCGAGTACATTCCTCCCATACAAGGAACGGGCCTGGCGGTGGTTACTCCTGCGCGAGGTGCGGCCTTTGGCGACCTTTTCAACGACGGCAAGATCGATGTCATCATCAACCCGATTGATGGGCCGCCGACGCTCCTCAGAAATGTAAATCCTGATCACCACCACTGGGTGGAGTTACAACTGGTTGGCGGTCCCAAGAGTCCGCGCGACGCAACATGCGCCACGGTCTATCTGAAGGCCAACGGAATGCGCATGAGGCAAGACGTGTTGGCCAGTGGAAGCTATATCTCGGCCAACGACCGAAGACTGCATTTTGGACTCGGTGACGCCACAGATGCCGGAGCTGTAGAGATTCACTGGCCGTCGGGTGCTAAGGAAATGGTCAAGCTACCTGCCAACGACCGCATCTTCACGATCACTGAAGGTCAGGGCATTACTGGGACGTTGTGCGGGCTAAAGTCATGCCCTACCGATCACTCTTTTGAACCGACCAAAACCAGCAATTGACTCAATGACTATTCGATTAGCTGTATTGAGTTTCGAACAAGGATTGGAACCTGTGATTGCATATCCGACCAGAGTTTCACCGTCACACATCAATATTGCAGAAATTGGCACAGTTCATCAGAAGCAACTAATTTGTCAGGCACCAAGCCGAAATGGAAATGTTTCTGGGAACCTAACAAGGCTGAGGAAACTTGCGACCTGTCTCTTGAATTTGTGCTGCATAAGCCTGACAATGCGTAACTGAGGCCTCTATTTCTTGGACATGAACACATTGCTCTTCGCGCGGCCCGTCGGGAGGGAACAGAATGACGCATCTGCAAAATGCAGATGCCACGCAAGAGGGCGGGAGGGACGGGCAGACACAAGAATGCGGAGCCGGTCTAGCTGGCTCCGCATAGAATGTTTCGATGAACTGCACCTCTACGCTGCTGCCGCTCTCTTCGTGACCTTTATCGGTGCTTTGAGGGCTGGTTTCGGCGAGACTATCTTCGCTGCTTTCGCTTTTTCCTTCGCGGCGAATTCCTGCTTGACCGTGGCCGTGACTGCGGCCACGTCCACCTTGTAAAACTCGGCGGCATCGCGCAAAACGTGCGAGGCGTTACCGCGCGAGGCGGTGAGCAATACGACGGCCTCGACCGCAGCGCGGCCCAAGGTGCTTTCGTCGGCGCGGCGAAGAAAGGCCGCGAACAGCTTGCCGACTGATTCGTTCTCTTTGGTCTTCTTGATGCCGTGCTGTCTGGCGAGGATCGCGGCGCGGTTCTCGTCCAGCAGGTTAACCATGCGCTCGGCCAGAAACATAAGGTCGCGTTTCATCAGCCGCACCGGAACTGCCGCGCTAATCGCAGAGAGAACGCGCAAGGCGGTTGCATTGGCGATGGCCTCCTCCCTGCGCTGCTTTTCCTGTTCGGCCTTGAACTGCCCATCGTGCGCGGGCTTTGGCTTGCGAGCGTGGTGAATGGGGCAATCGGGATTGGCGCACACTTTGCGCAATTCGCCTTTCTCGTTGCCCTCGGTGACGATGGCCTCGGTGGTAAATTTGCAGGTCTTGTACTCCGGCCAATCGCGCTGCTTGGGATTTCTTGGCTTCTCGCTGCGAATCTCGACATACTTGTTGCGCGGCACAACGGCGCTGCCATCTTTCGGCGTTCCGTAGGCCGTACTGATCTGAACGAGTTTCGGCTTGGCGGCGATGGTCTGGCAGACGTGTTCTTCGACCTTAGCAGTCCAGCATTTTGGATCAGAGCAGGAATCATGCTGCGCCGCTAGCCCCGCGAAGAGTAGAACATTGTGCCCGGTGCGCTTGGGGCATTCCACACACGAACCGGCTTCTGGCACAAGCGCAACATCTTCTTTCGAGAACGGCGCGTCGGCCAGCTCCAACAGGATGTTGTGCTCGATCCACTGTTGCAGATGGCGAACCGGCAGCAGAACGCGCTTGGTAGCGCCATTGACGTACTGCTCCTGATAGCAAGCGGCGAGAGCTTCTTCCTGTTGTGCCGGTTGCAGCTTCGCCAGCAATAGCGCATGGCCGACGCCGATCTCGTCCCGGTAGAAGGCTTCAACAACGGGCGGCACAAGCTCGGTCAACTTCAATCGAGCGCAGATGAACGCGGGCGTCTTGCCCGTGCGGGCCGAGATTTGTTCAGTGGTGTATTTCGGCTCTTCCATGTCGAGCAAAATTCGGAAACCGCTCGCTTCTTCCATCGGGTGTACATCGGCGCGTATCAGGTTCTCGACGATGCTGGTTTCGATGGCCTGGGCGTCGGTCAATTCGACGATGCGCACGGGCGCGGTTTCGAGTCCGGCCAGCCGTGCCGCGCGATAGCGCCGCGCACCGGCGACGATCTCGAAGTGCTGGCCCATGGGCCGCACGACAAGCGGCGAGAGAATACCCTGTGCTTTGATTGACGATGCCAATTCATTCAGGCTGGCTTCGTCGAAACTCTTGCGTGGGTTGTTGGGTGACTCGGTGAGGGCGTCAAGCGGAAGGTCGCGGTACTCATTGGCATTGCTAACTGTGGTGGTCATGATAAGCTCCTTTCGAGCGCTTGAAAAGTGAAGATGCGCGGAGCGAAAACACATCGGGTCAGTTCCGCTCCGCAGGGAGCGGACTAGCCGCGAATCGATTTGTCCGTAAACGCTTCAAGAAAACCCTGTGCGCGGAGATTTTTGTCCCACTGCCGCGCGAATTGCTCGTGCTGCTGGTAGAGACCGGGAAGAAAAACGTAATTCTCCCCGTCCCGATAGCGCGAATACTGTTCCACGCCCATATAGTCATCGCGGTAGTACCAAGCCGATAGTGCAAGGCTGCATAGCGGCGGCTTTGACAGCTCAAAGCACATCTCCGGGTCGCGCATCAGGTCGCCGTTTTGCTCGCCGTAGTGCGCAACGGAGATTGAAGGCAGTCCGCACGGCCCCGGCTCCGGCGTGGCCTCGATCACCAAAGCCATATAGGGCGGGTTCTCGATTTTGAGGTAAAGCGCGGGCCGGAAACCACCGGCCCGCTCAAGGATGCGGAGAAGGGTTTTCATTACGCCACCTCCGCGATTGCTTCGTGTTCTTCGTTGGCTGTGGATTGTGGGCGTGAATGCCGCGCCCGCCGTGGTTCACGCGCTGGTTCTGTGGCGGCCTCTTCCTGCGCTTTCTGCTCCAAGGGATTTTCGAGCGCGGCCAGAATGACCATCGAGGTCTGCTGCACGACTTCCAGCGATTCGGCCAAAAGTGAGGCGTTACCGTGATAGAGTGCTATGTAATCGGCGCTCGCGCTCCCAGTCTGTAAGCCAATCGCCTTGCCAACTACAAAGGCAACTGCCTCGGCCTCGGTCTCCCTTACCGTCTTGGTTGTCGTCGTGCGGCGGCTGGCGTGCATCAGAAGTTCATGGCCCAACTCATGCAATAGAGTGGTGAAGGTTTCGGCCTTCGACTGACCGGGCAAAATGGCGATGCGTCCGCCGTAGCTCGCGCCGAGCGCGGGTGCGATGTTCTCGGTAAATACAAGCTCGATTCCCTGTCGCTCAACAAAGGCAAGCAAGCGGTCGTAGTTCTCGCCAACTTCGCCATAGACCTTGGCGGTTTCGGCAAGATCGGCTCCGGTTGTTTGCTCCACATCAAACACATAGGCATTTCTGAATCCAACCAGAAAGCGCTCATTCTGCGTGGTGATGTCTTTCTCGGCTTCTTCCTCCGGCTTGCGGCGAACGCCAAGGATGGGAGCCAAAATGCGGATGCCCTTTTCGCCCTTGTTGACGCGGCGTCCAAGCTGGTTCCATGCGTACATCCCCGCTACGCGCGAAGCTGTTGGGCGCTGCCTCGCAATTTCGAGGCAGTTCAAAAAAGAATATCGGTGAAAACGGCTCATCGCGTTGAGATAGGCGGTGAGCGCGTCGGAGTGTCCGGCCTCAAGCTGCACGATGAGGCTTTGGAGATTCTCGCGGATCATTTGTTGCGCGTTTTCAGGCTTCTGCTTTTCACTGGCGGAAGCCGAGTTGTTGGCGTTGCTGCTGGCGTGGTTGTTGCTGATTGCATAAGGCATGGTGTGTGCTCTCCTCTTGTGCCCGCTGAGGGGCGGAATTTGAAGGAGGGCGTCTCAACTCAACCAAATTTCTTTCGTTGAGTGCCCCCGCTTCATGTCTTGCGCGGCGGGCAGAGGCGAGGCGGGTTCAGTCAAGGGCGCGCTGTTCTTGCGCGTTCATCGCAGCGCAGCGGAGACCCTTGACGGGTTCCGACCGCTTCTGCCATAAAGCCGCATGAAGCGGGGGTACTTAACGAGAGAAGAAAATTGGTATTCTTCCGAATTGCTGTACGCTTGTACGCACGTCAGGGAGGGCGTTGCGGGGCAGTATAGCCGTTGAAATAAAGGCTCAGAACGAAGGCGGTATCGTCCCAGGTGAACAGCGACAGACATTCCAGTCGTGGCACATCGTCGAAATCAGGCAGCGCTCTGGCGTAGGATTTTCGTATGCTATACGATGGAGACAGAGTCCTTCGCATATTTCTGGGCGGTATCCATAACCGTTTTTCTTGCCCAGATTGCGCTTGTCGAAAAACATGTATTTCCCGACACCCTTGGAACAGATTGCCATGAATAATCGCAGTATCACCGTACAGGGCACCGAGGTCTCAATCGCGACTCGGCACGAGCAGGACTACATCTCGCTGACTGACATGGTGAAGAGCTTCGAGGGCGGAAGCGCACTGATTGAACAGTGGCTGAAGAACAAGGACACGGTACTATTCCTGGGCGTTTGGGAGCAGATCTACAATCCCGTTTTTAATTCCCTCGAATTCGAGGGAATTAGAAACGAGGCTGGGCGCAACAGTTTCTACCTGTCGGCAAAGAAGTGGATCGAGGCCACGGGTGCCATCGGTCTGCACGCCAAGGCTGGTCGGTACGGTGGCACCTACGCCCACCGCGACATCGCCTTCGAATTTGGCTCCTGGCTCAGCCCCGAATTCAAGCTGTACCTTATCAAAGAGTTCCAACGGCTCAAGGATGAAGAGGCCCGCGCCACATCGCTGGAATGGAGCTTCCAGCGCACACTGGCTAAAATCAATTACCGCATCCACACGGATGCGATCAAGGAACGGCTGATTCCACCGCAACTGACCAAGGCTCAGATCGTTACCGTGTACGCCAGCGAAGCTGACCTGCTCAATGTAGCCCTATTCGGCATGACTGCCGCGCAGTGGCGTCAGGCCAATCCCCAACTGCCGGGAAACATGCGCGATGTTGCGACGCTGGAACAACTGGTCGTACTTTCCAATCTGGAGAGCATCAACGCCGTCCTCATCCACCAAGGATTGATAGCACCGGAGCGCCTGACGCAACTGAATGCCATTGCCATCTCTCAGATGCGCTCCCTGCTCGGCGCCACTTCCGTCAAGCTATTGGAAAAGGCGCCGGAACGGTGACGGAGTTTTCTGGGGTTTGGGCTTACATCCCCATCATGGGTGAAAGTCTACGATAATTTCCAGTTTCCAAATTGGAAATTATCGGATTGCAATGGCTCTATGCAGGGCCAGGACATTGCACTTCTCCTCAAACTCGCTATCCGGAACGAGCCGAATCTTCCGTCGAAGGAGTTGGCCGCAAGCCTCTTCATCTCTCCTTCGGAGGTCTTGAAGGCGCTGAAACGCTGAGTGGATACTGAGCCTCGATTCCTCGATGTGCTGCCTGGATTTGTTCTGGAGGATGGACGAGTTCCACTCATCCAGAATCGGTTTGTCTTCGTTACCGCTGGCGCTCACTGAATTGCAGGCAATGTCGCGACCTTTACAGGCCCAACCCAAGGCCCGCACCCGGTGCAATTTTTACTGCCGCAGCCTGTTCCAAACCAACCTTAGCAACCGGAGTTTGAGCTTTGGCAATGTCAAGGGCCGACGCTTTGGTCACGTCGCGGCTGAGGCTTTCGGCAAGCGTGGTGGCATCGTTGGTAAAAATCTGCGCGTCTTGCGAGGCGCGGGAGACAGAGACATAAGCAAAGCGTGTATTAATGAGCTCCGGGTGAACATTGGTGTCCATGTTGACGAGGACGCGCTCTGAAGTTAGCCCTTGCGAACTGTGCGAAGTAACGGCATAGCCATGATCGAAGTGCCGCATCTCCGCCGGGGCAAACGTGACCACCTTCCCTTTGTCGCTGTCCATGCGGACAGTGATTTTGCCGACCTCACCGATCTGCTGGATGGTTCCGAGGTCGCGGTTGGCAACACCCAACTCCTTATTCGGCGCGGTAAATTGCAGCCGGTCGCCAACGGCAAATTCCCGTTCGATCTCGCGGTAGGCGGAGATGCCGCGCAGCCGGGACGGATCATAAGTCACCTGCTCGCCATTCTGCTTGCGCACGGTGACAAGATTTTCCTCCGGGTTCATTCCGACAACCTGGGCATAGCTGCCGCGCTTGATCCCATATTCCTTGCTCCCGCGAATGTAATGCAGCACATCGCCGGTCTGATAGCGAGCGGCCCACTCCCGGTCCGCACCGGTCATGTCCGAGCGCGGCGTGAGCACACGCATTGAGTGATTTTGCTTGTCTACCTTACCAAGCGCCTGCAACTCCTGGCGCACGGTCTGATTGATCGCCCGGCGCGAAGCGTTGTCGGGAGAGACGATGATGGTGTTTTCGGGTTTCTCCGCGTAGTTCCGGGAAATTGAGGCGATGCGTTTCTGCGGATCGGAAATCTCCGTGATCCGCCCCTGCTGCTCCAAGAGCGAGATGCCCTCGGCCACCTCGCCACGCGACAGGTGCTCGACGGCGCGCAACAACTCTGGATCTTTCTGACGCACGATCTGGTCGAGCCGCGCGGTTTGCATCCCGGCCTGTTGCAACTGCTCGAAGGGCTTTCCGGCGTCCACGCCCTGGTGTTGCCGGATGTCGCCGATAAGCAGGACCTTGTCCTGGGCACCAATCTTGCCGAGAAAGTCTCGCATCTGCTGGGTCGATGCCAGCGAGGATTCATCGACCATATAAAGATGCTTTGCCGCCGGATCGCCGGTGTTCCGGCTGCGGGCAAGAAAACCTTGCAGCGTATCGGCTCCAATACCCGCTTCGCGAAGTTGACGGGCGGCGCGGGAGGTCGGCGCGAAGCCCTCGACTACATAGCCGTTTTTCTCCGCCCCCTGTCGGATGCTTTCGAGCGTACTTGTCTTTCCACTCCCGGCCCTGCCTTGCAGCCCCTGGATACGATCACGGGAGGTAAGAACCTGTTCGATGGCGTTGCGCTGCGATGGATTGAGGTGCGGACGAGCCTCCGTGAGTGGAATAGCCTGCTGAATCGGCATCAGTTGTGGAGTGCGGCCCTGTCCATCCAACACGGTCCGGACGATTTCTTTCTCTGCTTGGATCATCTTGGCAGTTGTAAACTTGCGTGCCGAATCGTGCTTTTCGCCAGGAATAAGCTGGAACTCGCCGGAGGCGATCCGCGCCTCGAAGCTGGCGCGAACCTCCGGGTACGTCGTCTCTCCCATGCCACGCCGCATCGCCTCGACCAGCAACGCCCGTTCATCCTGGACGGCCTCGCGCTCGAAGCCACGGTCACGCGCAAAGGTCAGCGCGGAATGCGCCTGCTTCTGGCGTTCCTCTGCCACTGGTTTCTGAGCCTGAACGAGGTTCCGCTTCCGCGCCTCGGCAACCACATGGTCAGCCTGGTTGCCGAACTCGGCGGCAATCTGCCGATGGGCGGCCAACACCTCGTCGGGCGAGAGAATCACCTTTTTGTCGCGGGTGTTGTGAGCCGCAATCTGTGCCGCCTCCGGGCCGCTGAACCCGCTGTGTGCAAGGGCTTCTTCGATCTGCTGACGCCGCGGGCTGGAGGCATCAAGGTACTCCTGTGAGTAGCCCTTGATCTCCGGCGCACCGCTTTTGCCGGGTTCGATCTCATAGCCAAGATTGCGGAGCCGGTACATCAGCTCCGATTGATACACAGCAGTCGCGTAGCTTTGCGAAGCGAAGAAGCTGCGCTCCTGAAGTGCTCGCATCTGGCCGTTTTCGCGCTCAGTCATATTGAAGATGACGGAGTGGGTGTGGAGTTGCGGCGCGGCGTAGCCATCGACCGGGCGGGCGGTGTCATGCTCGAACTTGGCGACAACGAACTGGCCGGTCATTTCCGCTGGTTGATTGCCGCCGATGCGGGCTTGCGTGTAGCGTTCCAACTCGTTTAGCGCGACGTTCACAGCTTCCCGATGCGCCTCGCGCACCCGATCATCGCCACCGACAAGAGCGGTCAGCGATACCGACTTGGGTGCGCTAAAGGTCGCGTCCCATCCTGCGCGGTGCTCGACCGGTGCGACGGTCTTGCCGTCCTCGGTTTTGTATTCCTGCACCTTGCGATGGCGCACCAACTGTTCGCCGGTTTCAGGGTGCTGGCCTTCGGAGAGCCGAGCGAACTCCTCGGCTCCCACCGTACCGGCAAGGCCGAATTTTTCGGCCAGTTTGCCGTGCCACTCACCCTGAATCGTGTCGGCCTGCTTCCAATAGTTCTGTTCGGCGGCTGTAAATTCCTTTCCGTGATAGGTCTGGGCTTGGCTTGCGGAAAGCGGCTTGGAGATAGTCAGCATGGTTTACCTCAACCTCTCGTAATGAGATTTTGTTGCTCGTCCGCGTCGGGAGCTACCGTGAGTTCCGGTTCGATCTGCTGTACCACGGGCAGCGTGTTGGGCTGCGACGTGGGCGTGTCTTCCGGCACCTTGTTTAACTCTGTATTCGGCTCATCACTGCTCATGTGCGCCGGGTCATAGGGCAGCTTGTCATCGGGCCGCTCGCGCAGCACGAAACCTTTGGCGATCTCCGGCATATCGAAGTACGGGAAGGAAAACCGCGTCACATAGTTCTGGTATTTCATATAGGCGTGGAGGTCAGCGAGACCGGCGATTTCTGACTCCAGAACCAACGGTTCTACCTGCCTGTCGAGGGCGAAATTCCGGCCTGCGCGCGTGCCGTCAAAGTGGGTCTCGCGCAACCGCTCGATCTCGACTTTGCCGATAAATTTCGAAACCCACTCACCAGCATTTGGTTCCTTGGTGGTGAGCCAAACACTGGTTGCCGGCTGCGAGAGCATGACCTCGGCCAGATGCCCGTACAGGTACTCAAGCTGGGCCTTGCCCTGAAAGCCGAGGACCACTGGGTTATTGCTCTTGCGAGCCTCAGTGATCGCGGTATGGAGTTGCGGAAGTTTCTGGAGACTCGCCAGCTCATCGATCACGAACCAGACACGTTTCTGCACTGCGGTCGGCTCATTGAGCAGGCGCAGAACCAGCCAGTCGATCCATAGGCTCTGCAAGGGCCGAAGCGCTTCGCGCTCTGCCGGAAGCGAGGTCAGGAAGATCCAGCCCTGGCGCTTTTCTGACCA
>Ga0255353_1000120_pt1 | contig 48711 bp, 32 predicted proteins | sample HBST25metaG_FD_189941 | JGI IMG/M metagenome (GOLD analysis project Ga0255353, IMG submission 189941) | Peat soil microbial communities from Stordalen Mire, Sweden - H.B.S.T25 | ecosystem: Environmental > Terrestrial > Soil > Wetlands > Peat | place: Sweden: Norrbotten County, Stordalen Mire...
CATCCCTGCATCGGAAAACTGTAAAGAATGTCTGGAGACAAACTGTAAACCATGTCCCGGCACTTGACAGCGAGGCACCTGGGGCACCCATCTTCAGTGGTTGTGCTCACTTCTCCCGGCACCTGGGGCACCCGCCACCCGGCAAATCCGCTCCCATACTGCCCACATGTGTAAAGGATGTCTGGAGACAAACTGTAAAGGATGTCCATGCACTTGACACGCGGGAGGATGGGGCGCCGTCAGTTCCGATTTTCACCGACATCTCTCTAAAGCTCGAAACCAGTCCTCAAGAAAGACTCTCAACTCTGCCGGCGGGCGCAGCCAAAGATTGGCCGCAGTGTCGTGCCATTGGCTGCGCACCAGCACGCTCAAGCTTCGGGTTCCAACTTGATTCACGGCGCGAAAGGCCGCCTCGTCCGTACAATCGTCGCCCAGATAAGCAATCGGCGCGCCGGCATCCGCCTCGCCCAGGATCGCCTCCACGGCGTCTCCCTTGTCGCGTCCTATGCGCAGTTCCATGCCAGCCTCGAACTCCAACAGCCCCAGTCCGTCGGTCCCTGACAGGGGCTCGAACAGAGCCCGCGTCCTCTTCTCAATGAGCCTTGCCTTGCGCACCGAAGCGCCACGCCAATGCATGACCGCGGCGTTTGGCTTGTCCTCAAATGTCCCGCCTAAACTGTCGCGTTTGAGCAATGCGCGCAGCTTATTCAGTCTCTTGCGGGCCGCTGCCGGAGCCTGTTGCAGCTCACGGCGGCCATTGGGAAACAGGCGCTCCGCTCCGTGCAAACCCCATACCTCAAGAGGCGGGTCAATGCCCAGAAGCGGCTTAATTTCGCGCGCAGAACGGCCAGAAATGATTGCCATGCGCGTTTTGCCCTGCCGCTGGATCTGTGTCAACAGGTCACGCACCCCAGCCCATGGTCTCGCCTGGAAGCGATCCACGCGAAACGGCGCCAGCGTGCCATCGTAATCCAGCAACAAAAGCGGAGTTACATTGCAAGCAAAGCCATGAAAGAACGTTCTGATCTTTTTTGCCGTTGCGACTGTCACCGGATGCTCGCTTCCTGCTTTCTTTCGGGATTCGACTCTTCTGCCGGCAGAGAAGTCGCCGGCCTGGCGTGGACTGGATTCGTTGTCTTAGAGCTATCCATGCGCAATTCGCGCAGGTCGTCCAGGATGCTTGCCGCCCAGCGATAGATGTTGTGATCCATCAGATGCTGGCGCATCCGATGCATCCTCTTGCGGCGCTCGTCAATGTCCATCTCCAGGGCCTGATGGATGGCCTCGGCCACGCCTTCAATGTCATAGGGATTGACGATCAGCGCGTCCAGCAGTTCGGTGGCGGCGCCGGTGAATTTGCTCAACACCAGCACGCCATCCTCATCGTCGTGCGCGGCTATGAATTCCTTGGCTACCAGGTTCATTCCATCGTGCAGCGAAGTCACCAGGCACACCGCGGCGGCGCGGTACCAGCGGTCTACCTCTGCGTGGCTGCACTGCCGCTCGATCAGCAGAATGGGCTTCCATTGCGCCGTCTGGTAGTGCTGGTTGATCCGCTGCGCAGTTTCCTTCACCTTGCGGTTCAGCTCGATATAGCTGGGAATCCGCGAGCGGCTGGGGGCGGCGATCTGCACCATGGTCAGGCGCTCCAGGTAATAGGGATGCGTCTTGAGCAGTTTCTCGACGGCCACCAGCCGCTCGACGATTCCCTTGGTGTAGTCCATGCGATCCACACCGACGATCATAGTTTCACAGTGCAGTCCAAACTCTTTCAGCAATTCGTCGTGCGAGGGGGCCGGTGTCTTCCGTTCTGGCTTGCTGCCATCGAACGCGACGCTAACCGGATAGGGACGCACGGCAGTGGTGTGGCCATCGCGGCGGGCGGTCATGTGTTCGCGATCGGTACGCGCCTCAAGCACTCGATCCACGGTGGAGAGAAAGTTATTGCAGTGCAGCGGAATGTGAAATCCGATCAGGTCGGCGCCCAGCAATCCATCCAGCAGACTGGCCTGCCACGGACAAATGCCGAAGGCCTCCGCGTTGGGCCACGGGATGTGCCAGAAGATGGCCAGGCGCGCGTCCGGACGCGCTGCCTTGATAAGCCGCGGCACCAGCGCAAAGTGGTAATCCTGCACAAAGACAATCGGATCGGCGTTGCCCTCCATCTCCTTGAGCAGAGCGGAAGCGAACTTCTCATTGACGCGCTGGTACCATTCCCAATCAGTGGCGCGAAAGATGGGCCGGGTGTGCGCAATGTGACAGAGCGGCCAGAGTCCTTCGTTGGCAAACCCGTCGTAGTAGCCTGCTTCTTCCTCGCTTGAAAGCCAGACCCGGCGCAGGGTGTAGCGAGGATCGTCGGGCGGCACCCGCAACCGGTCGAACTCGTCAACATTGCGCGCATCTTCGCTGCCGCTGCCATGCGCGACCCACACGCCATCGCAAGCGCGCAGCACCGGCTCAATTGCCGTCACCAGCCCGCTGGGAGGAACCAGGCACACGGTCTCCTTGCCCTGGAGCACATGCATATAAGGCTCGCGATTCGACAGCACAAAGATGCGGCTCGCTCCAAAGCGCTCACGAATATTTGCGGCCAGCCGCTCGGCGGTCCACCGGTGTTCGCCAGCATCACGCAGCTTTGCCTCGGTCTCAGCGGCAGAGCGCGCCGCCATCATGCTCTCAACCATGGCTTCGACCTCACGGGCCAAGGGAGAAAAAAGATAAAGTCCCGCCAGATTGCCTTCCGCATTCTCAATCGGCTGCCCCATGCGCAACCGGCGCAGCCGATCCGTTACCAGCATCATCGGGCGCATCAGAAACCAGCGCACCATCGCCAGCGTCACGCAAACGATCAGCAGAACAAACGCGGCAGTATGCCAGAAGCTCTGCCACCAGAGCACAACACCCTCGGCGTGAATGGCGTTGGCATCCTCCAGAATCACCATTGCTCCATTCATGCGCCCGTCAGCATAGAGAGGAGTCACCTCTTCCAGCCATTGCTGATTGTTCCGATGCCCAAAGATGGATGAATCGGCGCCTTGCTGGAGGGCCTTGTCCAGCGGCCCTCGCGGCAGCGCACCAAGAATCCAGGCAGGTCCAGCAGCAGTCACCAACTTTCCCTGCAGGTCATAAACCGCCAGGCCCAGCGACTCATTCTGAGCGCGCAGTTGCACAGCCTCGGCGACAGTGCCGGCGGGCTGGCCCGCAGCCAGAGACTTTTCCATGGCCGCTTGCAGGCTCTTGCTCTGCCATGCGGTTCTGCGCTTCAGTTCCTGGCGCAGAAAGTGCTTGTGTGTCACTACCTCAAGGTAGGTCGAGGCAATCGAGACCAGAGTGACTCCTATGACCAGCGCAAGAATCAGCCGCATGCGAAAAAATTTCATGTCACCCATTCTTCGTCCTCTTCTATGAAAACGCCTGAATTCTCCAGTGCCATTGGGAACATTCCATAAGTCAGCGATGCCATTTTCCCCTGTGCGCAAACACTCAGAAATGCCGGATGGAATCGTCCGGGCTGGTGGTTGGGGGCGCGGCGCTGCTCTCGCCGGAATGTTCAGTGTGGCTTCCGAGTGAGCGGCTGACAAGGTCGCGCGAGCCAAGCCCCACAGCGAGAGCGAGCGTAAGCACGATGCCGCCAAAAAGGATGCCAAAGGCCATCCCAACGATGTTGCCGCCGATCTGAAGGTGTTCAAGGACCATGGCAGCGGTAAGCACAAGTACCAGCCATTTGATGCCGAGCGACAGGAAGCGCGCGTATTGAAGCTGCTCGTTGACGGCTCCGATGAGCACGGAACGAGCCAGGAAGCGCGCAATGATAATGCCGGCAATGAGCAGGACGACGGCTTCCGCGACGTGGGCAAGGAAGGGAATAAGCGAACTGGGCAGTATCGAGGCCGTCGCATAAGAGGCGTCGAAGGCCAGCACGCCGATGATAAGTCCGAGCAGCACGCAGATCCAGAAGGAGCCCCGGACAATCAGAGCGGTGGAGGAGGTCAATGGCGCCCAGTTGCTGTTGCCGCGCCCGCGGGCGATGTGCTCATCCAGCTTGACTACCTTAAGTCCAAACCTCAGCAGCGCGGAAAGAGCCATGCCGATCAATGTAAATACGGCCAGGGCAACAAGGAAGGCCAGAATGCCGGGCAGGATGGCGATAAGCAGCGAAAGAATGCGGTCGAGCGACAGATGGAGAGCGTTGGCCATATGCTGCCAGATTGAGGCGTCGTCCGCAGTCAAGGGCCTCGAACTCTGATTTGAGACTGACTGGAGCATCATGGCAAGAACGTTTTGCATGGAACTCACCCCTTGAATAGACTCTTTTGTTTCGTAGCGGACACAAATTTAATTCGCGGCAAGATCATGGATTAAACCTGTCTGGCCATCGCCAGCGCGAGACCATGTAGGTTTTTTCTGTCTCGAAGGCAGCAGCAACGGCCTCGATATGGTCTTCGGGATCGCAGCCGGAGGCGATGACGTTGAAGTGGCTTGCCACCCACGCGAGATAAAGCGGGATCAGCGCGCCGAGCAGATGCCCACGGTTGATGGTGCGGAGCCGGTAGGCGATCAGAAAGTCATAGACAATGCGAGCCCAGAGGCTTTCAGGGAGGCGAAAGACCGCGGCGTCGTTGGTGGCGAGCCGCTTGAGACTGAGCAGAGAGTTGGGCGGTAGGACGAGCGACCAGATTTCATGAAGATTGGTATAAGCGAGCCGGAAGGCCGCGAGCATAGGGGCAATATCCGCTGTTGCATCGGTAATGGGTACCGGCGGCCTGGGAACCGCAGGGCGAGCGGGCGGCAAGGGCCGGAAACGCTGCCAGAAGGCCGCCTTGGCCTTGATGTCGGAGAACAGAGGCGCGGTAACCAAAGGAAGAATGGTGTTGAGGTCGGGTCCGGCGGGTTGAACGGGCGCGCCGACGTCGAACTGCTCAATGGTGAACCCGGCCAGCGTGGCTTCGTTGACTGGCCAAAGAGGAGTTTCTCCCTTGTTGATCGAGGTAAAACGATGGGCAGCGTCGGCCATGCATTTGGCCGTGCGAAGCGAAAGGCCAAGATCGACAGCCAAGGGGAAGCGCACGCGGGAGGCGAACAGCGCGCGGGTCAGCGGATAAAGAATGGCGGAGTTGACCAGGCCGGCGTGCGGCGGCAGATCATAGCGAGGAACCGCCAGGTCGGTGGTGGCGAGGACGGCGTCGGCAAGCTGGCGGAGCGCGGGCGAACTCAGTGAGCCAGACTCCGGACCCAGCATAAGAATGGAGCGCGCCTCGTTCTTTTCTGCAAGTTGATACGCATTGACGAAATCAGCGGCGGTGAGAGTCCAAGAGGAAGTGTCCGCAGGAGCGGCGATAATTCGGAAAGGAGGATAGGAGTCTACCGGGAGCGCATCCGAGAGCGCGTCCGGCGAAGCGATAAGCAGCTCTTCGTTCGGGAAAGAAGCGGTCAGGCTGGCGAAGACACTTTCAAGTTGTTCCGGAGACATGGCGGCAAGCAGAATAAGCAGTCCATTTCCGTGTGACGCGGAAGGGTTGGTGACTTCGGAAACTGAATTTGCTGTCGCCATAGTCGTTCGAGAAGCTCAATGGTAGTACAACTGGAGGTTTTCAACAGTCTCAAATTGACCACCCTCCAAGCGGTCAGGTACTCTTGCCAGCTCAGAATACGGAGAAGCGGGATGAGGATCATGCCTGCTTTCCACTCGGTGGCTGAATTTCGAGCCAGAGGAAGGAGTACGGAGCAAGAGTGAGTACGTAAGGGGCTTCGGTGATGGTAGGGAAAGCGACATAGCCCAGCATTTCGACGGGCTCGGCGCCGTTGTAGTCGGCGAGGTCGAGGGAGACGGGCTGGGCAAATCGGCTGAGGTTAGCCACGCAGAGAACCGTCTCGTGCGAGCCGTCGCCACGCTTCAAGTCGCGGAGATAAGCGAGAATCTTGCGGTTTGCCGGGTCTAAAAAACGCTGGGTTCCACGGCCGAAGACCTGAAAGAGCTTGCGCAAGGCGATCATGTTTCGAGTCCAGTGCAGAAGGCTGGACTGATCGCTTAGTTGAGCTTCCACGTTGATGGCCTGATAGCCATAAATGGGATCCATGATGACGGGAAAGTAGAGCCGGGCGGGGTCGCACCTTGAGAAGCCTGCGTTGCGATCCGAGTTCCACTGCATCGGGGTCCGAACACTGTTGCGGTCGCCAAGGTAGATGTTGTCGCCCATGCCGATTTCGTCGCCGTAGTAGAGGATGGGTGTACCGGGAAAGCTGAGCAGAAGCGAATTCAGCAACTCGATGCGGCTCCGGTTGTTGTCAAGCAGGGGCGCGAGCCGGCGGCGGATACCGCCGTTGATGCGCATGCGAGGGTCGTTCGAGTAGGCAAAGTGCATATAGTCGCGCTCATCTTCGCTGACCAGGGAAAGCGTGAGTTCGTCGTGATTGCGCAGAAACAGAGCCCACTGGCAGTTATCGGGAATGGCCGGCGTCTGGGCCATGATGCCGGTGATCGGCCGGCTGTCTTCCTGTCGAATGGCCATATAGATGCGCGGCATCAGGGGAAAGTGGAAGGCCATGTGGCACTCGTCGCCATTGCCGAAGTAGGGACGGACATCGACAGGCGCCTCATTGGCTTCGGCCAGGATGAAGCGGTTGGCGTACTCGGCATCAATGGCGGCGCGGATTTTCTTGACGACAAGATGAGTTTCGGGCAGGTTCTCGCAGGATGTCCCGTCGCGTTCGACCAGGTAGGGGATGGCGTCCATGCGCAGCGCGTCAACGCCCATGTCGAGCCAGAAGCGCATGGCCTTGAGAACCTCTTCCATCACCACCGGGTTATCGAAGTTGAGGTCAGGCTGGTGTGAAAAGAAGCGGTGCCAATAGTAGGCCTTGGCCGTATCGTCCCAGGTCCAATTGGACTTTTGCGTGTCGGTGAAGATGATGTTGGCATCTTTGTAGAGACGATTGGTACTGGACCAGACATACATCTCGCGCGCGGGCGATCCGGGTGGAGCGAGGCGGGCGGCCTTGAACCAGGGGTGTTGATCGCTGGTGTGATTGATGACCAGTTCGATCAGAACCTGCATGTTGCGCTGGTGAGCTGCATCCAGAAACAGCTTGAAATCGTTCAGGGTTCCATAGGTCGGATTGACGTCGACGTAGTTGGCGATATCATAGCCGTCATCGCGCAACGGGGAGGGAAAGAAAGGCAGAAGCCAGATGCAGGTGACGCCGAGGTCCTGGAGGTAGTCGAGCCGCGCCAGCAGTCCGGGGAAGTCCCCGATGCCGTCGCCGTTCGAGTCAGCAAAGGCTCTTACGTGGAGTTCGTAGATGATCGCGTCTTTGTACCAAAGGGGATCGGTTGTGCTGGCCGGTTTCTTCACTCTTTCATTCTCCTAGATGATGAGATGCACGCTCTGTTGCAAATTGCTCACAATAGGAAGGATGGCCACGGCTCTTTCCGCGGCGAACGCCGGCTGTAGTGGAAATGCGCGCTTGTCCTTTTGAATCCGCCCACGGAGATTTGTTACACCATCCGTAAAAATGCTTTAGGAAACCTCTGAATAAGTCGAATCGGTAAGGAAATAATCCCTCAGGGGCTGAAGCTCACATTGATATTGCAGCATTTACGGCACGACTGAAGTCGCGCCCTGATACGAGGCATACTTGTGCAGAGGTTTCTTAGTGTTCGTGGTTTCCCACCCATCTCACAAAAAACGTGAAATGGGTGGGGCACGGAGAATGGTACGACTTCAAGCGGTCAGAGAGCTAGCCTTTCAGAACCTGATCGACTGTGTGGATGTCGACTAATCCATGGCAACCGTAAATCGCGGGAAGGGCGCGGGCCGCGGGGTAGCTTCGCCGCAACTCAGCGACTTTTTCCGTGCCGGCGCGGTAGGCCGGAAGATACATGCGGCCCAGCAAGGGATGGCGTCCCCATGCGCCGGAGAGCTTGTCGGCGCGCTCTTCAGAAACGAGGAAATCGCGGCGAAGAATGGCCGCCACTTCCTGCTGATTTCGGCCTTCGCCCCAGGTCAGATAGGACGACTGATTCTTGGCGTCGTCCTGCAAGAGGGCCAGTAGCACGCCGATCTGCAGGTCTTCGTCGGGCAGTTGATCGACTTCGGTGACGCCGTGCGCGATGAGGATCGCGTTGTTGGCGAGTCCCTCGAAAAGAGCCGCGGCGCGCGTGTTCATGGTGAGAACCGTGGCTTCGAAGCCAACCTGGCCGCGGAGATACAAGTTCTGCAGGTAGGCAAAGGTGGTTACGTGGCCGGGGACAACCTCGTGGCTTACAAGCTGTTCAAACTCGGGGAAGGAAATCTGCAGGGAAGCATTGATCTCGTAACTGGCTTCGTAAAGCGGCACGCCGTCTGAGTTGCGCGCGCGGCCAATGTAGTTCATGGAACCGGAGAACCAGGCATCTTTGATCGGCAGAAAGTCGATGTTCGCACGAGGGACAGGCGCAAGCTCCGCGGGAAGATAGGGCAGCAGATTCTTTGCGGCGAGATTGTCGAAATAGGCGATGACGGCCGCGCCCACGGCGCGCACAGAGGCCATGGGCGTGACGCGCTCGCGACGCCAGGCATCGACAGCTTCAAGCAGCCCATCCGCACTGGACGAGGAGTACCCGGCGCGGCCGAGCAGCTCGGCAACGCGCTCGCGCTTCTGCTCTGGCCGCGAGGGCTCAGGCGGCCGGGCCGTCGAGGCCTCGACCGAGCGGGCGTATGGGACCGGATCGCCCTTGCCGAGAAGCTCCATGGCCAGATCCCACATGGTTTCCAGAGAGACCGCAATGCCGTTCAAATAGGATTGGCGCAGTTCGGCGATTTTGCCGGCCTCGCGGCGAATTCCGGCGATGGCCTGGGGAAGATCGACCGCGCGCAGGTACTCGTCCACGGCCTCTCGATTGACGCTTTTGCCCGAAACGCCGCCGGATTGGCGCAGGCGCGCGGCGGCCGGATGCGTGTAGGCAGCAGGCAGTGGATCGTCGGAAAACCAGGAATCGGCAATGAAACGCCCCACCCCCGAAGAACACAAAACATCGCCACCCCAGAGCGTGTCGATGCCCAGAACGGCGTCAGCTACGTACATTCCTGCTTGGTCCATCAAATCACCTTTTCCTTTTTCAACGAGCCGAACCAGACATAGAGACAAAGGCCAACAAAAAGCAGCGCGGAGACGGATTGAGAAATGGGATCGTAGGAATAGAACGGCGTTCTGATCAGGTCTTCGCGATAGCCGGGAATGAGCCGCATGGCCGCTCCCAGCACGCCTCCGAGAGCGCCGCCTGCCATCAGCCCGGAAGCGATGATGACACCGCGCTCGCGAATGGTCTTGCCGCGCGCGCCGCCGGCCTTGGCCGAACGCTTGTTGAGGAAATGCGACAGAAAGCCTCCCACCAAGGCGGGAGTGTTCAGTTCCAGCGGGAGATACATTCCCAGGGCAAAGATCAGAGAAGGCTGGCCGAGCATTTCCAGCACCAGCGTGATCATCGCTCCCACGCCGAAGAGGACGTAGGCGACCGGCTGGTGGCTCATGAATCCTTCAACCAGCGCCTTCATGATGGCAGCCTGTGGCGAGGCCAGAACTGGGCGCGGATCGCCGATGGCCGCTTCGCCGAACTGGAAGGTGTGGGCCAGCATGACGATGGTCAGCCCGGCGGCGGCTGCCGCGGCCAGAACGCCCAGAAACTTGACCTTCTCCTGCGCCGCCGGAGTGGAGCCGAGCCAGTAGCCGGTCTTCAGGTCGGTGATGGTTTGGCCGGAGATGGACAGAGCCGTGCAGACCATGCCCGCGATGGCCATCACGAAAAACATGCCTGTGGTTCCCGAAAGGCCAAAGCGCAAGAGCACTGCGGAAGAGATGATGATGGTCAGCATCGTCATCCCCGAAACCGGATTGCGCGCCGTGGTCGCGATGGCGTTGGCCGCGACCGAAGTAAAGAAGAACGAGAAGAGCAGCGTCAATCCGAGGCCCACGGCGACGATTGTCCAGGAGACAGGGAAATATCCGAAGAAGGCCGCGACGGCGAGCGCGCTCAGCACTGCGCCGATGAGAATGGAGATGATTGGCAGATCGCGGTCGGTGCGTTCTGGCTGAGCGGCCTCGCCATGGCGGAAGGTGCGCAGCGCGATGCCAAACGAGCCGGCGACGACTCGCAGGGATTTAATGATGCCGATGATGCCGGCCGTGGCGATGGCTCCCACGCCGATGAAGCGCACATAGCTGCTATAGATCTGCACCGCGCTCATTTTTGAAACGGGAATGATGGCGGGATAGACGGAGGAGTCGAGGTGGCCGCCGATGAACCAGATCATCGGGACCAGAACGAAATTGGAAAGGACGCCGCCAGCGCAGAGAATCAGCGAACTGCGCAATCCCATCACGTAGCCGAGGCCGAGGATGAATCCGATGGCGTCGAATTTGAAGACCATTCGGGCTTTGTCGGCAAGCGTGTGCACAATAGGCACGAACTGAAAATCCACATACTCTTTCCACACCTGGAATGTGGTGACGAAAAGATCGTAGATGCCAGAGAGAGCGGTTGCCTGCAAGAGCAGCTTGGCCTGCGAACCGCCTTTCTCGCCGGTGATGAGCACTTCGGTGATGGCGGTTGCCTCGGGATAGGGCAACTGGCCGTGCATCTCGCGCACGAAGTAGCGGCGCAGCGGAATGAGGAAGAGAACGCCCAGGCAGCCGCCCGCAAGACAGATGAAGATGGTCTGCACCGGGTGAGGATCAAGGTGAAGGATGTAGAGAGCGGGAAGCGTGAAAATGGCGCCGGCAACGACGCCGCCGGCTGCGCCGCCGATGCCCGTGATGATGACGTTTTCAAGCAGGCTGGACCGGCGCTTGTAAACGCGCGCCAGGCCGATGGCAAGAATGGAAACGGGGATTGCCGCTTCCATCACCTGGCCAACCTTCAGTCCCGAATAAGCCGAAGCGATGGTGAAGATGACGCAAAACACCACTCCCCAGATGATCGAGCGCGGCGTAAGCTCTGGCGTCTTCGCCTGGGCGGGCACGATGGGCTGATAGGATTCGCCGGGTTTCAGCGGCTGGTAGGCGTTTTCTGGAAGAGACTTCGTTTCGATCTCGGCCATCTATGGATGATCCCCCTGTGGTCTCTGACAACATCAAGTGTAATGGTCACAATGGCCAGTGTCAGTCTACCTCAAGACGGGTTCGGAGGCCTTGCGGAGCGTTGCGGGGGACTAGGTTGAAGGACAGAGCAGCGCTGTTTTCGTTCCTAGACACGACAACGGCCTGAGCGTATTGCCCAGGCCGCCGCGGTGAATGATGAATTGTTAACCAAGGCCTTCGCGCTGCCGCGATTGCCCGAGCATTTTCACTTATGCTCCCAAGCTGCGATCACTCGCTGGCGCTACCCGTTAAACGGGCTCCTTTGTGCGATAGCTTCATCGCTCCACTGGAAATATCGCCACCCTGCACCGCAGGTCGAGGGAAACATCACTACGTGAAAGAATGCGATGGCGTCCCAAGCGTATTCATACTCCTCGCTGGGGCCACCTTGGGGTCCGGAGGGCGATGCCCTAGGCTTCAGCCACCTCAGGTGATGTACTGCTCGAAGAGTCTGTCTGCATCTTTTGGACCGGTCTCCTTCCCCTTACGAGGACAATCTACCCCCTGATTCACGCGCCGTCAATAGTTGTTTTTGGCTTCAACAAGACGGCCGGGGATTTGTCTGATTCCAAAGCAGGTTCCAGAATTCCCATGTTTTCAGTGCATCCTTCACTTCTCCAGATTGTTTTCGATTGCGGGCCGCCGCGCAGGCCGCGCGGCTCACCAGAGAGGGAGATTGATCAGCAAGCCGATCAGGAGGAGGATTCCGAAGATCGTGTTTGTCTGGGCGACGCGCTTCATTCCCAACATCATTTGGGCCGGAGTTCCGCCCACGCGCAGAATGCGAATCGCGGCCATGGAGGGCCAGAGGCTGCCGAGCACCAGCAGCGTCCACGGCGACAGGGCTCGCGCCCCGACGAGAGCTACGATCCAGAGGTTCGCCGCGACCAGGCTGCAAGCCAGAAACCGCACAGCTCTCTGATGGCCGAGCAGAATGACCAGCGTGCGCCGGCCATGGTCCCGGTCGCCTTCCAAATCGCGGATGTTGTTTGCGGTCAGAATCGCTCCAATCAGAATCGCAGAGGGGATGGAAACCAGCACATCAACCCAATTCACAAACGTCTGCTGAATGAAACAGGACAAAAGAATGATGCCGCAGCCCATGAAGCCGCCGGAGAAGATTTCGCCGAATGGAGTGGCCGCAATCGGGTAGGGACCGCCAGTGTACAGATAGCCGACGATCATGCAGAGAAGCCCAATCGGCGCCACCCACCAGCTGCTTTGGGAGCAGATGAATCCGCCGAGCAGTGTCGCCAAAACGAGTATTGCAACCGCAATCCGCAGAATCGTCCTGGGCCGAATGCCGTTCTGCGTGATGGCTCCGGCGATTCCCACCGACTCAACCGTATCGAGACCGCTGGCATGGTCGAAATACTCGTTGAAGATATTCGTGGCAACTTGAATCAGGACCGATGCTGTCAGCATGGCGGCAAGAAGCATGATGCGCAGATGGCCGGTGGCTTTCCACGCCAGCGCGCTGCCAATCAAGACCGGGATGAAAGAAGCCGTCAGCGTGTGCGTGCGAAAGAGACTCCACATCACCTTCAGCCAGTTCGCGCTCGACGGACGGGCCTGCGCATTCAGTTCTTCATGAACCTCAGAGAGTTCTCGCATGTATCCCCAAAAAACAGGATACCTTGTTCGAAAAGAGGATGCCGCGAGCAGAGGTCAGGAGTAAGATTTGTAAGGTTTGGGAGCCGGGAGGGTCTTTTCAGTATCTTCTCACCGGAGCCCGAAGAGGAGGAACAGCAATGATTATTGGCGTTCCCAGAGAGATCAAGGACAATGAAGCGCGTGTGGGCGTGACCCCGGCGGGCGTGAAGGCGCTCACCGAGGCTGGTCACAGGGTGCTGGTGGAGACCGAGGCCGGCGCGCAATCCGGCTTTCCCGACGCGGAGTATGAGAAAGCCGGCGGGGAGATTGCGGGCGAGGCCAGCCGCGTCTGGGGCAGCTCCGACACTGTGGTCAAGGTCAAGGAGCCTATCGAGCAGGAGTACGGCTTCTTCCGCGAAGGTTTGGTTCTGTTCACTTATCTGCACCTGGCCCCGGTGCCTGCGCTGACTGACAGGCTGCTTGAGTCGAAGGTCATCGGCATCGCGTATGAAACGGTTCGCGACCGCCAGGGGACGCTGCCGCTGCTGACGCCGATGAGCGAAGTGGCGGGACGGATGAGCGTGCAGGTGGGAGCTGCGTATCTGGAGAAGGAGCACGGCGGACGGGGCATTCTGCTGGGCGGCGTGCCGGGCGTTCCTCCGGCGCATGTGGCCATCATTGGCGGCGGCATTGTGGGCACCAACGCGGCCAAAATCGCACTGGGCTTTGGCGCGAAGGTGACGCTGATCGATGTGAACATGAACCGGCTGCGCGAACTGGACGACATCTTCGGCGGGCGGCTCTACACGCTGGCCTCGAACAGCTACAACCTGGCGCAGATTACGCGCGAGGCTGACCTGGTGATCGGCGCGGTGCTGATTCCCGGAGCCACGGCGCCGAGGCTGGTGACCCGCGCTATGGTGGCAGAGATGAAGAAGGGCGCGGTCATTGTGGATGTGGCCATCGACCAGGGCGGCTGCATCGAGACTTCCAGGCCCACCTCGCACTCGAACCCGAGTTATGTGGTTGACGGCGTGGTGCACTACTGCGTGACGAACATGCCGGGCGCGGTGCCAAATACTTCAACGCTGGCGCTGACCAACTCGACCTTCGCCTATTTGCTGCGCATCGCCAACCTTGGGGTTCGCGAGGCTCTGCGCCAGGATGCGGGACTGGCCGAGGGGCTGAACACGTGGCTGGGCAAGCTCACCTGCCGCGGCGTGGGCGAGAGCCAGCAGCGGGCGTGGACGCCGGCAGCCAGCGTGATTGGCTGAAGGGCGGCGCGGACTGTCGCTTCTCTTCCTCCGCAAACGGCTGCTAATTCGCCAGCCATTCAGGGCCTAAGTAGGATGCATGCACGGCGCCTGTTGGCCGGTCCAGAAGCAGCAGATTAGTGCGCAAGGCGGGCAAGGTAAGTTTCAAATGTGCGCCGGTCAATTTATCCCGTAAGTCAATATCCTCATTCCGAGAGGACTCAGAAACAAAGAGATACAACAGCGAGTCTTTCATAATTTCTGTCCTCACCAAAACGCCAGGAGGAAGACGAACAGCTTCGAATTCAGGCGCAATTCCGATGGTGGAAAGAACGTGGCGATACACGGCAGAAGCGCTGCTGGGAGACTCGGCCAACTCCATCGGAGCGGCAACAATAAAGATGGTTCCTTTGCCGTGCTTCACTTCCATGTAGGAGCGCCCATCGGGAAGAACCAAGGTTTCCAGTGCTCTTTGCGCGGCCGATGCAAAGGCCGCCTCGATGTGTTCGACGCCGATATTGACGGTTGTGTTTCGATAGTCAAGCGTCGCAGTGGCCGCATCAATTCCTAACTGACGAAGCCTGTTTCTTGGTTCCCAGTGCTCATCGCGCTCCACCGGTCCAGTCAGCAGCAGGTTTCCACCTTTGTCAACATAAGTCATCAGACTTTGCCAGCTAGCATCCTGCAGGAGTTGCGCGGAGGGAAGAATGACCAGCTTGCTTCCTTCAATATCATCGATGTTATTCTCACTGACCATTCTGGCGGAAATATGACACGCATAATTCATGGCGCGCACGGCCCGACGCTGGGCGTCGATTGCGAGGCCTCCCAGCACGGAGAATTGCGCAGATTGCGAAGTGAGAATGGTAACTTCTTCCAAAGTTGGCTCACTTAGGCGATCTTGAATTGCCTTGGCGAAGTTTGCGTAGGCACGGAGCACCTGAGCATCGGGCTTTTCCGTGCCATCCGGACGCACTGCGCCGATGGTGATTTCCTGTTGGGAGCGCATGAGTGCGTTGACATTCCAAAGCCATTCAATCGCCCCCGCTCCGGTTGCCGCTGCAATGCCAAACTTCTTTTCCAGCAGAGCGCCATCCGCTTGCGGGGTGCGCCGGGGGCGGCCATTTGGCCCGATTTCCGCGATAACTCCTGTCTCCTGCACCAACGTGGGCATTCCTGATTGCCTAACTGCGAGCGAGTCCCAGAGCAGGTCATCATTCATCCACCAGCTGTGCATGGTCGAAAAGTCAACAGACTTTTTGAAGAATGACGGCGAGGGCGAAAACAGCGCGCCACCTTCGTCCTGGCCAATGGTGATGAGTTGCTGACTGCCGGTGTCGCGGATGGTCTGGCGCATCTTATCGGCCCAGGCCGCGAAGCTATCCTGCGCAAAGATGCTGAAGTCATAGATGGCCAGCGGATGTCCTCCATCGCTGGCGCTTTGCGCACTCATGTCCTGATCGTTGGGCGGGGGAATGGAGCCTTCCGGGAAAGAAGCTTTCCACGCAGACTCGATTGCGCCGCGGCTGCCATACTTATGCAACAGCCAGTTATTCCACGCGGCCGTTTCCGCTGCGTCGCCGTTCGGGTGTGTGGCGAAGAATCTCTTCGGGTTGTCGAAGCTGGGCTCATTGATAACATCCCAGATAAGAAAAGGAACGCGCGCAAAAGGCTGTACCATCGACGCAACAAACTTTTGCTGTTTTTGAACGGCCACGGGATCTAGATACGGATTGACGCCGCCGAAGACCTCCGGCATGAAGGCGAAGAGGTTGAACTGCACGGGAAGCCCGTGCTTGCGCGCTGTCATCAGAAACGCTTCCATCGTTCGCCGCGTCCGCTCGCTGGCCACGCCGGTATCTCCGGTCACCTTGTCCCAATCCGTCCACAAACCGGTTCTGAGCATATTGATGCCGGCATCTTCCATCTGCTTCATGTCCTCGTCCCAGACATAGGGGTTGGGATAGCGGAAGTAGAGGCGCTGGGCATCGCTTGCCATATAGGTTGTGCCGATTACTTCAATGGGCTTGCCATCGATACGAAAGTAGTTCTTGTCGACGGTAACCGCGGGACCGGAGTGAAGATAGGCCTCGTCGCGCACCCAGAACGCGGTGTGGTAGCTTCCGCACTTATCCGCACCGCATGACATCTGCACATGCACGCGGTAGAAGCCAGGACGCCCCGAAGATGGCAATGTAAAAGTAGTAACACCTTGATGCGAGTACTTGCCGAGATCGATTGTCTGCTTTGCTTCCGGCTGGCCTTCACGACTTATAACAATCGACATTCTGGAGGACTCTGGTGGTTTCTGGAATCTGCTCCACTCGAGCTCAAACTGCCATTCTTCACCGGGCAGAAAGAGAGCGTACTGTGGAGTCACGCGCAGAAGTTCAGCGCCATTTGTGGCTTGTTTGGCAAGTCCTTCGAGGAACGCGACGGCGCCGGAGCTTTCGAGGAACGCCTTGTCGATTTGAGCGTTCACCATGACCCAACGGCCGCCGGCAAACTGATTCTGGTAATGATCAATCTCAACAATGGGAGCGGCCACGCGATTTCCGCCGCTGGTTCTCCAGAGCAGGGTTTTCAGCTGCGAGTCAAAACTTCCGCTTGCGCCCACGCGGGTTGATGTTTCCTGCTGACTTAGGCGGATGACCATGCTGTAGGCGCGCTGCCACTGAAGAAGCGAGTAATCAGCGACAGCTTCATCCTTATTGAGAATCGAAGCCAGGTGCAAAGAGCCAGGCGTCTCCTGGTAGTCGCTGATCAAGAGCTCTCGCGCGAAGGCATAGGTCTCCGGAAGAAGTTGCCACTTGCCATTTTCAAACCGGGCTGGGCGCGTGAATGGCCGGCCGCCAAGAGTCAACAGGTTGCCGCCGTGCGCCAGAAACTCCTTGATTGCCGGCCACTGATCGAGGGGAAAGGCCGAACCGTAGGGAAGGACCAGTAAACCTGTGGGCTGAGCGCTCAAGTGGCGATTCAGCTCCGCCGCCGGAGAGAAGATTGCACTGGGAAACGCCTGATGGAGGAGGGCCGTTGGGACTGGCGCGGTGTCGATTGCAGGGAAATTCGGTTCATCCAGAATAACAATGGTGGAAGATGCTTGAGCGCCCAGGTGAGTTGCAAATGCAACGAGGCAAAAAAGAAAAGAAGAACATAAAATGCGTTTGATCATTTCCCCAACTTTCGGCAGCGGAGGGCGGGAAAGAGTGGCGATCCGGCCCGCGAAGCTGAAACACATGGTACAGCCGCCGCCGTGCTGGAGCCAAGCGGCAGCTTGCATTGCTGACGCGAGAGACGGCTGGCCTCTACAATACGATTAACTTCCACGGCGAGATGCGTGCTTTTCTTTCCATCATGCCACTGCGCGATATGGCGCGGCGCATGAATGGTGAAGTTCTGGCCGGGCTTGTCATTGTAGAGTGAAGCAGCACGGGAAGTAGTGTTTAGAGCGCACAATTTTGTACCTGCAGGTCCGTGGTCTCCCACCCTTTCGCCAGGAAAAAGGCGAAAGGATGAGGCACGGGGAGTGGTACAACTTCACGCGGTCAGTGAACTGGCCTGCGGGCCGGTGAAAAGGGCATATCGACTGAAAGCAAGAACGGAGATGTATGACCGGAATCATGGAATTGGATGAGCAGGATGAAGAAGTATCTTCAGGCTTCCGGCTTGGAAAGGCGCGCTGGACGATCTGCGCCATGCTGTTTGTCGCCACATCGATCAATTACATGGACCGGCAGGTTCTGGCGCTTCTGAAGCCCATCCTTATGCAGCCCTTTCGCGAGGGCGGCATCGGAATGACTGAAGTGGGCTATGGCTACATCATGGCGGCCTTTCAGATTGCCTACGCAACGGGACTTCTGGTTGTAGGGCGTTTCGTTGACAAGGTGGGCACGCGCATCGGCTACATGGTTGTGATGGCGTGCTGGAGCCTTTCGGCAATGGGCCACGCGCTGGTCAATTCCATGTTCCAGTTCGGCATTGCCCGCGTCTGCCTGGGGCTGGGCGAATCAGGCAACTTTCCGGCCGCCATCAAGACCATAGCTGAATGGTTTCCGCAGCGCGAGCGCTCGCTGGCTACCGGCATCTTCAATTCCGGATCGAATCTTGGCGCCATTCTTGCGCCTCTTATCGTGCCCTGGGTAGCGCTTTACAACTGGCGCGCGGCGTTTCTGATCACCGGCATCTTCAGCGCCATGTGGATCGTGATGTGGTATAAGCTATACCGCTGCCCCACCGAGCATCCCACGCTGTCCAAGGCGGAACTGCGCTACATCTGCCAGGACACAGGCATCAGCAAGGGCCAGGTCCCTTCCACGCCCTGGCTGAGGCTTCTGGGCTATCGCCAGACCTGGGCGTTTTCAATCGCCAAACTGCTCACTGACCCAATCTGGTGGTTCTTCCTCTTCTGGCTGCCTGACTTTTTCGCCACAAACTATCATCTGAATCTGAAGCATATTGGGCTGCCGTTGATCCTGGTCTATACCGCTTCGTCGATGGGCAGCATTGGCGGCGGCTGGCTGCCGGCGCCCTTCCGCAAGCTGGGCCTCTCGATCAGTTCCGCACGGCTTTCATCCATGCTCTTCTGCGCCTGCTGCGTGGTTCCGATCTTCATGGTCAACTTTCTGCATTCGGAGTGGTGGGCCGTTGGCTTGCTCAGCCTGGCGGCGGCGGCGCACCAGGGCTGGTCGGCCAACCTTTTCACCACGGCATCGGATATGTTTCCGCGTGAAGCAGTCGGTTCCGTGACGGGCATCGGCGGCATGGCCGGATCGGCGGCGGGATCGCTGTTTGCCATCTTTATCGGCTATGTTCTGCAGATTACTCACAGCAACTATGCGATTCTGTTCATCATTGCGTCCAGTGCTTACTTAACGGCTCTGGGCATCATGGTACTTCTCGCGCCGGGACTGAAAAAGGTAGAGATGGACGCATGAGTTTCTGCCGCGCAGGGCGCAGAGGCGCGAAATTCGATTGCAGGCCGTAGCGGACGGGTATAAGACAGCAGGGGCGCCCGGCTCTACCTGGATGCGCCGAACCACTCCACCGCTGCGCCGACCAGGGGGGCATCGTCCTTGAGCGTGGAAGGCAGAAGGCGGAGATTCAGGCCCTGCAACTGACTCTCAGCGGCAGGCAGGAACAGAGGCGCGGAGCGGGAGATGGCTCCGCCGAGCACGACCACTTGCGGGGCGAAAACAGCGAGAACCATGCGCAGCGCAATGCCGAGATGGCGGCCGAAATCCGCAAAGACCGCGGCGGCATCGGGATCGTCGGCAACGGCCGAGGCGATCTCAACCACCTCGCGCAGCGTGCCGGTGCGCTCTTCGTAGCTGCCCTGGATGCCGCGGGTGGAGAGATAATCCTCGACGATTCCGTCTTGATAGGGAAGATCCCAAATCTCTCCGTCGAGAGGAACGCCAGCGCCTTCGGTGACCACGCGGCCATCGATGGCAAAGGCTGAACCGATGCCGGTTCCCAGCGTAATGCCGACCGCGCGCGGAAGGCTGCGGGCCGCTCCGGCGCCGATTTCGCCGAGCAGGAAGGCAGCGGAGTCGTGAAGGAAGCGCACCTGCGCGGGCTGCCAGCCAAAGGACGCGGCCAAAGCCTGGCGCTGGTCCACGCCGTAAAGGAAAGGCAGCTTGTGTTTCATGCGGCTGATGCCGGCGGCGAAATCGAAGGGGCCGGGGAAGGCCAGCTCAGCGCCGGAAACGCCTTCAAAGCCCGCGGAAGCCTTGACGCCGAGAGAGTGCAGAAAAGCAATGAAGGCTTCGCTGGTCTGTTCGGCAGGGTAGGGGGCGCTGACAATCGGCCCGAGCTGGTAGTCACTTCCACGGCAAACCGCGGCGGCCACATGGCTGCCTCCAACATCGTAGACAAGAACAGACTTTTCCAAATCGGCGGTCATGCGAACCTCACAGTCAACGCGTTCTCAGGGTAGGATACACCCCGGAGTTACCGGGTTTTGCGTGAGCAGGAAGCGCGATAAAGCCTCGGCTCTTCCAAAGACTGTCCTACTCGAGAAACTCGCGCACAAAGGAGTCCTGGCAACTGAATAACTCTTGCAGGGAACCGTCGAAGATGAGATGGCCTTCCTGAAGCATGAGGAACGTGGTGTTGGGGTCGGTCTCGCCTTTTGGGAGCGGGACCATGCGGCCAGCCTGCGGGTCGAAGCGGTGGTTGCAGAGCATCAGGGCATCCTGAAGGCGGTGGGTGACCATCAGCGCGGGGGTGTGCAGAACGTCGCGCTCCTTGACGATCAACTCGATGATGGTGGTGGACGTGACGGGATCGAGGCCGCCGGTGGGCGAGTCATAGAGCAGCAGCTCAGGCTGGCCGATGAGGGCGCGGGCGATGGCCACGCGGCGGCGCATTCCGCCCGAAAGGCTGGCCGGATAAAGGGCGAAGGTCTCTTCCAACTCGACAAAGCGGAGAGCCTCGCGAACGCGGCGTTCGATTTCGTCGTCAGGCACCCGCTTCTGGATCAGCTGGTAGGCGACATTGTCGCGGACGGTGAGCGAATCGAAGAGGGCGCCTTCCTGGAAGACCATGCCGATGCGCGCGCGCAGGGGGAAAAGCAGCTCTTCTCTCATGCGGGTAATCTCTTCGCCGAAGAGCAGGATGCTACCTTCGTCGGGGCGCAGCAGGCCGTTGGCGAGCTTGAGTAGCACGCTCTTGCCGACGCCCGCGGGGCCGAGCAGGATGCGCGTCTCTCCTGGCGCCACCGAGAAGCTGACGTCCTCCAGCACCGTCGGTCCGTCGAAGGCGATGGAGACATTGCGAAAGGCCACAACCGCGCCAGCCTCCGCTGCCGGGGGCGCGTCCTGGCCGTGCTGCTCGAAGGCTGAGTTCACATCCATCCGGAAAAAAGCGTGAGCAGAACCTGGGTGAGAAGGAAATCGACGAAGAGAATCAGCACGGAGGAGGTGACCACGGCCTTGATGGTGGAGTTGCCCACACCCTGGGTTCCGCCCGTCGTCCTCATGCCGTAGAAGCATCCGATGGAGCTGAGAATGTAGCCGTAGAAGAGCGGCTTCACCAGTCCCTGAACGATGTCGGGAAGGCGAAGGTGTTCCCAGGCCATGGAGAAGTACTGGGTGCCGTTTTGGTGGTTCATGAGGACGGTGACGAGACCTCCGCCCAGGATGCTGCAGGCATCAGCCACGATGGTGAGAAAGAACAGCATGCAGATGCTGGCGTAGATGCGCGGCGTGACGAGCTTGCGCACGGGGTCAACGCCCAGGGCGCGCATGGCGTCGATCTGCTCGGTGACAACCATGGAACCCAGCTCGCTCGCCATCGAGCTCGAGTTGCGGCCGGCTACCATGATGCCGGTCAGCACCGGGCCCAGCTCGCGGATCATTGTCAGGCTCACGAACTGGCCGGTGACGGCGGTGGCGCCGAAAGCGGCGAGCGTGGCCGCCGATTGCAGCGCCAGCACGCCGCCGGTAGAGAGCCCGGAGAGAATCACGATCGGCAGGGAGCCAAAGCCGATGATGTCGGATTGAACGAGAAACTCAGACCAGTATACCGGCGGGTGATAGAGATTGGTGACGGCGTGCCATGCGAACAGGGAGTAGTCCTGCACGGTGAGCACGAGTTTCTTGGCGGTAATCTCGATTGTGTGGATCGCCATCGCGTTTGCCGGAATCAGAAGCGAAGTATTGCGTCTCTATCCTCAACAGGATAGCGCATGAGGGGCTGAACAGAGATCAGGGAGCAGGGAACCGGGATCAGCGATCAGAGCCCGAGCTTTCCGGATTCCAGCGGAGCGGGCGATAGACTGGCATGGGAAGTAGGTAAAAGTTGAATTCTGAAGCGGCGGAAGAGTTGGTTGGTTTTTTCGACGGGTTTGCGGGCCACGCGCACCCGCTTTTGCTGCTGGATTACGACGGCACGCTGGCGCCGTTCCGCGTGGACCGCTTCAAGGCGCGGCCGTGGGTTGGGGTGCGGGAGCTGCTCCAGCGCATTCAGCAGCAGGGACGCACGCGGATGGCGGTCATCACCGGGCGTCCAGCCGCGGAGATTGCGCCCATGCTCGCGCTTGACCCGCCGCTGGAGGTTTGGGGGCTGCATGGCGCCGAGCGGCTCTATCCGGACGGGCGGCGGGAGTTGGAACAGGCGCCGGCCGCGACCCAGGCCAAGCTGGAAGAACTGCGCGAGTTTCTCAAGCGCGACAGCCTGGGCGGGCTCTTCGAGGACAAGGCCAATGGGGTTGTGATGCATTGGCGGGGAGTTTCGCGGCGCAAGGCGGAGCAGATCGAGCAGCGGACGCGGGTGCTGTTTGAGCCTCTGGCGCAGATGGAGGGACTGGCGCTGCTGGACTTCGATGCGGGGCTGGAACTGCGCGTGGGCCGCGACAAGGGCGGGGCGGTGGAGGCGATTCTGGCGGAGGCTGGCGCTGGAGTTAGTGGCCGGATGGATTCTCCCGTCGCGTATCTGGGCGACGATCTGAGCGACGAGGCGGCCTTCCGTGCGGTCAATCAGATTGGTTCACGCGGGCTGAGCGTGCTGGTGGGGCGGAAGTGGAGAGAGACCGCGGCGAAGGCCTGGCTGCGGACGCCGGGGGAGCTGAGAGAGTTTTTGGAGAGATGGATAGAGGCACGGACTAGGGGTTAGGGATTAGGGAACAGGGAATAGAAAGACATCCTCGGCGGATTGGGCGCGGTGCTTCGGAGCGGGCTGAATGGGATTCTGGCCGGAGTTGGGAGACTTGGCTTCCAGCACAGTTTGCGTGTTCCTATCGAATGAATATTTGCAAATTTTCGACTATGCGATAGTTAGCGATAGCTCTGGAGCCCCAAAAGCACGTTTTTTCTTGTTTTGGCGCATTGGCGGAAGAATCAACAGACCCCATAACGAACAATGTACTTGACGAACAGTGTTCGTTGTGTCAGAGTGTGTACATGAAAGAAGCAAGTCCGCGCCAAGTCGTCAGCCGAAGGAGCCGTCCCGCAAAGGCTCCTCTCAGCCGGGATGTCATCGTGTCGTCGGCACTGGAGATTCTGGATCGAGATGGCCTGTCTGGGTTGAGCCTTCGCCGGGTTGCAACCGCGCTGGACACGGGCGCGGCATCGCTCTATGTCTATCTGGCCAATCTGGACGAACTGCACGCGCTCATGCTCGACCGGGCGCTGGCGGCCGTTCAATTGCCCAGAAGCCGCAAGCTTTCGTGGCGCGGCCGGCTAAAGGCGTTCCTGCTCTCGTATCTTCATGTTCTCTATGATCGGCGCGGGCTGGCGCAACTCGCATTGACGACCATCTCGTCGGGTCCGCACACGCTTCGCATCTGGGAGCGATTGCTTGGCCTGCTCAAAGAGGGCGGTGTCGAGGATGCCAAGGCGGTATGGGGAGTGGATCTGCTTACGTTGTATGTCACGGCTGTCGCGGCTGAGAAAAGCAATTGGCGCGAAAGCGGCGAGGGGCCGGGACGAGTAAAAGACGCAATCATGTCAGCGCCCGCGAAGGAATTTCCATTGGTCTTCGCCATGAAGGAAGCGTTGCTCGCCGGCGATGCCGAGGCTCGCCTCGACTGGGCGCTGGACGTCCTCATTGACGGCATCAGCGGTGGCCGGGCTCCAAAAGTCTCCCCGTAACAACTGCGCAAGCGACGAGCGCAGTACTCAAAAAACGTCATGCCAATGCTTGCCACGGCCTCGGTCCGTGCGAGCCCCTATGTCTCAAAGTTTCTTACCCAAAGGAGAATTACTATGACAGATGCAAAATTGCCAATGCAGAGCGAAGCGTCAGCACAAGCTGGCTTTACGAAGATTTACGCGGAATCCAACCCACCCTGGGATATCGGGAAGCCCCAGCCACCGTTTGTCGCGGCAGCCGACCAGATTGCAGGTCCCATACTCGACTCCGGGTGCGGCACCGGCGGCACGTCGCTGTTCTTTGCCGCTCGCGGCGAACAGGTGACGGGGATCGATTTTGTCGAAGAAGCAATTCGGCGAGCCAAGGTCAAGGCCGATGAACGCGGCCTGGATGTGGAGTTCCTCGTAAAGGATGCGATGACACTGGGCGCCTGGGACAAGCAATTCGCCAGCGTGATCGACAGTGGGTTGTTTCATATCTACGACGGAGACGAACGAAAGCGCTATGTCCAGGGGCTGGCGCACGTCCTCAAGCCCGGCGGGCGGCTTTTCCTGTTCTGTTTCAATGACGACCCATCGTGGCCTGGTGGGGGAGTGTCGCGGCAGGCGCTCTATGACGCTTTCGCCGGCGGTTGGCAGGTCGAATCGCTGGAGTTGGCGGGCGGCGAGGTAAATCCAGCATTCGAGGCGGAGTTTCCAGGGAAACTTGCAAACATGAAAATGTGGTTCGCTGTCATTCGCCGGAAAGACTAAAGCGGTGCCGGGTTGACTGTTGACAGGCGAGATTGACACCCGTGCTCTTCCACCCTTTCCGCGAATGGAAAACGCAGATCCTTCGCCTGCGCTCAGGAGCGGAAAGGATGGGTCACCCATTTCATAGGCTAGTCAAGGGTGCGCCACCCGGCCTGAGCGTGCTGGCTCGGCGGAAGTGGAGAGAGACAGCCGCGAAGGTCTTGCTGCGGACGCCAGGGGAGCTGAAGGGCTTTCTGGAGAGATGGGTAGAAGCAGGGAACAGGGATTAGGGGTCAGGGAACGGAGTGTAGAAAGACATCCTCGTTCGATGAGAGGTTTCGCGCCCTCAGTCTTGCAAATTGGCTATGCATATCGGCGAATGCTTGACGACTGGCCGGGACTAATATGTATCGGCTGTCGCTTTTGAGCTTGCCCAGACCGAGGTTCGTGCTCTGCCAGGCGCCCAAGAGCGAAGCACCTGGAACATCCGTTTATATTGGTTGTTCTCACTTCTCCCGGCACCTGGGCTACCCGCCTGAGTGTCTTGGCAGAGAAGCGCGCAGGCAGAATGCTGCCCATTAACCGTAACGAGTCTCGCTTATGGAGCTGCCAAATGAGAAAAATATCTAAAAAATTCCTAGTGTACAGCACTTCACTTCCTTTATCGTGGGTGTACAAAAATTTATCGGCACATTACGAAGTGCTATGGGGGCAGGCTTCATTATGAAAGTCGGTCGGTGGCGCGCGTCTTCGTTTGCTTTATCTTATTTCGTCAGTTGTGGATTGGGACTCGGAATTTTTCTTCTAATCAGTGGTTGCGGGGGCGGAGGCTCGGGTGCTTCAGGTGGTTCAGGTGGAGGAGGAGGGACAACCGCGACCACACTATCTGTAACGTCGATTAGCCCGACAACCCTTCCCGCCGGTTCAGGTGCTTTCTCTCTGACCGTCAACGGCTCCGGATTTGTATCGAGCAGCGTAGTGCAGGTGAGCGGAAGCGCGGAGAGCACCACCTATGTCAGCTCGACGCAACTCACCGCGACCGTTCCGGCCAGCCAGATCACGAAGGGCGCCCTGCTGGGAGTGATTGTGATGAATGGCACCGTCAGCAGCTCGGGTACGCCAGTCAACCTGGAGATTGACAACCCGGTACCAACGATCACAAGCATCAATCCAAATAGCGAAGCGGCTGGAATATCGTCGGCAGTTGTCGCAGTTACTGGAACAGGGTTCGATCCTTCTACCGTGATTGATGTCAACGGATCATCCCGAACAACCTCGTTCACGACTGCAACCCAGGTGAGCGTAACGCTCACCCAGGCCGACGTTGCCTCCATCGGCACCCTCTCGCTTACTGCTGTCAATCCGACTCCGGGCGGGGGCACATCCACCGCAGCCAGCCTGAGCGTAGTCGCGGCGCTTCCTCAGCCGCGGATTACGTCAGTCTCGCCCAGCACGGTTTACGTCGGATCGGCAGATACGGCGATCACGGTCTATGGAGCGAACTTAAGCGCGAACTCCTCAATCGAATGGAATGGCGTTCCGCTGGCAACAACGTATTTTTCCGGTTATTTCAGCGACCTGGTGGCAACGGTTCCGGCTGCTGACTTCGCTTCGACGGGCACCGCTTCGGTTACGGTCGTGACGCCGGGCGCAAACCCGCCCACATCCAATCAGTTAAGCGTGACCCTTGTGAATCCTCCCGCGCCTACACTCACCGGCTTGTCGCCGAACGCAGGACCGATCGCCACTGCCGGCGAGGTAACCTTGCAAGGAACCGGCTTCTCGTCCAGTACAACGGTCGCGGTCAACGGAACTGTGGTGCCATCGACCTACAACAATTCGACCTCGATCACCGCAACCATTCCCGCATCCAACCTTGCATTTCCCGGCAATGTCAACGTCACGGTTACAACGCCATCACCAGGAGGTGGTACCAGTTCGGGGATGCCATATACGGTGTATCTCCCCATCGCCGCGAACGACATAGTTTTCAACACGGCGGATGGTCTCTTATATGCATCTTTGCCTGTAACCACGGCTGGAGTTACAGGGAATTCCATAGTTGGAATCGATCCGACGACCGGGAATATCAAGCGTCAAATCTGGGTCGGCAGTAATCCGAATAAGTTGGCTCTCTCATCAGATGGAACGCAACTGTTTGTAGGCCTTGACGGCGCAACCAGTGTGGCTCAGGTCGACCTGACACAAGCCAAGGTTGTGAACCAGTTCTCCCTCGGTGGCGGAGAAGGAGTCTACAATGCGCCGATGACGGCTCTCTACCTGGCTGCAGTGCCGGGGGCCCCCAATTCTGTGGCGGTGGCCACGCAGGCCGGTTTGCGCGGCGCCGGAAGCGGAATTACCGTTTACGATTCCGGAGTGGCCCGCGCCAGCGCGTGGTCTTCGGGCGAAGGCCCGATGAGCTTCGGCTCTTCGGCGTCGACGCTCTACGTACTTTCAGGCTCGACGGTGGAAGAACTAACCATCGGGCCCACCGGAGTTACGGCGCCCACCGCGCTCGCAACTCTCTCCCAGCAGGCGAACTGGCTCCAGTACGACAACGGCAACCTGTATCTATCCTCAGGACAGGTCCTGAATGCTTCAACTGGAACGCTTCAAGGGACGCTCTACAGTAGCGCGAGCACACCGGCATCCGGTCCAATCGTGTCCGACTCAAGTGTTGGCCGCGCCTATGTGGCACTTTCCTCCTATGTCGGTAACAGCGGTTCGGTGCTGGCCTTCGATGAGACTTCTTTCAATTTGCTTGGAAGCATTGTCGTGAACGGCGCCGGTGAAAGCGGATATGGGTCCTCCTTCGAGAAGATTGTGCGCTGGGGACAGAATGGGCTTGCGCTCAATGCCAGTCCCGGTCCCTTCACCTCGCAGTCCCAGTTGTTCATCTTCCAGTCGCCTTTGGTAAAGGATCTGTCGACCTCTCCGGCAGACCTTTCGGTTACTCTGGACGCTCCAACTACGGCGACCGCGGGGACGTCCGTCTCTTGGGTGGCCACGGTCAAGAACCTGGGTCCGAATCCGTCGGAAGGCGCGACGGTATCCCTCGCCCTGGATTCATCGCTGGTGGTCGGAAGCGTTACGGCTAGCGCAGGCTCGTGTGGCACTGGCACTACCTTCAGTTGCGATCTAGGGACGCTCGCCAACGGAGCAAATGCGACCATCACCGTGAATGCGACACCGACTCAGGCGGGAACGCTCGCGGGCACGGCCTCTGTCGCTTCCGTAAGTGACGATCCAACGCCGGAAAATGATCAATCCACGACCAGCACTGCAGTGACAGGCAGCGACTATAGCGCGGTGCCTGTTATCTCTGTCATTTCGCCAAACTTAGTTCAGGCCGGTTCGAGCGCTTTCACGTTGACGGTGTCCGGAATCGGGTTCAATGCTAATTCGACGGTGAATCTGGGCAACGCTGCACTGGCAACCACCTTCGTCAGCGCCACGCAGCTCACCGCAGCCGTCACGGCTCCTGAGATCGCGAACTACGGCTGGGCGCCGGTTACGGTTTCCAACCTATCCTCTGGCGGAGGCGTTTCGCAGATCGCGCCCCTGACGATCTTTGAGCTCGTGAACGTGCCTGCGAGCGGATTGCTGTTCGATCCCTACGCGCAGTGGCTCTATGCCACTATTCCGAGCACGGCTACGGGCATCACGGGCAATTCGGTCGTACAGATCAATCCCGTCACCGGTGCAGTCGGCACGCCTGTCGCCATCGGAAGCCAGCCCACGGTGATGACAGAAACCACAGACGGCGATTATCTGTACATCGGTCTAAGTGGTTCCGATAGCCTGGCCAAATTCAATCTGCTAAACCAAAGCTTAACTGCCACCATTCCCCTCACGTATAACTCGGAGGGCACCACAGCGCTTTCGCTGGCCGCCATGCCCGCCAATGATGACACTCTGGCGATCGGCATCTCCAACGGGTGGAATACCTTTGGCATCTTTGACGTAAGCGGCAATACAGGCAGTTTCCGCACGAAGCTGTCAGGAATTTACGAGGGCAATAATCCTGTTTTTGCGAGTCCGACGGAGCTGTACGCGTTCGACAGCCAGACGTCAGGCGCGGAGTTCTATCGTTACAGTGTGGATCCGGCGAGCGGCCTTACATTCATCGACGGCACCACTCTCAATGGCATGGGCGGTTATGGGGGCGCAATTCAACTGGAGAATGGCCTGATTTATGCCGTTGGCGGAGGCATTATTGATCCGTCGACCACTCCACCTTCGCAGGTGGCCACTCTGAAGTTCATCGATTTTTACGGTTCTGGCTCGACCCCAGAGGGCGCCGGACTGGCAGCCGATCCATCTCTCAATAAGGAGTTCCTGATGTTAGAGAATTTCGCAGGAACTTTCGCTTTTGGGCTGACACGTTACGACCTCGGTACGTATCTGCCTGAAGCCGTGCTGGAGATGCCCTCATCGTATTCCTCAATTACCAGCGGCTGGAACATGTTGCGCTGGGGCCAGGACGGAATGGCCTTGCTGACATCAACCGAGAATTACGCGACGGCTCAAACGACAACCTCGCTCATCCTGCTGCGTGGCCCCTTTGTCGCTCCTCAGGAACTCGGAACAGCTACAGCAGCGAGCCTTACGAGCAGTTCGGCCACGAGCATTACCCACGGCAGGGGCAACACCCTCCTGACTCTCACGGGGGCAAATTTCCTGCCTGGCGTCGCGGTAACATGGAATGGGAGCTACCGGACAACAACCATCGTGGATTCGGCGCACGTCACGGTGGCGATTCCGGCAAGCGACGTGGCAAACGCAAGCTCGGCATCGCTGGTCGCCACCAACCCCGGCGCTCCGGCTTCGAATCAACTCTCCATCACCATTAATTGATTGACTGCGGATGCCGCCACCATGCGCGGCATCCGCTTGAACTCCATTCTTGTCGACTGGCCAAATCGCTCGATGACCGAAGATTGAGCGCAACTGGATTACTCCCCGAAAACGTCCATGCCGCCACGATTGTTGCCAATTGCCATGCAGCATTCCCTAGTCCCTAGTCCCTCGCCCTACTCTCGGTTCTTCTTGTGAATCTCGATGGCGAGGCGCTTGATTTTCTGGTTGAGGGTAGAGAGGGGGATGTGGAACTGCTCGGCGGTTTCGGTCTGGTTCCAGTTGCAGCGCTCGAGCTTCTCGATGATGATGCGGCGCTCAATGTCTTCGAGGATGTTGAAGAGCGAGCTGTTGGGGTTGTGGGCCAGCAGGGCGTCCTGGAAGCTGCGGCCGGTGATTTGGCCGGGCAGCAGTTCCGAGCCGATGATGGGCCCAGAGGAGAGCACCACGCCGCGCTCGATGGCGTTTTCCAGTTCGCGGACGTTGCCGGGCCACTCGTAGTCGATCAGGGCGCGCAGGGCGTCGGCCGAGAGATGGCGCTCGGCGAGGGCGTTCTCGTTGGCGTAGAACTCGAGGAAGTGCTGCGCCAGCAGGGGAATGTCTTCGCGGCGGGCGCGCAGGGGCGGCAGATCGACGGTGATGACGTTGAGGCGGTAGAAGAGGTCTTCGCGGAAGCGGCCCTCGCGGACCTCCTGGCGCAGATCGACGTTGGTGGCGGCGAGGATGCGCACGTCCACCTGAATTTCCTGAATGCCGCCCAGGTGCATGAAGCGGCGGTCCTGAAGAACGCGCAGAATCTTGGCCTGGGTGTCCATGCCCATGGTGGCGATTTCGTCCAGAAAGAGCGTGCCGCCGTTGGCGACTTCAAAAAGCCCTTTTTTGGAGGCGACGGCCGAGGTGAATGCGCCCTTGACGTGGCCGAAGAGCGTGGATTCGAGCAACTCGCTGGGCATGGCGCCGGTGTTGATGGGGACGAAGGCCTTGTCCTTGCGCGGGGAGTTGGCGTGAATGGCCTTGGCGATCAGCTCCTTGCCGGTGCCGCTTTCGCCCTGAATGAGCACAGTGGAGCGCGAGGGCGCGACCTGGGCCACCAGGTCGAAGACCTTCAGCATGGGCTCGCTCTTGCCCACGATGTTGGCGAAGTTGTAGCGCTGCTTGAGGGTGCGCTTGAGCTGGAGATTCTCTTCTTCGGCGCGATGGCGGGCGACGGCGGAGCGGATGTCGGCCAGCAGCTTTTCGTTGTCCCAGGGCTTCTGGACGAAGTTTTCCGCGCCGGCGTGGATGGCGTCAACGACGTTGTCCACGGTGCCATAGGCAGTGATCATGATGACGGGCAGCTCGGGCTGGCGCTCCTTGATCTGGGGCAGCAACTCGAGGCCGCTCTGGCCAGGTAGGGCCAGGTCGAGCAGCACCAGGTCAAAGCTCTCGGTATCCAGCATTCGCAGCCCCTCCAGTCCCTCGGAGGCCATATTGACGGAGTATCCCTCGAGGGTGAGCAGCACTTCAAGCGACTCACGGATGGAGGCCTCGTCATCGATGACAAGAATATTGGCCAGACCGGGGCTGCCGGAGGCAGCGGGGGAAGATGCAGACGGATTCAAGGGAAGTTCGACCTCAGGCATGTACGGAATTCCTCAGCATTGGAAACTCAAGATGAAAGGTTGTGCCGGCGCCGACCGCGCTTTCGACACGGATTTTGCCGGCGTGCTCCTGGATGATGCCGTAGGAGACGGAAAGCCCCAGGCCAGTGCCGCGGCGATTGCCCGGCGCAGGCGTGGTCTTGGTGGTAAAGAAGGGGTCATAGATGCGCTTCAGGTGCTCGGGAGCGATGCCGGCGCCGGAGTCGGCGACCAGCGCGGCGACGGAGTTATCGCTCTCGCTGGCCAGAGTAGCCACGCGCAGGCTGCCGCCCTCCGGCATGGCTTCCTTGGCGTTCAGCAGCAGGTTGAGAAAGACCTGCTGCAACTTGCCGGGGTTGCCGTGGATGAGGGGCAGATCCTCGGCCAGATTGAGATCGACGGCGATCTTGGCTGTCTTGAACTGGTGTTCGAGCAGGGAAAGCGTGTCGTGAATGACCTGGTTGAGGTCGGTCGAGCGGAATTCGGTCGTCGAGGTGCGCGAGAAATTCAGCAGGCCATTGGCGATTTCGGCGGCGCGGAAGCTCTGCTGGGTGATCTTGTCGAGGACCGGGCCAAGGCGTGTGTCACCCTTCAACTGCTTGGAGAGCATCTGCGCATAAGAGGAGATGACGGCCAGCGGGGTGTTGATCTCATGGGCCACGCCGGCGGCCAGCAAGCCGATGGAGCTGAGCTTGTCGGCCTGCGCGAGCTGGTTTTCCAGAGAGACGCGCTCGGTGATGTCGTCGACCAGGATGATGCGGCCGACGGAAACGAAATCGCGCGAGAGCAGGGGCGCGATGGCGATGTTGGCGATGCACTGCTCGCCGGCGCGGGTGGTAAGCGGGAATTTATAGAGGTGATGAACGCCCTGTTCGTTGCGGAGGCTATCCATCGCATCGACCAGCTCCGCGGGAAAGACGGCGCGAAGCGCCTGGCCGATGGCCTCGGCGCGGCTGAGGGCGTACATGGCCTCCATCTGCGCGTTCCAGCTCTCGATGCGGTCATCGAGGTCGAGAGCCAGGATGCCGACGTTGATGGACTCGACGATGTTTTCGTTGAATTCCTTCAGCCGCTCGAATTCGCCGATCTTCTCTTCCAGGCGGGCGTAGAGGCTGGCGTTCTGCAGAGCGATGCCGATGTAGCTGGCCAGGGATTCGAGCAGTTCCACATCTTCGCTGGAGAGGAAGTCGCCGCCGAGGGTGCGGCCCAGGCCGATGACGGCGATGGTGCGCATGACGGCTTCGTGCTGGACGCGGCAAGGCAGATAGTAGTTCAGATCGAGCAGGGCGGCGGTGCGCTGCTCGGGCGCGGGCAGGTGCAGGGCGGCTTGAGCGTTTTCGAAGAAGATGTGCGAGTGGCCGGTGGCCTGATCGAAGTCCAGAAAGCCCAAAGCCAGCGCGTCAGGCGGCGCGGCCAGGGCCTCGGCGGTCAGCCCGTGAGAGGCGGCCATGCGCAGGCTGCCAGGCTCCTCGGCCAGGAAGACGGCCACACGCGCCACCAGCAAGGTGTGCGGCAACTGCTCGACGATCGATTCCAGCAGGGCATTGAGATCGGTTTCCGAGCTGAGGCCGCGGCCAAACTCGACCAGGGCCTTGCGATAGTCGTAGCGCTGGCGGTCGAAGAGCCGGTCCACCCAGCCCTGAATCCTGCGCTTGAGCGGGTCGAAGGTGGCGGCCACGACCACAACCGTGATCACAAGGCTCATCTCGCGCACTTTTTGCGGCACGGCATTGTGGATCAGCAACCCGCTGAGCGCGATGATGCCGAAATAGACTCCGAGAATCAGGCCAGTGGAGAGCGTGTATGCCACGCCGCGCTTGAAAATCAGATCGGTGTCCATCAACCGGTAGCGGATGATGGCCCAACTGAAGGTGAGCGGCAGGAAGATCATCGAGAAGCCTGCCAGATTGGTGAGCCAGCTATACGGCTGCCAGTCGAGCAGGAAGGGAACGGCATAAAAGAGCGTGAAGGGGACAACAGCCAGCAGCGCGCCGCGGGTGAGCCACTTCAGTTGCTGGCGCAGCAGGGGTGTGTTGGCCCGATTGGAACTGAGCAGGAAGAGAACCGCCGCCAGAACGTAGAAGACGGCGTCGTAGCCGGTGCCGACCTGTTCGAGGCGGTGCTTGAGCAGCCCGGTGGCCTGCAAAGAGGTGATCGCATAAAGCCAAAGGCCAAGCAATCCAGCGCCGGGCGCGTAGATCAGCGGCAGCAGCCAGCGGCGGCCGAGATTCTTAAGCCGCTCTTCGGGGAAAGTAAGGGCAAAGTGCAGAAACAGCGCCGGCTGGAGGGATTCGGCCACGACGTTCAACCAGAAGACGGTCCAGTCAAGGGTGTCGAGGGTGCTCGTGTACTTGAGCGCGTAGAGGGCGAAGGAGACCAGGCAGAAAAGATAGAAGTGGGTGGCGCGCAGAGCAGTCCAGCGGCGGAAGAGAACGTACATGCCGATGGCCAGGTAGATGAGCCCGATCAGGCGCATACCTAGTTGCAGGCTTCGGTCCATCGGCTCGGGAATGACCTCGACGGCCGTCGAAACGCCGTTGCGCGTGATTACGTAGTCGATCTTGATGTAGCTGCCGGTGCGGGAGAGCGCCCGCGTCCAGTCGGAGACGCGATGAATGGGCGTGCTCGGAGCCTGATTGAGCGCCTCGCGCTGGGCGTTGAGCGCTTCAAGCTGGGCGCTGGCCTGATCGACGGAAGCGGCCGTGGCTTCGGAGGCGGGATTCACTTCGTTGAGCAGGGGCCGTTTCTGAATGACGCCGCGCCGGCCGGAACTCTCGGGCGGCTGCTTCACGCCGGTGAGCAGGTCTTGCGCCTGGATGCCAGCGCGCTGTCCGGGGCTGTTGGGCAGCACCTTGTCCGCCACCAGTCCGCTGCCGTCGGCTGCCTCGCGCCACCAGACGCCGTCATCGGGTTGCTGGGAGTGGCGCTCCTGCCAGAGGTTCAACCCCGCCAGCAACACCAGGCCGGCCGTAACCACGGCCAGCAGCGTCAATTGCAAACGGTCAATGAACCTTGTTTCCATCGGGGGAAGGCCCTAAATCTTTATTCTGTCCTCATGCACGTTGGTTGCCATGCGAAGAAATACGCCGAAAAGGAAGCACTAAAGGACAAGCAATTGAGAACAAGCAAGATAAAGACGCCTGATTTTGGGAGATGTCACCCAGGATCAGAAAGAAAACCAGGAAAAATACAGTAATTTACATAATACCTACAACAAAAGGGATTGGTCTACTGAAAATAGTATCGGAAGGCGACAGACTATCGCGCTGGTGTTCCTGGGCCAGCAGCGCGCGAAGGCGTATTTTGCAGGCCAGAAGGGTGCGCAGCTCTCGAGAACGAAACCCGGCCGCGCCGTTGCGAGTTCTTGCGGGGCTGGATTAGGATGATTGAGAAATTCGCAGGCAAATCCTTGCGGGGGTATCTCTGATGCGCTCTGTTTTCTTACGCGGGCTGAGCGGGCTGGCAGGTTGTTTGCTGCTTTCAACGGCGGCGCTGGCCGGTGGCCATAATGCCGCCGAGTATCCACTGCGGGTGCGCATTTACCAGGAAGGTGGGGTTTCGCATTACTACGACCGGTCTCTGGAAACGGTCGATGGGGAGGGCCGTGCGAATCTCTTCGAGAACGGCGAGCCGCGCGGCTTCGACTTCAGCTACCGGTGCCAAGAACGGCTGAGGACTTCCGCGGGATCTGAGACGTATCCTGCGCGGTGGAGGAAGCAGAACCAGACGCTGGAAATTCTGCTGCCGCAGTTCGGCAAGCCAGGGGCGTACGACGCTTGCGAGCTGAAGGTGCTGATGAAGGCCGATGCTGTTTATCACCGGCACAATGGCTTGCTGGGCGAAGAGCCGGCGGCAAAATACAAGCAGTGGATGGAAAAGGTGCAGTACGACCCGGAGCATGACAAGAATGAGCCGGTGGAAACGGCGCCCGCTCCTGCGCCGGCGCAGAAGCCTGCGGGAACGAGCGCGCTGCAGTAAATCGCGCGCAGCAAGAAATCGTGTGATGGCAAGCGGGGCGGCGCAGTCTGCCTCGCTTTTTATATAAACCAGAATTGCCAGAGGGATTGTAAACTTGCAGCCGGTGCGGGCGTCTACCAGAGTGATGGCAGCCGGCACAGCATTGGAAGCGATGACCATGGCTACGGCAGAGAAGATTGCCGCCGAGGAGTTTTCGGCTGTCGTTACGAAGCATCGTCCGCATATCTTCCGGTTTCTGCTTTCGTCGACGCGCGACGTGGACCTGGCCGAGACGCTGACGCAGGAGTGTTTTCTAAAAGCGCACCGGAACTGGGGCAGCTTTCGCGGCGAGTCGAGCGCGATGACCTGGCTGATGCGCATCGCCATCAACCTGCAGAAGGACCACTGGCGCAACCGGCGGATGCAGTTCTGGCGGCAGGCGCAGACGCACTCGGTGGATATGGACGAGGCCAGCGAGTGGCTGCCCAGCGGAGAACGCTCCGTGGAGCAGAAACTGATGGCGCGGGAGCGGGTGGGGCAGGTGGGCAAGGCTGTCGAGGGGTTGAGCGAGCGCCAGCGGACGGTGTTTCTGCTGCGCTACGTGGAAGAGATGGAGTTGAAAGAGATTGCGCTGGCCACGGGATTGAACGAGGGCACGGTGAAGGCGCACCTTTCGAGGGCATTGGCAAGAGTGCGCGCGGAATTGGGGGGGAAACGATGAGATTCGAGAAAAAGGCTGGCGGGGCTAGCGAAGTTAGTGGAGTTGGCGGGGTTAGTAAATTCACGGACGAGGCAGCTCTGGGCGTGGAAGTGGATGAGGCCATTCGGGACTTTCGCTTGAGTGTTCATGCCTGGAGCGAGGCGGCCTACAGCCGGCCGCGGACGGCGCCGGCGGCGGCTGTGCGGAGGCATCTCTGGCGGCTGGCATCGGCGTGGGCTCTGGGCTGCGTCCTGGTCATTGGCGGCGTTTCCACGGGAGGGGTCTACGAACACCACCAGCGGGAAGTGAGGATTGCCGCGGCGCGCGCGGCCGAGCAGCAGAGGCAAGCCGCGCAGGAGCGTGCCCGCCAGGAGGAAGAGGATTTGCTGGCCAAGGTGGACAGCGACGTATCGCGGGAAGTTCCGAGCGCCATGGAGCCGCTGGCTCAACTGATGGCCGGGGACGAGACCCAGTAAGAACGAAATCGGGAGACAGAAACTGCCCATTGAGGGATTGAGGCAAAGGAGAAGATATGAGGGCATTTGGAGCGATGAGGTTGGGATTGGCGATGGCGGGAGTCTTGCTGGCGGGAACGGCGCTGGCGCAGGGGCCCGGCGGCGGCATGGGACCGGGGCCGGGATTCGGGGAGCACAGGCCTCCGATGGAGAGAGCCTTCGGACCCCAGGGCGAGCATGGACGCTGGTGGAACAACCCGAAGGCCGTGGAGCGGCTGAAACTGACCGAGGAGCAGCGGAAGGCCTTTGACGGCATTTTGCTGGATCACCGGAAGACGCTGATCGACCTGAGGGCCAACGTGGAGAAGGCGGAGCTGGAGATGGAGCCGCTGATGAGCGCCGACCAGCCGAACGAGGCCAGAATTCTGGCGCAGATCGACAAGGTGGCGCAAGCCAGGGCGGAACTTGAAAAGGCGAATGCGCGTTTTCTGCTGGCGATCCGGAACAAGCTGACGCCGGAACAGTGGAAGCAGATACAGGCCTTCCGCGCCAGCCACGGCGAAGAGCGCGGATGGGAACACCACGGCCAGGGAGCGGATCGGCAGGGACCGGGCGGCAGGAAAGAGGGCGGCCAGTTCCATCACCAGGCGCCACCACCTCCGCCGCAGGCAGTTCCGCAAGGCGCGGAACCGCCGGAGCCCGCAGCTCCTGGAGCGGGAGACGCGCAGTAGAGAGGGATTGCAGAGCAAGTTCCAGGCAAAGAGCATTCAGGACCAACGGCGGCAGGAGGCGATTCTCCTGCCGCCGTTTTTTGTGCAAAAAAGCGAGAGGCAGTGAATAAGTGTGAATGGGAAAGGCTGATCAGTGCGCTGCAACTGGCCCTTCCCTGTCGCGAAGCGAGACAGAGAGGTGGAGTGCAACGATACAGGCGCTGAATCGCTTTGAGACAGGAATTGAATGGAAGTTGGACAGCTTGATTCAGCCTGCGACAAAGAGGGGTGGAAGCGGTTCTTAATTTTGTGACTAAAGTTATTTCCGGCTGGTCCGATGAAGGGGGTGGATGCAAGAAAGCCCATCCGGAAGAACCGGAGAGCCTGGCGGAACGAAAGATGCACCGCAGGCGAAGCGCGATTCAATGCATCAAGAAGGAGTACCTTCCATGGCCCTCGGAGTTTTGAACAATCTTTCAGCGATCTACGCAGAGAACAACCTGAACAAGACCAGCACCAGCTTGCAGACGGTGTTGCAGCAGTTGTCCTCCGGTTCCAAGATCAACTCCGGCGCGGATGACGCGGCCGGTCTCTCGCTGGTGAACGGCCTGGAGGCCAACTCGACGGCTCTGACCCAGTCGGCGACCAACGCCACGGAAGGCGTGGGTCTGCTGGATGTGGCCGATGGCGCGCTGTCGCAGGTGACGAGCCTGCTGGACCGGGCCATCACGCTGGCCACGGAAGCCTCGAACGGCACGATGAACAGCTCGCAGGAGCAGGCGGCGAATCAGGAGTACACGTCAATTCTCTCCGAGATCAATAACATCGGATCGACGACTACATATAACCAGGAGCAGGTTTTTGGCGGCAATACGACAGCCATCTATACTGGCGACTCCTCGACGGTTGGCTCTTCGATTGACGATCTGTACATTCGCACATTGTCATCCTCCAGCGTGGGCGATACCGACGGCGCCATGTCGTACAGCATGGGCAAGGACAACGTGTTCATCAATCTATCGAGCAGCACTGTGAATGCGTCAGCGTCCGACAGCCTGGGCGCGAGCACGGCCACCACCTCGATTTCGGTCAACTATCTGACCAAGGGTGCGGACGGCGCGGTGACGACTGCAACCGCGACGATCAGCGCCGGCGCCGGCACCAATTATGCGAATACAGCGCAGGGATTGATCAACGCCATTAACAATTCGGGCCTGGGGCTGACCGCGACATTCAGCACGGCGTCCGAGGCGGGGACCGCGGCAGTTTCCAGCGCGCTGGGCACAGGCACGGAAACCGGCATCCTGATCACCGGGCAGAATGTGGGCGCAGGAACCGTTCCGGGCGAGGTGGGCACGCTGACGGAGACAGGCGCAGCCGGCAGCACGCTGGGCGGGACCCTCACCATCGGCAGCACCAATATCGCCCTGGGCACGGCGAACTCCACCGACACGCTCGCCAATCTGGAGACGACGATCAACGCCGGAGACTATGGAGTTACGGCATCCATCAGCGGCTCAACGCTGACGCTGACCTCGACTAACTCGACGATCAATGTGTCCAGCACCGATCTGACGGATGCCGGTGGGACTTTGACGCTGGGCAACGTGCCGACGTCGCTGTCGGAGATGAGCACCAGCGCGGGCACGATCGGTACTTTGACTTTGACAGGAGATACGACCTCTGGCGATACGCTGACCGGCGCGCTCAAGATTGTGGGAGCCAACGGCATCACCAAAACCGTCACGGTCTCGGCGGCAAACGGCAATAACACGATCTCGACCTTGGCGACCTATATCGACAATCTGGATATTGGCGTGACGGCCACGCCCTCCAGTTCCGGCACAACCGCGACCCTGACCTTTGCTTCCACAACGGCAGACTCCGAGGCGAGTGTTTCCGTCAGCACGGCTTTTTCCGACACACAAACCGGAAACACCACGGCGGCCTTCAGCTATGCCGGAAGCACAGTGCCGACGGCGTACTACAGCACGGGAATCTCGGGCAACGTAACGGATACCACGACGAACGGCGGGACGCTGGTGACGGCTCTGACCACCGATACGGATGGCGCGAGCGGAGTGGCGACGACCAGTTATTCGGATGACGCCGGGCAGTCTCTGAGCGGCACGGACCTATTGACCCAGAGCGATGCAGAAACCGCACTGACCGATCTGAACAAAGCCATCACCGACGTGGCGGCAATGGACGGCTACATCGGCGCGCAGATCAATACGCTGAACTCGGTCAGTTCGGTGCTGACCACGCAGCAGGAAAACGTGACCTCGGCGCAGAACGCCATCCAGGCCACCGACTATGCCTCCGCTACCTCGGCCATGTCGAAGTACGAGATTCTGAGCCAGACCGGCATTGCTGCTTTGGCGCAGGCCAACAGCGTGCAGCAGGAAGTGACCAAGCTTTTGCAGTAACTCAGAGTTAGTTTTCAACGCACGATTGCAGTAATTTCAAGACAACCCAGGGACGGGCGGCGGCAAAGGTTGAACCTTTGCCGCCCATTTTTTTACAGTGGACAGTGGACAGTGAGCAGTGAACAGTTTGCCGGGTTGGGGTTGAGGCTTCCCACCCTTTTGCCAGTAAAAAGGCGAAAGGATGGGGCACCTTCATGGGTGAGGTACCCGGCTCGCGGAATTACCCCGGAAGCGGCGAATCAACGCGTCGATGAGACGACCAAGCAGGTACCACCAGAGGGTTCCAACCACGCCCCACAACACGAATGCGATGCCTGCCTTCGCGTCACTGGCGAAGATGACGCTGAAGGCAATGAAAGAAAAAGGAAGATCCGCGATCAGAAGTATGGCGAACGGCAGTCCGGAGGGGCCACCCATCAGAGACTGACCGGATCCTGCGAACAGAGCCCACATGGCGACAAACAAGAACGCGTGGACAGCAGGAGCGATGTATTTGGCTTGCGCGGGTCCACTCATTGGCATTACCAGCGGTTCCAGATTTTACGCAAGGATAACATCCAGACCGAACGCACTCTGCTGTCAAGAAGGCTCCGGTTCGTGGTCTCCCACCCTTGCGCCAGAAAAACGCGCAAGGATGGGGCACCCTCATGGGTGGGGCACCCAGCCATCAGAATATCCAGAAACGCACTATTGCAAACGCCATTATGGAAAGCAAGAGGGCTAAAAGCTGTCTCGCTGTGCACCTCGGAGGAAAAATCCACCAAAGAAATGCCCCCAGAAGGATGCCAATGCTCCAAGCTAACTGTGGATGCGTCTTGAATATCTCGCGCGCAAGTTCAGCAGGCGCAACCAGCGCGATGCACTTGATCCCGATTATTGGAAATGAGCCGCGGCTTCGGTCTATTCCTGACAGGTTGCATTCCCCAACATTGCTCTGCATTGCGTTCTCCATTTCACCACTGCGGAATGGGCGAGACCGTCGAAAAACTGTTGCCAGATCTTCAAACGTCATAGGACGTTTGGTATGCAAAAACCGGGTGCCCCAGGTCTCCATTTTGAGACCAGAGAGTCGACGACCTCAACAAGTCTAGTCCACTGTGCCTCAAATTTTTCAACGGCGCCGCGTCTCTGGTTCCCTAATCCCTAATCCCTGCCTTTTCCCACTCTCCGCTGGTCAGGTACTCGTGAATCGACGCGGCGGCCTTGCGGCCTGCTGCCGGGTGCCCCATCCTTGCGGCTTGTTTCTGCCGCAAGGGTGGGTGAGCACGAACCTCTGTCGACGCCCGGCTGGAGTTGGCAATTACTAACTGCCTTACCACTCTCCCGTTGTCAGATACGCATGAATCGAGGCGGCGGCTTTGCGGCCTGCGCCCATGGCCAGAATTACCGTGGCGCTGCCGGTGACAATGTCGCCGCCGGCAAAGACGCCGCGCTTGCTGGTGCGCAGGGTTTCCGGGTCGGCCACGATGTAGTTGCGCGGGGTGGTTTTCAGATCGGGCGTGGTGCTCTGGATAAGCGGATTGGCGGTGGTGCCGACGCCGATGATGGCCACATTCGCGGGCAAATCAAACTCCGAGCCCTTGACCTCGACCGGGCGGCGGCGGCCGCTGGCGTCCGGCTCGCCCAGTTCCATGCGCACGCAGCGGGCGGTGGTGAGCCAGCCTTTCTCGTCGCCGAGGAAAGCGACCGGGGCGGTCAGCATGTGAAACTCGACCCCCTCCTCGCGGGCGTGCTTCACTTCTTCGGCGCGGGCCGGCATCTCGGCTTCGGAGCGGCGATAGACGAGAGTCGCTGTCCGCGCGCCCAGACGCCGCGCCGTGCGCACCGCGTCCATGGCCGTGTTGCCGCCGCCCACCACGATCACGTCGCGATCGCGGCAGTCGTAGATCGGCTCATCGTAGGCAGGGAACTGGTAAGCGCGCATCAGGTTCACGCGCGTCAGAAACTCGTTGGCCGAGTAGACGCCGTTGAGGTGCTCGCCGGGAACGCCGAGAAAGACCGGCAAACCCGCGCCAGTAGCTACAAAAACGGCGTCGTAGTGCTCGTCGCGCATCAACTCGTCCACGGTGACGCTCTTGCCGACGACCACATCGGTTTCGAACTCGACGCCCATGCGGCGCAGGTTGTCCACCTCGCCCTTGACGATGGACTTGGGCAGGCGAAACTCAGGGATGCCATAGATGAGCACGCCGCCCAGCTCATGCAGAGCCTCGAAGACGCGCACGCGATGGCCCTTCTGGATGAGGTCTCCGGCAGCCGATAGCGCCGAAGGACCGCTGCCGACGATGGCCACGCTCTTGCCCGTGGAGGGCGCGTTGGCGGGCAGGCCGAGCTGGCCGCTCTGCCGCTCGTAGTCGGCCACAAAGCGCTCCAGGTAGCCGATGGCCAGGGGCGCGCACTTGCGGCCCAGAATACATCCGCCCTCGCACTGGTTTTCCTGCGGGCAGACTCGTCCGGTGATGGCGGGCAGCGCATTGTCCTCGCGCAGCTTGGCGGCCGCGGCCAGATAATCGCCCGCCAAAGTTAGGGCGACGAAGTCCTTGATCTTCACGCCCACAGGGCATTTGCCGACGCAGGCCGGCTTGGAGCAACTGAGGCAGCGCTTTGCTTCGGTCAGGGCGGCATCCGCCTCCAGGCCCAGGTTCACTTCCTCAAAGTTGCGGCTGCGCACGGCGGGGTCGCGCTCCCGCATGTGCGCGCGCTCAATCTTCATGCGATCTTTCAAGGGGAGAGCGTTCTGTTCAGTCATGATGAGCCTCCCCGGCCGCCAATTCCGCTCGAAGCTCGGCCAATTCCGTTTCCTTGTTCTGCTCGAAGCGCTTCAGAGACTCGCACTCCTTGTCGCGATACATGGCGTTGCGCTGCATGAGGACCTCGAAGTTGACCAGCGAGGCGTCAAACTCCGGCCCGTCCACGCAGGCGAATTTGCTCTGGTTGCCCAGCAGAACCCGGCAGCCGCCGCACATGCCGGTGCCATCGACCATGATGGAGTTCAGGCTGACCATTGTTTTGATGCCGAGCGGCGCAGTCATCCGCGCCACGGCGCGCATCATCGGCACCGGGCCGACGGCGAGCACAAAGTCGATCTTGCGTCCGGCGGCGATCAGTTCGTCGAGCTTCTTGGTGACCAGGCCGTGTTCGCCGTAGCTGCCGTCGTCGGTCATGATGAAGGTCTCATTGCTGGCCTGGCGCACTTCGTCTTCGAAGATGACCATTTCAGCCGAGCGCGCGCCTTCGATGAAGACCACCTGATTGCCGGCGGCCTTGAGCGCGTTGGAGGTGGGCAGCGCCATGGCCGTGCCCACGCTGCCGGAGAGAATCACCGCCGTGCCATAGTTCTCGATCTCCGAGGGCTTGCCGAGTGGGCCAACGATGTCCAGAATGGAGTCGCCCGCTTCCAGGCAATTCAGGAGCGAAGTGGTCTTGCCGATGGCTTGCACCACGATGGTGACCGTGCCGGCCGCGGGGTCAGACGACTTGACAGTGAGCGGGATGCGCTCGCCCTTCCCATGCAGCCGGAGAATGATGAACTGGCCCGGCTGGTGCTTGCGGGCGATGCGCGGCGCCTCAATCACAAACTGCTTGATGTTGAGGCCGACCTTGCTGGCTTCCAGAATTCTGTACATGAAGGCATGACTCCGATTTGATGAAGACTCGATACACTTTGCTTCCGCATCGCGCACGAATGGGGAGACTGAATACAAAAATGAATCGTACACCCAAGCGCAGGCGTGGGCACATGCGACCCTATCACTACTCTCTAGGATAATCCGGCATCAGGAAAGTGTACCGTGTGATTCGGATTGCTGGGAGGCTGTGGCGTTTTTGATCGCGACCCGATCTCGGGCAAAGTTCAGCCTCAGTCTTGCAAAGACAGGTTCTTTTTCGCTTCGGCTTCCATGGCGGGAAGCACCGCTTGCATGCGCTCGAACTCGGGGCGGCCGTGGAGGGCTTTGAGGCGCGGGTCGGCGAGCATCTGGAAGAACCAGGGGCAACGCGCCTGCTCGGCCACGCGCAGTTCGGCCAGGGCTGCGTCCATGTCACCGAGCGCCACATGAACCGCAGGGGTAAAGGAATTGAGAAGGAAGCGTTCGCGGCTGAGCCATTGCAAGCGTTCGAGGATGGCGCGGGCTTCATCCCCGCGGCCGGCGCGGGCCAGGGCGTAGGCGTGAACGGCGGTGGCAAGGTCAAAGGACGGCTGGCGCCGCGCGAGGCCGCTGGCAAGTTGCGTGGCGCGCGCCGGCTCCCCATTGCAGGCGAGAATCAAGGCCCCGTAGAGATTGGTGAATTCATGCTCGGGGAAGCGGCTGAGGACCTCCCGGATAAGCTCTGCGCTTTTGGCGGCCTGTCCATCCAGGTGAAGCGCCCAGGCCATACGGCTTTGCAGCCATGGCGAAGAGGGATCCAGTTGGATGGCCGCTCGCAGCAGAGCGATGGCCTCGGCAAAACGGTGGCGGCTGAGGGCGAACGCCGCGCGCGCGCGCGTGATCCAGGGATTGTGCGGCAGATGCGCGCTGGAGGAAAAAGCCAGCAGGGCCGCGGGCAGGTTGCGGTCGAAGTGGAAGTTGATCCAGCCGAGCGCGGGAAGCAGAGCCACGGCCTGAGGAGGAGTACCAGGAATCGATTCCGCGGCCCGATGCACAAGCTCCGCTGACACGGAGGGAGACATGAAGCCATTGAAGGCCGCGGCGACGCACAGGTCCGCCAGGTCAACTTTCGCGGAAGTCAGCGAGGGATCAAGTTCGATGGCTCGCAACAGGCTTTGCAGTCCGTCCTGCATCCGATGGCGATGAAACGTCCGCCACTCATGGCGACCGCGCAGAAATAGCTCGTAGGCTTCCGTCTGGCGGGATTCGTGTTTGTCTCCAGCTTCGCTGATCGCCGAGGCGGAAATATCGAGGCCGGTCCTGTCCATCCCCGGCGGCGAAGCCGTGCCGTCCCACGAGGGCGAGTCAAGCGCTTCCGCCGCGGTTTCCGGATCGCCTGGGAGCACAAAACAGAGCCGGCAGGCGAGCCGGTGAATCAGCTTTCGCTCCAGGCTGTCGCTGCGGCCCTGCGGCGCGAGCAAATCTTCAACCCAGATCTGCACTCCATCCTCGACCCGGATCATCTCCGCGCGCAGGCGGTAATGCGAGCAGAATGCCTGCAGGGTTCCGGTCAGCACCAGATCGGCCTTGAGTTCACGGCCAATCTGCTGGGCCGTGAGGCCGCGCAGAGCCAGGCTGAAAACCGAGTCCCTGGCCAGCATCGCAACGGATGGCTGAGGTGCGCCGGTGAGGCTGGTAATGACCTGTTCGGCAATCGCCGGCCCAAGATGCTCCGGGACCAGGTAGCGGGTACTGAAGGGCATAATGGCGAGTCGCGGGAGCGTCCTGGGCGGCGCGGCGCCGTGGTCCCTGATCTCGGCCGAGAAGCGGTAGCCGCGCTTGTAGATGGTCTGAATGCACACATCCGGTTCAAGCCGCGCGCGCAAGCTGGACATGCACTTGAGAACGCTGTCGGCCGTCACGTGCACTTCGCCCCAGAGTTCATGCTTCAGTTGCGCGGGAGAGACAACCTGGCCAGAGTGCGCCATCAGCAGTCGCAGAGCCGCCAGTTCTTTGGGAGGCAGGTGAACCAGCGCCTCACCGCGCCAGAGCGTTCCATCGGCGTCCAGACGGAGCCCTGCAAAGGAACAAGCCCGCTTTCCTGTCTGGCGGCCAGAACCGGTCTGCTCATCTCCGTGAGCCGAGATCGCTTGCCGTGGACCCGGAGACTCGGTTTTCTGGCCACTGCGCGCAGCCGAGAGATCCTCTATCGTCGCAGCCAATGCACTTCCTCGAATCCTGGGCAATACGGTTGCCGATCCCCTGCCGATGAGGCGCAAGGGAAAGCCAGCCAACAAACAGTGGTCGAGGGGAACTGCGCGAGAAACAACCCAGAGGAAAAAAAGTGCAACAGTCCCGACGAAGACTTTTGCTTCGATGAGCCCAGTGCTTTTGGTGTCGCACTGATTATCTGCTTTAGAATGCGCTCGGGATGAGATTGAATCAGATTTTTCCTGTACACGAAGTAATCCGAGAGAGATTACCAGGTAACCATTAAGCCAACCCTGCCCGTTGAGCGCATATGGTTCATTATATGTTGTTTAGATGCGTTTTTGAGGTGAAGATGGCGTAACGCTGCTTCGACTCCGCGACGCGCCAGGGCCACATGCAATGGAACCGCCGGGGGAATGTTCAGGAAAACTTCAGGGTTTGGTCAGCAATTCGAGGGCCGGCAGGTGTCAGGCTGACAGAGACTCTGTCGGCATCTGACATTCTTCGCGCAAGCGCGAGCCGGACAGAGAGGAGATTGTCATGACAAAGCCCGTTTCCTATGCGCAGTGGGCTCTTGAGCCTTACTGCATCGGGATGAAGCTGCGCTCGCTGCGCACTCAGAAGCGGCTGACGCTTTCGCGCCTGGCGGCCGAAACCAAGCTGTCGACAGCGCTGCTCTCCAAACTGGAGACGAACCGCATGATTCCCACGCTGCCCACGCTGGCCACCATCAGCCGTGTCTACGGCGTGGGCATGGGCTACTTCTTTTGCGAGCCAGCCAGGCACACGCTCTCGATCACGCGCAAGGGCCATCTGCAAGGGGATGCGCGCGGACTGGAGGCGGCGAAGATCACGCCGTTGAATGCGCCGGAGGAAGGCGCTCGGCTGGCGGCGCAGATGATCGAGTTTCCTGCCGGTGGAAGCTCCAGCATGACGGACGTCTTCCGCGAAGCCTGCGGCGTGGTGTACGTGCTGGAAGGGAAGTTGCAGTTGGATGGGGGCGGGATGAGCGAGGTGTTGGAGGCCGGCGATTGCGCCTGCATTGAGAGCGAGATGGCGCTGGGCTGGAGCGCCGCGGGCAAGCGCCGCTGCCGGATTCTGGCGGTGTTGCCGGTCGCCGAGGGCGCGGAAAACTGACCGGCGAGCGCGCTGAAGTTGGCTCGCATCCGGGGTCAGTCTGTAGGATGGTTTGCAAGCAAGGAGTTTCTAGCCATGCGACCGAACCTCAACCTGATGAAAGCAACTCTGACCGGCGCCCTGGGCGGCCTGCTCTTTGGCTTTGACACGGTCGTCATCTCCGGCGCAATCGACGCGCTGGTGAAGCTTTACAATCTGAGTCCGCAGGGCAAGGGCTGGACGGTGGCCATCGCGCTGATCGGCACGGTGGCGGGAGCGCTGGGCGCAGGGCATGCGGGTCAGAAGCTGGGCGGGCGCGAAACGCTGCGCATCACAGCCGTGCTCTATGTCATTTCGGCCATCGGCAGCGCCCTGGCGTGGAACTGGCCCGTGCTGATGCTCTTCCGCTTTGTCGGCGGCCTGGGCATCGGCGCTTCGTCGGTGCTGGGTCCGGTTTACATTGCCGAGCTTTCTCCGGCCAAGTGGCGCGGACGGCTGGTCGGAGCCTTCCAGTTCAACGTGGTCTTCGGCATTCTGGTGGCTTACACCTCCAACTACCTCATCCGCATGTTGCATCTGGGCGCGGCGGAGTGGCGCTGGCAGGTGGGCGTGGCCGCCCTGCCGGCCATCGTGTTTCTCGCGCTGTTGTTCGGCATTCCCCGCAGCCCGCGCTGGTCGGCCTCGAAAAGTCGTAACGATGAGGCCCTGGCCGTGCTCAGGCTGATGGGCGAGCCTGACCCCGAGGCCGAACTGGCCGACATCCGCGCGGCTCTCGCCGAGGAGCACGCGACGGCTCACGAGCCTGTTTTTCAGCGGAAGTACCTCTATCCGCTTTTCCTGGCCATCAGCATCGGCGCATTCAACCAACTGGCTGGCATCAACGCCATCCTCTATTACCTGAACAGCATCTTTGCCGCAGCCGGCTTCAGCCAGGTTTCCGGCGACCAGCAGGCCATCGCCATCGGCTTCACGAATCTCGTTTTCACCATTGTGGGCATGAGCGTAATCGACAAGCTGGGCCGCAAAACTCTCCTATTGATTGGCGCGGCGGGTACGGCCGGCTGCCTTGCGGCCGTCTCGTGGCTCTTTGCCACCAACAGCCACCCCGGAGCGCTGGTCTGGGTGCTGATTACCTACATCGCTTTCTTCGCGCTCTCACAGGGAGCGGTTATCTGGGTTTACATTGGCGAAGTCTTTCCCAACGCCGTTCGCTCCAAGGGCCAGGGCGTGGGCAACGCCAGCCACTGGATCATGAACACCCTGATTGCGCTGGAGTTTCCGGTCCTGGTGGCGCACATCGGCCGCAGCGCGCCGTTCACCTTTTTCGCCATCATGACCGCGATTCAGTTTGTGGTGGTGCTGTTTGTCTATCCGGAGACCAAGGGGCAGACGCTGGAGCAGTTGCAGCGCAAGCTGGCGCGGGCGAAATAAAGGCTGGGGCAGCTGACCAGGCGCGAAGGCCTGCACTCGCGCCTTTGCTCCATCGTGACCGAAGTTGCCGCAGATTATTCCCGGCGCGTTCTATATAATCTAGAGGAAAATGCTACTGCGTTGCCGGAGCACGGCGATCCAGCCACGGCATGAGGTCAATCATGGAGCAGACAGAGATGCCAGCAACGGAACTAGGGAGGGAAGCGGCGCACGCCGCGGTCGAGCTTCCGCGCGAGCCTAAGCCCCAAGAGAATTCGCCCCTGGCGGTTGCCAACTCCATGGAGGCCCAGGCCTTGCGCGCGGAGATCATCCGCGTCGGCCGCAAGCTCTGGGAGCGGCAGTACGTGGACGGCAACGGCGGCAATATCAGCGTCCGGCTGGGCTCGCGCTACGTGCTTTGCACGCCCACTCTGCTGAGCAAGGGCGACCTCGAGCCGGACGACATCTGCCTCTCTGACCTGGAAGGGAAGATTCTGGCCGGGTGCCGCTTGCGCACCAGCGAACTGTTGCTGCACCTGGAGATTTACAAAGCCAACCCGCATGCGCGCGCTGTCGTTCACTGCCATCCGCCTTACGCCACGGCCTTTGCCATCGCCGGCACTCCGCCGCCCAACGGCCTGATTTCGGAGTACGAAATTTTCATCGGTCCGGCGGCGGTGGCGCCCTATGAAACCCCCGGCACGCAGGCCTTTGCCGAGACGGTGCTGCCCTACGTGCAGGATCACAATACGATTTTGCTTGCCAACCACGGCATCGTCTGCTGGTCCGACACCGTGACCCACGCCGAGTGGCTGGTGGAGGTCATGGAGGGCGGCTGCAAGACATGCCTGATCGCCAAACAAATCGGCCAGCCGCTCAGGGTCATTCCCGACAACAAAATGCGGGAGATTTTGGAGATCAAGCGGCGGATGGGGCTTCCCGATGCCCGCTTCTCCAGTTCTGCCGAGCCGGCCAGTGAACCGCAAGGGGAGAGCGCCGCTGAAATGGAGCGCCTGATCGGGCGCGTCGCTGCGCGGCTGGAACTGGACGACCGGCAGTGAACTATAGAGCATTTTAGGAATACAGAGCCTCTTGCAGAATTCCATCGAGATGGCAAAGAGGTTCATAGAATTATGGGATCGAAGAGCGATTTTCATCCCAATCGATCTCACTGACCCCGGTCGTTGCAGATCATTTCCATTCAGCAGCGCATCATGAACATGGGAAGGAGCGCGCTCCAGCTAGTACCCACCGGCAGACCCACATAAGCGCTAAGATAATGTCTCAATTTGCGGTCTTCGTTTTCGATTGGGCGCGCTCAAGGCCACAGTAATTTGGTTCCAGTTTTGCACGACAGCTTGCAGCAGCAGTGGAGGC
>Ga0255353_1000121_pt1 | contig 48661 bp, 51 predicted proteins | sample HBST25metaG_FD_189941 | JGI IMG/M metagenome (GOLD analysis project Ga0255353, IMG submission 189941) | Peat soil microbial communities from Stordalen Mire, Sweden - H.B.S.T25 | ecosystem: Environmental > Terrestrial > Soil > Wetlands > Peat | place: Sweden: Norrbotten County, Stordalen Mire...
CACTTCTTACGGCCAGTCGTGTCCACTTCAATCGATCGTGGACACATGCGGTCCCATCCCTCACAAACCCCCACCCCTCGTCCAGACGGCCAGAACGTCACGCTTACGTTGGAGGAACGGCGCGTCGAGGTTCTCGCCCGGAATCGCGGCATCAAGAAGGCGCAACCATCCGATTCCATCGGGAAGCTGATGGGCGCTTATGTCCGCAAGGCCGAAGAAGGTGAACTCGGACAGCTTCTAGTCGAGACAGTAATTCTCTACGCAGCCCGGACACAATCGGAGACTGGCAAGGCGCTCAAAGACGCCGCCCAGCACTACAAAGTGGATACCGACGGCATTGCCCAGAAGGTCAAAGCGGAGTTTGCCGCGAAAGAGAAGGCGCACGCGGCCAAGAAGGCGGCCGCGAAGACCCAACCAAAACCAACGGCGCGGCCCACGGCGGCCAAAAAGGCCAAAGCCGCGTAGCCTTCAACATCCCAGGCATTCAAAACGGGGTCTGCTGCGGCAGGCTCCGTTTCCTTTCGCCCGTCTTCCCGCCCTGTTATGTGCTGCCGCTTCGCGTCAGACTTGGTTTGTCCCACCCGACGGGCTTGAAATGCTACCGTGCAATCATTTTAGCTTCAGTCAAAAAGCGTGAAGGCATCTGACGTCGAGAATCTCCCCATGGCATCTGCCGATTCTGCGGATAGGTAAGGTAGAGTAACCGCTTTGATCGTGTCACTGCTACGAACGCATTGCGGCTCTCCTCTTGTAGTTCACGTCCTTCCGTCGCGCGGTAATCAGGAAATGTCCCTTCTGCCATGCCTGCGACAAAAACAACGTCAAATTCGAGTCCCTTGGAGGAATGTACAGTAAGCAAGGCGACTCCATCACAGCTCGCCTTTTGAGTTGCGCCAAGAGCCTTGCTACTCATAAATCCTGCTATGGTGTGTGCTGATCCTTCAGATCTTAGATACTGGTCCCACTCTTGCTGAAATACTGTGACATCCTCGTAGATTGCGCGCCTATCATTTTCGTCTAACCCGTCGGCATACTTCTTTAACACCTGAAACGCTGGCATTAGATCAAACCTTGCTGAATTTCGCACAACACTCTCGATTGCTTTTACAACGGCTCGGGAGCGATCACCAACCTCTGGACTTGATTTAGCCATTGAATCAAGCACCACCATGGGGTCAGGTGATCCTGTTGGTTCCGTCACCTTCCACTTCTTTGCAATGGCTGCGAAGTGAAGTCGATCTTTCGGGTTGGCTACCACTCGTAACGCCAACTGAAAATCATCGACTGCCTCAGACTCATTTTCGTGGTTGGCCGTCAGACGTTTGTAAAACGGAATCTTGCGCTCTTGCAGTTTTGTCTCCACAGCCAATAGCGCAAACCTAGTACGGCCCAGGATGGCGCATTTCGACGGTTGAATCCCGCCTTCTACGTCAGGATGTCCTTCTTTGAAAAGTCTTTGAAGTTCGTCTACGATTAGTCTCGCTTCGTCATCCTCGTCGTTTCCAACGAGCAACTGCTTGTCTCCAGCGATAGGGAGCTGCGCCGCAACCATATATTTATGGTCAAGGGCGCGCGCAACTTCAACAACCGCCTTCGATGACCGAAAATTCTCAGTTAGATCAATGACCTTGGCACCAAACTCATCGCGAAAACGATCCATATATTCAGGACTCGACGTATTGAATCCGTAGATGGATTGCTTCGGGTCTCCAACCATCAGTACATTTGTGAATGAGTCGCCGCATAGTGCGCAAAGAACAGCATATTGAGCCTCATTGAGATCCTGGGCTTCGTCGATGCAAACATATTTATAAAGTCTGCGGTAGAAGTCCGCAAGCTTGGGATTGCTACTGAGAAGCCGATAGGCTAGCAGAAGTAGATCGTCAAAATCGTAGGCGTTGCAAGATCGCAGGCCGGCATCATAGGCATCAAGCACTTCCTGATCTAGTTCGTCGTCGAGCCTCGCGCAACTGATCGGATGAGCCTTAATCCTGGAGATCGTTTGAAGCCAGCCGTCAACTCTGCGACCACGCGCTTTTGCGTCGGGCTCTTGGCCGATCTCCTCTTTGAGCAGCGGGTCGTCCTCGATTGCCTTAAGCAGGATCTCCTTGCGGTCCTTGAATTGTTCGAAAATGTTAGGCATTCCAGTAACACCAACCAGCTTTCCTCGCTCAGCCAACATCTCTGTGCAAAAACTGTGCAAGGTGCCAATGAACATTCGTTGCTTTGCCTCACCTAAATCGGCAAGGCGCTCACGCATCTCTTCGGCTGCTTTGTTTGTGAAAGTTAGTGCCAAAACGCGGAAGTGCCCAGGGACATTATTGATCAGCGTTCTAATGCGCTCAGTCAGTACGCGTGTTTTGCCTGAACCTGGACCAGCGACAACAAGCAATGGTCCATCAACGTGGCTTACCACGCTGATTTGCTGAGGTGATAACCTTACTTTTGTTGGTGTGCTCATGTTGTTTTCAGGCTCGCCTTCTTAAGGCCTTGATCCTTGCTGATGCTTTTGAAAAGGCTGCAAATAGTTGAAGGAAATTGCCGCGCCGGATCTGGCAAGCTAGAAACTCTGCGAGCCAGCGGTCGCGCGAGACTGGTTTTTTCATCCTTCATGGCGTCTGCTGCTGCTCGCATTCGACCGCCTTCGCTCAAGTAATCACGCTTTCCCTTCTTCTTCGGGTAATCAGTTCCATGCCTAGTCTTGATAAAGTAGTCAAGATAGCATTCGTTGCCATTAACCTCATTCAAGGCTGCCTCAACCTCTGGGAGGTAGCCTTCATGTAGCAATTGCGTTTCAAAGTTTCGGCCTTCAGGGATGACAATGACATTAGCAGAATTGACGACTTTGGGTTGCTTTGCCCTTTCGAGCGCCTTTTCAAGAGTCGCAACTGGCTTTTCTTCGCCATCTGCAAGCACATACCAAGGAATGTCCAAGCTCTTGGCTAACCAAATAAAAGGGAAATAATCTGTTCCATTCGCGCGAGCAAAGCTAAAGCCGAGCTCATGAATTGATTTTCCCCAATATTTCTGGGCCCAGATCGGCAATGCTTGTTCTTCTGTTTGCCCCTCAAATAGGACGACGGCTCGTGCGAAGAGAATATCCCCTCGCGATTCAACTACTGAATCCTGAAGTTTACGGACATCATCTGGATTGAGTTCAGGAATATTCAGTTGTGTGACGACCGTGTCACCGCCCTTCTTGATAAACAGACGCAGGTCATCGAGATCGGATTGACCGGCAAAGTAAGGCGAATGAGTACTAACTACACGTTGCCCAGATATATCTTTAATGTGGGAGAACAGAGCGCGTTGGGCTTGGGGATGTAAGTGCGATTCTGGCTCTTCGAGCGCAAGAATGGAATGTACTTTGTCCCCGCCTTTTTGGGAATTGATGTTGCGCCACGAGGCGAAGGCCTTGAAGACCAATAGTGACGCAAGGCTTCGAGTTCCCATACCGTGGCGCGCCAGCGGAAAGGACTGCGCACCTACTGTCGAAAGCGAAACATCAACTCCCTTCGATAGATCGCGCAGTCTCCGAGCAATCGGTGCAATTTCAATTCCGGCATTATCCGCCGAAACGACCAATTGAAGATCTTCCAGGTTGGTCTTGAGGTGTTTGAGAATCTCACTCTTGTCGACAATCTGTTGATTGATACCAGAGAGCTCGGCTTCTAATTCGTCTACCTCAGCCTTGGAAAGACCGAGGTCCTCAGTCATCCGTCTCCAGAACGATCCCTGACGACGCAGGTCATCTTCAAGATCCCGTTTTGCGTCAATATAGTGCAAGGCCACAGGTTCTAGTTGCGCCGCAGTCACTGCCTTTTCCTGTGTGGGCGTAGCTAGCCAATCGTCGAAAGGCCGCCATTCCTTTAAAAATTTGCGTTCAACAACATAGTCGCCCTTGGCTATGTTCCACGCCAGCGTAATACGAGCCGACATAGACTCCGTGAAATCAACATCGTCGGGGGCAATGCCTGTGCCCCAAAGATACGTCCAAAAGCTTCCTTCCGGAAATTTCTCGGCAATCTTCCCATCCGGTCCGATGGGCCGAATTCTCACATCGATGATGACTTCTCGATTCTTTGGAGCGAACGCCTCACCTGGGGCAAGATGCACGTCGTCTTGACCTAAGATCTTGCGGCCAGCGCCGATAGCTGCAAATAGAGCGTCTAGGAAGCTCGTCTTTCCAGCGTTGTTCGCCCCGATGAGCACCGTCAAATCGCTAAGCGACACCTCGATATTTGCCAACGAGCGGAAGTTGCTGACCCTAACCTCAGTAACCGCAATTTCGCTTTCAATTGAATAGATTGGCATACTGAGGATTCTCCCTTTGCAAAAGCATCAGTTTAGCTCGGCATAAATCCGCGGTGGGCACGAATCTCCAACCGCAATTCTTCCCGGAGCGCCTTGCTCTTCTTGAGGTGCCTAAAGAACTCTTCGAGGACGCTGACCACAATCGCATTCACGCTAACGCCTTCGGCTTCGGCCCACTCTTTGAGCTTGAGCCGGGCTTCAGCGCCGACGTGGAGGAGCTGCGGGTTGGAAAGCTCCATGCCTGCCTTGCGGGTTTGCATGATGTCTACTTTTTCGCGCTGAACGTGGCTCAAAGCAAAAAGGACGATCTTGGCCAGATCGCCCTTTACGCGAGACTCTTCGGTGACTGCTTCGCGCAGATCAATGGGGAGGCGTAGCGTCATTCCCGGACGGTCGTCCGTCCACCGCTGCCCCTCGCGGTTCACTTTCCGCACTGCTTTCTTCGCCGCCTTCTTGACTGCCACTGTTTACCCTTCCAAGACTAAATTCTGATCTCTGTCGAGACCCATTCTCTGCTCTCATCGGTGAGTAAGGACCGTTGAATGGAATATCCTTCTCAACCCTTACAAAGAACCTGTAACCCGTCCTGACGACAATCGTCGGCTGAATGTTCAGGTTTCGGCGCGTCACCTCGACTCCTAGTTGGCCGACCTGCTGGCCCACCGCCTGGCCCACCGTTTGTCCGACGCTGGGCGATTGCAAAACCGAGGAGTTCGTCCCCTGGCTTACCTCGATCCCGGCAGAGAAAAGCGACGTGAGCAGAGCGCCTGAAAGGATTCGGCCCCAGTGGTTATTCACTTGGTCTCGAAACCCTGCCGCGCCAGTGCTGTCGTCCCCTTCAAAGCCGCCGAGCGAAAGGCTGCTTCCATCAGGAAATATAACGCGCCGCCAAACCGCTTGCAAGGCGTTTTGACCATACCCGACGTGAGAATTGTAGATCCCCACCAGTGTACTTCCGGCCGGTACTAGAATGTACCTGCCAGTAGAAGAATCATACACATTTTCACGGACAAGTGCTCGGATCAATCCCGGCAGATCGGAGTTGAGCTGCTGCTCCAGCACAGCCGGAATCAGCCATCCGGCCTTGATTTCATACCGGCTTAGAGCGGGCTTCCGGGTGCTGGCCAGGTACTCAGATTCCTGCTTACCGTGCTGCTGTCCGAAGCTGGCCTTTTGCTCCTGATCGTTCTGGCGCTCATAGTCGGTACGTTGCTCCGACTGCCCCAAACCGCCAGCCGACGAGCTGGCGGTTTGGGGAAGGCTCCCCTGTGCAGCGCGGCCTCCCAACTGAGCATTGATGAGGGCGGCTTGGATTGCTTGGAGTGGATCTGCCCCTGCCGTCGCTTTTTCTTTGTCTTCGCTGGGCAGGTTGCCCTTGACGGAGGTTGCCGCTTCCATCGCTTCGCGTTCCCGGTTGTATTCCTCCAGCCGCCGCTGTTCGGCAAACGACAACGAGCCGTTGACTGCGGTCGAGGCCGGGGTCTGCCGGTATTCAAGGGGCGGGACCGAGCTGGTTTGGCTTCCGGTCCCCGTCCCGGTCATCAAGGTTGACCGGCCTGCCGGAGAGTCCCCGTTTGCGATGGAAGAACGCTGCGCGGCAGATGCCGGGACGTGGGATTGACCTATGTCCAGTCCGTTCCGCGCCTGGTCAGACAGCATCCCTTTTTCGACCGTAGTCGCTGGCCCCGAGCCAACCTGAGCTGTCTCTGTCTGCTTTTTGGCTTTATTGTTGCGGCTTGCGAGGCCATGCCGCATATAGGCAGCGGCCAGAACGACCAGAACAATCAGAATGATCCCGGCCAGCGGACGGAGTTTGCGCGCCTTCGGGGTGAGACTGCCATTGACGCCCCGCACGACCTTATCGGTCTGTGCCGCGCTTCGGATCTCGTCTTGACTTTGCTCTGCGCTTTGCTCGGCTGCCACGCTCTCAAGATCGAGCGGCTTGGAGTTTTCTCCTGTGATTGCCATGCTCAGCTCCTTTTGCCGGTGCTACCGGAGTAGGGTGTCGCCCGTGCGATGGTCACGCGGGTCTGCTTCTTGCCGACGCCAACGACCAGGATTGCTTTGTCGAAGAGCCGATCCACGATATAGCGCGAGCCATCGACGCGAAAGTTAACCAGCTCCGACTTGCCGTTCACCTGAATCAGGAGCGTTGGCAATTCACGGAACCGACCATCGTTCGGATAGATCAGATAGGTGTGCTGGCCATCATCAAAAACTTGTTGGGGACGGTAGGCCGCGTCCCCACTGAGCTTGTAGTCGAAGTAGAGGTTGTCGAGGGCGTTCTCCGCCAACGGCACCACGCCAGCCCGCTTGTCTTTTTCATGCGCCTGCTCCGCCACTGCCTCGGCATCGCGCTTTGCCGCGTCTTGGCGAGCTTGGAAAGCCGCCCACTTTGTGGCATCCTCGCCGGGATATTGAAAGGCCAGCCGGGAGACAAAGCGCGTGGGATCGGAGATGAGCCGGAAGACGTAGGTTCGGCGGTCCGTGGAAACGATCAAGTCGGTTTCAAGACCCGCCTCAATCGGCTTCACGATCAGCAGCGGCGTTTCATCCAGGCCGGAGCCGGAGAGGACAGGGGTAATCTCCCAGCGGCGGGAATCGCCGATCTGGGGTTGGCTTTCGAGATGCTCGCCAGCCTGCAACTCGATTGCGCAGACCCGCAGCGGAGCGCAGACCAAGACGGGCATTCCCTGGCCGAAGATGTAAACCACCTTGCCGTCCGCGCCGGGTGTGGGCGTGGCGACTCCGGTCTCCCATTGACGGGAAACCTCCGCCGCGCTGACCGCTGCCGCGTTCAGCTCCGAGTGAGGAGGTCTCCAGTTGAGCGGAACCTCAGAGCCTTTGTCCGCCGGAGCGCCAGCGGGGGATGACTGAGCCGGTAGACTCCGGCTCGTGATTGGAGGAACCTTCAATGGAGGAATCGGAGTCAGTGCGCTGGGCTTCGACGCTGGTTGAATATCCTGTGCCTCCAAAGCCGCTTCTGCGCCTTTGAAGTTGTAGGTAGACAGCTCTTGCTTTTGCTGTGGCGTGAGCGCCGGAGCGGTTTGGGCGCAGGCAGCCACGCCCACCGCCGCACTCGCTATTTCGGTTGCCATCATGATTGCCGCGAGCCACTTCATCTGTTGTTACCTCCATTCACTGATTGGGCATTTCCGGTTTGAGCGTCACCGCCCGTCGTGACCACTTCGCCCCAGGTCAGGTTCGTGACGTAGAGGCCGAGCGGGTTGACCAATACCTGTCTTGCGTCCGTAACCTCTTGCGTCACCACCGAGACAAAGGCCCGATAGCGATGAGTGGCCACAAGACTGCCGCTCAGGTCGCGGGTCACTTCCGTCCAGGCCACTTCGTAGGTTTTGGAAGATTGTTGGACGATGGATTCGACCGAAGCATCAACGGTCTCCTTCGTCAGTAGGTCAAAGGGCGAGCTTTTCGAGTAGAACTCAGTGATAATGGCCGACGCCGGGGAGTTTTTCCCGGTCTGTGCATAGACCTCATCAACCAGGCGTCGTTGGGCCACCGCGTCCGTGACGACCGTCCGCAGGTCCGTGATCCATCGCGCGACCACCGCTTCTTGCAGGCGCACATCCTTGACCGCGACCTGTTTGGCCGGGATGACCGGAACCGCCCGGCCTACATCGTCGAGCGCAACGACATAGGGCACCGTATTCGAGCGGTAGCCGATGGCGACCATGCCGGCCACGCAAAAGAACGTCGTCCCCATCGCGATGAACGCGACGAGACGCCAGTTGTTCTTGCTCTTGATCTGGTCGCCGAAGCGTTCATCCCACTCCTGACGGGCGCGAACATAAGGTGTTTGGGGTATAGCTGTTTCTGGCACTGGTTATTCCTCCCTCTCGATTCGCAGTTGTGCCGATGGCGCGTGACCGCTGCCATCGTGCGGGACGTTGACGTTGCTCGCGTGTCGCGCCAAGTTCTGAAGGTTATTGGCCGAGGAGGGCGGGGCTGGAGGAGCGGCAGTCTCGGACGGCCCGTTCGCTGGAGACGGCGGCGGCGGAGCGGGAGGCGAACTGGGGGAGCCAGCCGCTTCAGTGGCAGGAACCGGCGGCGCTGGCGCGCTGGCCGTCTCCGCTGCCGCTTCACCCACTCCACCGGCGGCGGAGGCAGCGCCCGAGGCGGCCTCCGCGCCAACTTCAGCTCCTCCCATTGCGCCTGCTGTTTCCGTTGCCGCCAGTGCGCCACCGGCAACAGCCCCGGCTCCGCCGGTCGCCGCGACCACGGCAACCGTGGCCGCGCCGAGCGCAGCCGCCTTGCCAATCTCCGCGCCCATACCTACCAGGTCTGCCGCGCCGGAGCCAAGAGTTCCCGAGGCAATCGACGCCGCCATTTTCGGAATCATCCAGGATGCAAAGGCAAACAGCAGCATCGACATCAACGTCGGGAATATCTGAGTGATGGGCTGATCGGCGGTATAGCCGTTCATCGTCGCAATCCAGTTGTTCGAGATCGTCTTGAATACGCCCAGCATGAGGTAAATCAGCATCAGGCGGACGCCGGTACTTACTGCAAGAGAAATGTACCTTTCAAAGTAAGGCGAAGTCCACCGGCTCCCTCCGAAGCCAAGGAAGATGTAGCCCGCCGACATCACGATAATCGCTTCGAGCTTCGTGACCACATAGTGAAGCGTAATGATGAGATAAGAACCGAGAACGATGCAAGCGGCCAGGATGGTAGCCATCGCGCTACCCGGCTGAGTCAGGAGAGCTGTACCGGAAACCTTGGTGAACAGGTCCGAGGCTACTTGAAGCCCTTGAGCCATAATGTCGGATGGATTCTGAGCCTGTGGAACTCCCGCCGCATTTGCGCCGAGTTGGGCAAAGCTGTTGACAATGGCCGGTATCCAGGTCTGGCCATTGATGAGAACGGCGTAGAAGAAGGAGATGACCAGCAACTTCTTAATCAGACTCAGGAACAAGCCGTTGAAGTCGTGCTCCCGAAGCAGTTGCGGCGCACCCCAGGCGAAGTCCAGCGTGGCCAGGACGTAGAACAGGAAGGAGGCTTCCTGCATGATTGTGGGAATCCATGCGTTCGCCGCCTGCTCAATCTGTTGAAATGTTCCGCCCACATCGACGGGGGCCTGAGCATGAGCTGTGGCGGCCGTAGCAAGAGCCACAGCCGCTACACCGAGAATGGTTCGCCTACGCGCCATAGATCACCTCAAAATGCCACACCATCCGACTTGAATGTCACTTTGCCTGCAAAATTGGCACTTGTGTTTCCTGTGCAAACTTTCCCTTCATCTGTGGTGGCCCAATCAGCAGGAGCATTCGTGCTCTTTTGTTTGCAGGGCGGAGTCAGTTGCTTACGGAGTTCCTCGCGTTTAGCGAGGAACGCAGAAATGCTTTCCGGCGTGGCATGGTCAGGATCGCCACCCCCAGCATTGCGAAAGGCTGTCACAATCGGACTTGGCTCGACATGCCTGCATCCAGCCACGAGCATCAGGCACACACCGATAACGCAAACATAGATTTTCTTCATCACATACTCCTAAAATGTGACCCCGTCGCTCGTCATTTGAGTTTGGCCGAAGAACAAGTCGGAGTTTGCCTGCCTTGTTGCTTCCGCCTGAACGAGCGCTCCCTGATAGGATGCTTTGCTCTGCATGTCGGCCATCATTAATTGTCGAAGTTTCATCAACTGTTCAGCCTGATTCTCCGCAATCTGGTTTCCGACTTCGATGGCCTGCATTCTCCCAACTGCCGATTGGCTCTGGCCTTGCAGCGTCTTCAGCAATGCTTGGTCACTGCTGAATTGCGAGTTTTGTAGCCCGGCAGCGTTCAAGGCTCCGCGAGTACTGTCAAGACTTGTCTGGCTCCATGTCTGGTACGACTGGCCGTAGTTGGTGGACGAAGAGTAGCCGGGGAAACGGAGCCGAAAAGTTCCGTCCAGATTGCTCATCGTATAGGAGAGCGACTGGCCCGTCTTCACAATCTGATTGAGACTGGAAATATCCGACGCCACGGCCCCGAAGAGCTGGTTGGTAATCGTGACGCCATGTTTGGCCATGTCCGCGATCTGCGTGAGTTGGTTCTCAACCATCAACACCTGCTTTTCGAGCGAGCCAATCAATTGCAGGTAGTTGAGAATTTGCGTGTATTCGGTTGCGAACACGCCCGGCACCCCCGCATAAGCCGGGACAGGGTTGACGGTTTCAGCCGCCATCAGGGCGACCATGACGATTGCAGTTGCGCTTTTAGCAAGCCATTTGAACTGCATGGTTTTTCCCTCCTTCGTAGTAGTCGATCCATCCTCGCTCAACTTTTCTTTCCCGCATCCACTCGGAGATCCAGCCCTCGCCGAACTCCTCGGCCAGGGCGTCGATTCGCGCCCGATCTTTTTGGCCAGAGACGCCGAGAAACGCCAGTGCAACCGGCCCGAGGCGGAAGGAGATCATGCGCCGCCCAAGCCGCTGTACGATGTAGTAATCGCGCTTTGGTGTCGCAGTCTGAAGCAGCTCAATCTCCCGGCTGTTGAGTCCGGCGTACTCATAGAACTGGCGCATTCCTTCGTTGCCTGCCTCTGAGTTTGGCAGATAAATCTTCGTTGCCGTGCTTTGCAGAATCGCCGATGCAATCGGCGACTCTTTCACATCCGCCATGCTCTGCGTTGCGAGCAGAACCACGGCGTTCTTTTTGCGCAGCGTCTTGAGCCAGTCCTGAATCTTGTCACGCCATGCCGGATGTTTCAGGAAGAGCCAGGCTTCGTCGATGGGAACCAACGTCGGCGAACCATCGAGCGCCCGCTCCATGCGCCGGAAGAGATAGAGCAGGACGGCCATGACTGTTGCTTCGCCATAGGAGCCGCTCAACAGCGTCTCCATCTCGCAGACAACGAACCGCGCCGTCGTCAAGCCGTCGTTGCGCGAGTCGAGTAGTCCGCCCAACGCGCCGTCAATGACGTAAGGTTGCAAACCCGCCTTGAGCTTTTCATCCTGAAGGTTGGCCTCAAGCTCAGTGAGCGTCCGCCTTTCGCGCGGGGCGCTGGCGAGCTGCTGTAGAGCACGATGGATCGTGTTCCGTTCCCCCGGCCCGATCTCTACTTTCTGCATCCGCAGCACGGTCTCCAGCCATTCTTGTCCCCAGCCGAACTCCGCTTCGTCGTCAATGTCTCGAAGCGGTTGGAAGGACAGCCCGCCTTCGCCAATGTCGTAGAAGCGCCCGCCAGCGGCCTTGCACAGGCCGTAGAGAGAATGCCCCTTGTCGAAGGCGAATACCTGTGCGTTGGGATAACGGAACCACTGCGCAACGAACAGCGCCAGACTTACGGACTTGCCCGCGCCTGTGGGACCGATCAAAAGCGTGTGCCCAACGTCGTAGTCATGCAGATTCAGGCGGTACGGCACGCCGCCCTGCGTAGCCGCGTAAAGCAGCGGCGGCGAATTCGGCGGCATCAGCGAAGAGGGATTCATCTTTTCGCCCGCCCACACTGCCGAGATCGGCATCAGGTCCACATAGTTGCGCGTGTGTGCGATGACGCGGCGCACTTGCGCTACGCCGTTCCCCGGCAGAGTGCCGAAAAACGCATCGACCGCGTTGATGTCTTCGACCCGTACACCGAATCCGCGATTGATGAGTACCTTGCGGAATTCGCCGATGATATTTTCCAGAAACTTCCGGTCCTTGTGTTGCAGGACGATTGCAGAGGACAGGTAGCAGAAATGCACGTCTCCGGAAGTCGCTTCCGCCAGTGCGCCGTCCGAGTCCGAGACCATCGTCATGGCGAACTGGTTGAGCTGACCGCCGCCGCTGGACTTGAAGACCTGATCCTTCAAGCCGCGCTGCTGAAACTTCCACTTCTTCCCGATCTTGGCAATGACGCCCTGTGCCTCCGAGGGGTCCATCAGAATTGCGCGCGTGTTCCAGCGGTACTCGCAAGGCACCGCGTCCAGCACCGAAAGAGCGCCGGGATACGTCGAGCGGGGGAAGGCATCAACAGACAACGTGCGCAGATGACGGTCCCCCATCAAAGGTTCAGTCCCACCGCGCAGATCTTCCATTGCCAGGAGATCGTTCAAAAAGACCGGAATCTCAGGCTGCATGACCGGGCCTTTCACGCCCGTCAAGCAGCGCCGGAGGTAGGCAAGCAACTCATCATCAACGCGCTCATACCCATCGCCAAGATTCTTGACAGTAGCCTTCAGCCGCGACACTGGGAACTGCGCAGCAAAGACATCCTCGAATTGGCGAATCTTTGTCTTGAAGAATCGCAACGCCTCTGCGCCCGCGTTGGCCCCTTCACCATGAGTCGAGTCTGAACCCGACATCATAAAACCTGTGAGCTTCTCCGATGCGACCAGCGGCGGCATATACGTCAGGGCCAGAAAGTATTCGTTCTCGAAATGACTGCCCTCAAGAGCAAACTGCTCCCGCCGTTCCCGATCAATCAGCGCGGTGACAGCATCGGGGAAAGCGCCTTCAGGCGAATAGCCGCTTGAGAACGAGCGGAAAGAATCCACTTGAATCATCCAGCCGCTTCCAAGCCGTAGAATCCGGTTCATCCGCCGCGCTATCGCCGCCATCTCCGCATGAGTGGCGGATTGAAGATCAGGCCCCCGGTACTGCCATGCCGCCAGCAGCGATCCATCCCGCTGCAATATAATTCCGTCATCGACCAGCCCAAACCAAAGGAGCAGGTCCGCCAATCCTGTCGGCTGTTTCCGCGTCTCTCCAAACACAGCTACCTCCAGCCCCGCTTCGGCGTCTTGCCAAACGCGGCCACCCCGCTTTTGGCGGGGTAGAAATCTTTGTATTGCAGGTGACGACTGTAGACCTTCCGCATCATTGGATCGGCCTTGCCGATCCTCGCCAGAATCATGACAATCACCCAGAAGCCCACAATCGCCAGCAGAAACGAGACCAGGGTCATAACACTCACTGCCATCATGGCCGCGCCTAACCCGGCCATGATGATTATCTCCCGGTCGCCGCCGAGGAGTTGCTGCGGCCTGCTCAACGAAGTCCGCATAATGGTTTGTTCCGGTTCGTTCATTGCTATCTCCAAGAACGGAAGGACCGAATAGACGGGGATGGTCGAGCTTGCTCCCATCCCCGTTTCAGGGATTCTGTGTAATCACCCTCTCGCGACGAGCGCAAGAACAGGCTGTGTGATTGCGTGGACCGGCTGCGTGAGAGAAATCTCCGCAGCCTGCCCGATGAACGAGGACATTACCTGTGCGGCGAAGACGACACAGCACACGGCAATGCCGACGTGCAGCAGCCGCTTCATCGTTTCGCCCATCTCGCCGCCGGCAAAGGCCAGCGTCGCTCCAAGCGCCACGATTGCAACGACCGAGATGGCATAGGCGACCGGCCCGGTCAACGATGTGACCAGCGTCGTCAACGGGCCTTCCCAGGGCAGATTGCTTCCAGTCTCGGCTGCGAAAGCACAGCACGAGCTCGCCGCCAGCGCGAAGCCGAGCATAAGGGATATCTGAGCCGTCCGCTGCCGCGCCAAAAGAAAACTACGCATTTGATTCATGGATTCCTCCGAGTGCCCTCCGGCACGGTTAAGCGAAAGGCAACTCTTCTTGCAGCCTTCCGCGATTGGACTTCAGCTCTGCCGATGCCGCGCAGAGCCAGGACAATCAAACCTGCGTCATGAGGTAGCGCCCACCCTCATACCCGGTAACGACGGCCACCTCTTGAACCTTCCGGCCAGCAACGGGATCGTTCACTACCGAGATCACTAGATCCACGGCGCTCCCGATCATGCGTTGCTGCGGTGCGTCCGTTGCTTCCCGGACCAGCGCCTCCAGCCGGTCGAGCGCCTCTGTTGCGCTGTTGGCGTGTAGCGTCGAGACACCGCCCGGATGCCCGGTGTTCCAGCTCTTGAGCAGCGGCAATGCGGCGGCTCCGTCGCGGACTTCGCCAACCACGATCCGGTCCGGCTTCAGGCGTAGCGCCACCTTCAGGCACTTCAACTGGTCGAACTCCGTTGTCGCCAACATGCTCAGGCTGTTTGCGGAGTCGAGAAGAAGCTCTTGCGTATCTTCGATTACGAGAACCCGGTCACCGGGCGTCAGCGTGCCAATCTCTTCGAGAATGGCGTTGGCAATCGTCGTCTTGCCCGCGCCCGTGCCGCCGACGATCAGGATGTTCTTGTGGGCGACGATGGCCTGTTGAATGACCTCAAGGTGATCGAGAGTCTTGACCGAATCGATGAAGTCTTCCTGCTGTGAGCGCCGGTTGCGCGGGTCATCCTTCGTAGTCAGGATGCCTTGCCGCTGAAGGTCTCTGAGGCTCCGCTTCTTGTCCGACTTGACGCGAATGGCAAACGACGGCGACGGAACGACCGGCTCAATCAACCCGGCGAAGCGGTACTTCCAGATAGGGAGCTGTGTCTCCAGAACTGGCCGCATCTCCGTCACCGTCGTCTTTTGCATGGACGCAATCGTCATCATTGCCCCACGCGCTTGTCGGCTGGGCAAATCGCCGACCTGCTCGAATGGCGAGCCGGTCCGCTTTACCCAGATGCGGGAATCCTCGTTGACGAGAATGTCCTCAAGGCCGCTGGACTGATCGAGCAGGCCGACAATCACCGGCCCCAACTCGTCACGCAGCTTCTCCTTGAGCCGTTCCTGCTTCTCGTCAGTGTGCGAGTCCTGGTTCATTGACTCCCCAAAATCAACCTTATTCCGGCCTTGCCATTATCCAGTAAAGCGATGTACATTTCACAACAGGATAGTAACACCATTTCAGGAGATTTTGGCAAATCATATTTTTGGAGGAGGAAAGTCGGCATGGACAGAACTATGGTTGCGGTCGAAAGGATGCTTGGCGCTCTTGACGCTCCGGCTTATGACCTCGGCATCTTGAGTGACCGGGGAATGCTCCCCGGTCTATCCAATCTGCCCGCGGAGGGCGTTCTCTCACGGCTCCCGCTCCTCAAGGCCCACAATGCACGCCAGGCCCACATCTACATCCGGCCAGCGGCAGAACACCGATTTACCGTTCTCGACGACCTTACGGCGGATTCCGTTGCCCGACTGACCGGCGATGGCGTTGAACCGTGTGCCGTGGTTGAAACTAGCCTCGGCAACTTCCAAGCCTGGCTGAAGCACGATGACGTGTACCCGGCCTCCCTTTCCACGTTCATCGCCCAGACCCTCGCAAAGCGGTACGGTGCGGACCCCAGCGCGGCGGATTGGCGGCGCTTTGGCCGTCTCCCCGGCTTCACCAACTGCAAGCCCAAGTACCGCAAGGACAACGGCCTCTTCCCTTACGTCCTGCTGCGAAGCGCGGCAGGAGTCCAGTACCGACAGGCCGCCTACCTGCGACTGGAAATGACAAAACTCTACCAACTCCAGGAACAAGAGCGGGAAGCGCGCACCACGAAGCACAGCGCCAGTTCTATTGCAACCGCTGGAAGGCTGTCTCACTCATGGCTCTCCCTTGAGCGTTTCCGCAACGCGCCCAAGTTCCACGACCGCCCCGCCGCCGCCGACCTCGCCTATTGCGTCGCCGCATTATCGCTGCGGATGCCGGAGGATGCAATTGCAACGACCCTCGACAGCCAATACCTCTCCCGCGACCCCAACCCCTCCCGGAAGGCTGCCTACATCCAGCGCACAATGGCGAAGGCGAGATCATGGGCACAACGCTAGGCACATTCCAGTTGCCGGTACCCGCCCTTGGCCTCCAACTCTGCCCACCGCCTGTGCCTTCACTGGTCCGGCACCTTCCCCGCCACGGCAAGACCTCTGCAATCCCGACGGCTGAATCCGAGGAGTTTGAACAGGCCGCTCCAATTCAGTTTGCCTTTCTGTTTGCGTTCAGCGTGCCGCGCTCAAAGCACCCACGCCCTGCGGACGCACGCTCTCCCTCCAGAGATTCTTGCCCTTCGGATGTGGACTCCTCCCCCGAGGCAAGCTCGTGTCCCCTTCCACAAATCTCTTCCACTCGCCTTGGGAGTGGGCCGCGACGGCACACCCTCCGGGCAAGCATGTACCGCATCCAGCGGACAAACTTCAAAAAAGGAGCTACAAACCATGTTCAACAAAGTCATCCTCATCGGCCGTCTCGGAAAGAATGCAGAAGTCAAAACCGCGCAGAACAAGAAGGACTACGCCGTCCTCAACCTTGCCACCAGCGAGAGCTGGAAGAGCGACAAGGGCGAGTACGAAACCCGCACCGAATGGCACCGCGTCTACGCCTGGGGCAATCTCGCCAACTTCGCCAAGACGCTCCAGAAGGGGCAACTTGTCAGCCTGGAGGGGAAGATCAAGTACCGGACGGTCGAGGAAGATGTCGAGGGCAAGCCGTTCAAGCACACCATCGCCGAGATCCACGCTTCCAGCATGAGGCGCCTCTCGAAGGTCGAAGCCGACGACGATCCCGCCGACGGCGCGGACGAGGAGTAGTCCTCGTCCAGAAAGCCCAAGGGCGATCAGATCGCCCTTGGGCATATTCAGCCTACAAACCGACTCAGAACTTTACTATTCCCGTTAAATGCACGCGATTTGGAATCAGTGCCAGTAAACTGCCGATCACAAGGGGCATTCGAGAACTCTGCGGCGTCTTACCAAAACTGATCTTTGAGACTTCGGGTTTACCGTTGAGTCACTTTGACGGTGAGTACAAATGAAAGAAAAGTTAACGGTTGGGAAGTACCATTTTGAGCCAGCGTTCAATGAATCATGAGCAAAATCAGTGAAATTTGGGCAGATGTGTATGCAGAAACAATGGGCTCAAGGCATCCTATGCAGATGGGAGGACTAAAATGTGAGTCACGGGATATGGAAGCCAATGCCTAAGACAAGAGATGTAATATCTCCGGCAGAGCGGTCTTGTGCTGTGTGGATGAGTAGCACCACGCCGTGCGGACGCCCCATTCATCCAGCGCCGGAGCATGATGAAAATCCGGTTTGCTTGATGCACTCCAAAGATCCAGCCAAGAGTAACGAGACGTTTCAAATAGAGATCGAGCGGATACTTAAAAACGCCGAGCGGATGGAATCCGAAGCCGATTTTAACGGATTCGTTTTTCCTGGCTCGAAATATTCAAAAAGAACCTTCGTGCCAATTTGCAACTTTGAAGACGCCATATTCATCCACGAAGCACAATTCCACGAGAGTACCTTCATCTCGCGTGCGAACTTTCATAGTGCCGAGTTCTCCGACAACGCGTATTTCGCCGGGACAAGATTCGCTGATGATGCAGACTTCAGCAATGCTAAATTTACTCAGGACGCGAACTTCTCTGGCGCTAAATTTGCCCAAAAGGCAGACTTCAACGATACCAAATTTACTCAGAACGCTATGTTCACACTCGCGCAGTTCTTCCTGAGCACAAACTTCTCCGCGGCCAGATTCGCCAAGGCCGCAATCTTCTACATGGCTAGGTTCACCCAAGAAGAGGAGTTTAATAGCAATAGGTCTATTCCTAAGACAAGGCCTCATCGGATAATAGCCCCCAATAGAGCAGACTTCAGCAACGCGATATTCGCCGGTGATACAAACTTCAATAAATCTAGATTTACCCAAATCGCAGATTTCTCTAATGTCACATTTACCCAGGAAACTGTGTTCGGCAATACAACCTTTCTGAGGGGCATTAATCTCACACACGCTAAAGTTGGCGGCACTATGAAGTTTCACGAGACGCGCTTTGGGAACACTTTTCCGCATGAGATAGGTCTGAACTTTTCGTATGTAACGATCGAGAGTCCTGAGCACGTGAAGTTCTATAAGAATGATCTGGGCCAGGCGCTGTTCTATAATACCGATGTGTCGGATATCGATTTTACGCTGGTGACTTGGCGTATCCGCATCGCAAGAACATGGATGGAGCGTTGGAGACTCTTGGCGCGAACCTCATGGCAACCGGTCCCGCGATTCCACCTTTATGAGGAGGATGTAACTCTTGGAGAGAGTAGAGATACCAAGGGACCTTATCAGGATTTGCAACCGCCGAAGAAATGCTCGGATGAGAGAAACTTTGCGTTGATTTCCGTGACCTATCAGCAATTAAAGAGGAACTATGACTCCAAAGGCGACTATTGGATGGCGGGGCACTTTCACTACGGCGAGATGGAGATGAAGCGACTACATAGCCGTTGGAAGTTTCCTTTTCTACGTTGGTTGGACCATCACATTAGTTTGGTCGCTCTCTACAAGTACGCAAGCTCATATGGAGAAAGCTATGTTTTGCCTTTAGCGTGGCTGGCGATGGTCCTTGCAATCTTTGCGGTGTTATATCCTGCGGTGGGAATAGATCTGAATATTCCTGATGCCTCGAAATCCGGCGATACCCTCATGGGGTATTGGAACTACTCCAGCTTCTTCCGATCTCATTGGAACGAGCATCCTTCAGGATTCTTTGGGATGATGGTGCATGGTTTAATGACTTCGCTATCCGTCGCTGGGTTTCAACGTGAGTTGAGATATGCGCCGAGCTATCCATGGGGACGGTTGTTAGCGCTATTTGAGTTACTGCTGACAACGAGTTTAGGTGGACTATTTGCTCTGGCTATTCGTCGGCAGTTCAAGCGCTCGTAAGTGTTTCAATTCTAACAAATGGATAGGTCTCTTACACGGAACGGGCGAGTCGCTCATTCGAATCGTGGGTATTAGAGCTTTATGAGATAAGTAACAATAAGTTGCTTATGGTCATCGGATCTTCTAGCGGAGTCTGGAGTTGAAGATGGCCGACTCCATCCAGGACTGGTGGGCTCCTGCTTCACGGTCTAAAAGCAAAACTGGGCGACTCCGTTGACTCCGTCAGCTCACCAGCAATCGTTCGAGTGCTATAGCTTGCGCTTTGAACTTCTTGGGGCTGAGTTTGGCCAACTGGCCGAGGTTGTGCAGCTTCCAGCGGATGCCGGGCAACTCGGCAAGATGAGGAATTCCCAGTAGGCTCCAGTCTGGCTGGTTGCGGACAAATGACATCAGGAACTTGCGCTCATCCGCATCCAGACCGTGCTGAAGCTCATGAATGAGGCGTTCCCGCGTGGCAATCAGTTCGCTCAACTCAACGGGCTCGGCTGTCATTCCCTTGAAGGTGTGTTCGTACTCCTGGCTGATGTCGCGGACAGAGGGGAACAGCACTTCATGCACCGGGCGATTGTGGCTGGCCAGATAGACTACGAATGCGCGCCGGATGGCAGGCGTAATGCCTTCATGCTCAAAAAGTTGCAAGCAGTCGAATAGATCGCGCGGATGTTGCCGGTCCATCGCTGCAACCAGTTTGCCACCATACATGTCTTCGAGCGAGACGACCGGCAGTTCGAGATCGGCCAGCAGGACTTCGCTCGCCCTGGGCGAGAGCGACGCATTTCGAACCGGATGCACGGTTCCGCGCATCACGAAGTTCACCTCGACTTTCAACTCGACGTTGCCGCGCCTCACCAAGAGTTTGGTTTCGCCTGCATCCGCGGATGCAATGGTATGCGTCAGAAATCCCCGCGTCGTCAGCCGCTCTGCGGCGTTCCTGATTGCTTTGTTGATGCTGGCCAACGCCTCTTCCCGTGGAAGTGTGTAGTCGGGAAAGACCAGATCGAGATCGACGGAGAGGCGCGGCATATCACGCACAAAAAGGTTAATGGCCGTGCCGCCCTTGAGGGCGAAGACGCCATCCGCAAAGACAATGGGCGCGGCCTGCGTCAGCAGCCTTACCGTATCGAGATAAATTTGGTTCATGGTTTGAGCACCAGTAGACCGTCGGCGGAACGGGAAACCCAGGGCCGCTCGCTGCCGGTCGGTAGTTCCGCAGGATCGAGTTTCTTGATCCATGGGAGTGAGAATTCGCGCCCCAGTTGCAGGCAGAGGCGCACTGTCTTGACGTTCGTACAGTGTTTCAGCAACTCGCGCAGCACATCGGCGCGAAGGTTGTAGGCACTCTCCATCAGTTCTTTTGCCTCCTGAAGCGGCTGGCGCACACCGACTTCGCTCAGCAATTCCAACATCGCACGCTCTGGCGCGGACACCAGCGGACCATCTGGGCGATCTTCAAACGGCGCGACATGTAGCAACTTGTCCGGCGTCTCCGCAAAGAGGCGCTTGCGATGATATTCCGCCGGAAATCGTTCCACAAACCAGGGTGGCAGCTTGGCCGCCACCGAACCATACAAGTGAAGCGTCTCCTGCTGGACAACGTAGTGGCGCACGCCATACCAGTTCAACGCGGTTTTGCCGCCGACGTGAAATCCGGGGATCATACGCTGCAAAAGTCGAAGAGATGGATGGAGTTCTGGAGATTCACCCGTCCGCACAAACACCCCCCTTGCCAAACGATTCAGCCATCCAGCACGGACATAATGAACGGCAAGATCGGCAGATACTCCCAGACTGGCGAGGTCCTCCGATGTAACCGGTGTCCCAGCAACCGTCTGCGCATAGAGTCGATTTAGCTTATTTTTAACTGTCGTAGCCATGCTGCGATTATATGCACAATATCAAACTGAGGTCAATTTGATACTACATTGATTATCGTAGTGGAACTACGATAATCAATGCTATTCAAACTTCAGCCTGTGACAGTTCGACTCGACCGCCGTAAGAATTACAGATGCTTCCCCAGCCAGTATCCCAGAAAGAGCAATCCAAAGCCGCAGAGCAATCCCCCGGCAAAGACGCTCCACAGCAGGTAGCTCCAGGCTCCGAGTAGCTTGACCCGGAAATCCCGCGTCACGGCTGCAAGCGCGTCTTGGGCGTTGCGAATTGCCCCGTCGAGCGCGCCCTTCAGCCAGCCATCCATCTGCTTTTGCGACGTTGCCAGAGCTTGCGCCAGACTAGATTCGATGATGGTGCGGATGACGGCGGCGAACTGCTGCCGCGTCTCCTCTGTGTAGCACTTGAGGATGGCCTCCCCGGCAATGGATTCATGAAGGCTGGCCTGGACATCCTCCAGAAGTTGCCGCGTCGTCACCCCGGCATCTTCGATGGTCCCCTTCATCTGAGTAGCCGCGAAGTCGGCAATCTCGCGAGTCACGCCGCGGAGCCTGGCCTGTTCCGCCGCCGCATCGTTCAGTCCCTTCGCCACATTTTCGAGGGCACGGCATTCCACAATGCTCAGCTTGTAGCGGAGCCATTCTGGATCTTCAGGGTCCATCTTCGAGAACTGCTTGACCAGATCGAAGAGAACCCGTTCTCTCGCCTCTCCTTCAGGAAAGGCGAGGTAAACGAGGTCGCGAATCCAGGCTGATTTATCGTTTGCTGCCAAAGGGGCTGTGCTCATGGGAGGAGTACCTTTCTCGCTTCCGTGAACTGGCTAAAGGCGCGGAAGCGGTACGTTCTTGCACGCAGGGTCATGTCCGGCGCTCTCAACTCCGGCACATTGGTTTTGCGCTCGCCCACGTCACCGAGAGTGACGTTCATCGTCCGCATCATGCGCTGGAGGTCTGGCCGTCTCGCGTCCATCCGAATTTCGACGGGCGCGAATGCCTCCCGAAAGGCAGCTACATCCGTCGCCAGCTTCGGATTCTCCCAGGACGACGCAACACCGTCCTGAAAATGGTTGTGGACAATAACGTAGTCCACGGTGTTCTGCAATTCGCCGCCCCACTCGATTACCGAGCGAGCGGAGGCAATATCGGCATCAACGACGCCGACGGCCGTCCACCTCAGATCGAGACCAGACTCCTGCATTACCTTGTAGAAGTCCCGGAACCAGGGAATCATCCGATGGCCCTGTGCCGCTCCCAGATCAGCCAGAATCACGTCAGCACTGGATTCCAGCGATATTCCCAGCAACTTGTCGTAGGTCCAGCTCTCCAGCGCCGGTAGTTTATGCGCTCTGCCAAAGAGCGCCTTGAAGCTCCCCTCCGCCTTATTGTCCGGGTCCATATCAAACAGTTCGGCGGTGTAGGGAGTACTCGCGTACCACTCAGCCAGGGTTGCCATTACGGTCGTCTTTCCCACCCCGCCCTTACCGGCGATTGGAAAAACTACCCGCTTCGGTTTCATTTCCAGGACTGCGCTCAGTTCTCGCTCCGCCCCACAAAGACGCTCGGTTTGAAAACCTTCCTCGGTTTCAACCGCGCTTCCCGCTGGCGATTCAGTTCCGCTTCGCGATCCAGTTTCGCCATTGCCTCTTCTCTCTGTACCTGCCATGCCGGTTTCTCCTTGTCCTCTGTGCTTTCAGTGCTCACTCCGCTCTCGCGGACATTTGGTTGATAAACTTCTTTCCCCACCGCAGGGGGCGGGAGGTTCTTGGCTTTTCTTGTGATGCGCGGCTGTGTCCCTTCAATGGCTAGGTTTGCCGCTTTGCAGAATTGCTGGTATCCGCCGGGATAGCCTTCTTCCCGTAGTGTTCCCCAGATGATGCGCCAAGTCAGGCCGCTTCCTTTTGCGGCTTGCAACTCGGAACGAACTGCTTTGAGGAGTCTTCCCTTGAGTTGAAAGACACCCCTGCGAAGCGCTAATGCTTCGACCAACGCAGTCAGTTCAGGCGGACGATTAGTTGCAATGCACATTTCACAAGAAGAATGCCAGATGCTCTCGGAGATTGCAAGCGAACAAAGACGATTCCGCAAGAAAATACGCGAACAACCACGACAATGAACGAATAAGCACGAATAAAGACGATTCGCAGTTTGGGTATACATCAGTCGTGGATAGTCGTGATAGTTCGTCTTTAATCGTGCTTTTGTTGCAGCCGCAGGCTGCGCTTTCTGGAGGTCGAAGACCGGCGGGAGGGTGGCTGTTAGGCAGCCGTCTTCATTGGGTAATGCAGTAGTGGAACATAAAGCGCAGACGCACTTTGAAGGTTTGCTCCAGGCATCTCGTTTTCTATCAACTGAAATGCGTGACGCACCGATGTACTTTAAAGATGGCCATGTGCGTCACCTTGCTACAGCAATGTACAATGCTGTATAGTGCTCCTATGTCGAGACCGAAACCGCCCCATATCGTCCGCTATACGATTCGCCTCAATCGCGCCCAGGGGGAGCGCGTTGCCGCCTTGAAGGCGCAACTACATGCCAGAAGCGACAACGAGGTTTTCGACTACCTCGTCACTGTTGGCACCAACCAGCGCGACGATCTGGAGCAACTCGTCTACTCGCTGTTTGGGAATCTGGCGGACACTCTGGCCCGGAGGTTCCAGAGCTTGGAGACTGTCAGCCAGCTTCACCTTGCCCTGACCGACACATTCATCAAGTACGCGCTCACGGCTCTCCCCGAAGTGCCCCCTTCGCTCATCGCAGGAGCCAGAGCGCGGGCTACCAAAATCTATGAGCAGGTGAACCTTACTGCTGCTCGCGAGTTCCAGCGCCGGAGGGAATCGGGTGCATACTCCCCCGCAGAGCTTGGACTTGGGGAAGAGCCAGCAACTCTGTCGTAAGCCAGAACGGAGATGAGCGTCAATGCCCCGCAAATCAACCGAGACTGGATCGATGCCGAAACGCGAGGTCAAGGAAAAGGGCGAGCGTTCGAGTCAGCTTCGGCCCGGCAGAGTTCGCCAGACCAAGACTCCGCCGCCGCGTATCACCGGCACGGCAAAGAACCTGTTTCGACTCGCCCGGCTTGTCAGCCGGTCGTCTCCCGGCGGCGCTAAAGCCACGTCTGCATTTAGCCGGTTGCCCGTCTCTCAAAAATCGTCGGCTTTCCAGCGCCGCTGCATTGTGAACGTCCGCTATGCCTCCGCCCGAACACCAGGGGGATGGAAGGCGCATGGAACGTACATCGAGCGGGAGAGCGCCAAAGGCGACCGGCTGCCGTCTGAGAGGGAAGCGGCCACCGAAATCGACAGTCAGGTTCCCGACCCCGACCGCCTTGGATTGGCGCAGGAGCACCCGCTCGGACGGCTGGCGGAGAGCTGGCAAAAGGCAGGGGACACGCGCATCTTCAAGATTATCCTCTCTCCCGAAGATGCAAACGTGGACTTCCAGCGCACCGCAAACGACATGGTTGCCCGGATCGAGCAGCACACCGGAGCGCCGGTCGAATGGGGCGGCGTGGTCCACCACAACACCGACCATCCCCACGCCCACATCATCGTCCGAGGCCGACTGGAATCCGGCGAGCCGTTGAAACTTCCCCCCGACCTGATTCGGCGCGGCCTGCGCGAGGCCGTCCAAAGCTCGCTGACACGCCAGCTCGGCCCACGCACCATCGCCGACATCGAGCACCAGAAGCAGGTCGAGCTAACCGCAAACCGCGTCACGCCCTTGGACCGCAGGCTGGCAGGTCTCGCGATTCCATACGAAGCGGACCCTATATACAAAGATGCCGGAGCCGCAGCAAGCACGGCAGAAGTGGCCAGGCTCCGCCATCTCAAAGAGCTTGGGCTCTCGAAACCATACGCCGGAGGCCGTTGGCTTATCCGGTCTGATTTCGTCACGCAGCTTCAACAGATGAAGGACATTCAGGACCGCGCACGGACGCTCTTTCGCAGCGGCGTGGCGATCAGCGATCCCCACGCGCCGATGGAGTATTCCTCATTCTCAAAGAAGCTGATTGGGCGGGTACTGCTCAACAGCGAAGATGAGCGCACAGGCGCTCTGCAAACCATCTTTGAGACCACCGAAGGCAAGATCGAGATGATCCGCCACGATGCCACGCTCAGGGCGGCATGGGCGCGCGGCGACCTCGAACCCGGAAATGTGGTGACAATCGACAGCCTGAGAAGCGATCCAGACAAGCTCTACGCCTCCACGACTGGCAAGGACAAAGACATTCTTCGCGATGGAAAGGCGCTTGATTCGATTGTGCGCCGAATGCGGGCCATGAATCTCTCGGTCGGCGAGTCAGACAAGGGATGGATGGGTGAGTTCAACAAAACGCTCCGTTCGAGGATGATGGACCGGACCCGAGGCCGGGGTGTCGCCGAGTGGTAAGGGCTGTTTGCGTAAATCTAGGAGTCTGCGGAAGCTGATCCTGAATGGGGCACCGGCTTAGAAGACCGGCGCTGTAAAACTTTACTTGCGTAGGGGGTATTGATGAGTAACTGACGAATTTCCGACCGACCAACCAACCGAGACGTGAAAGTTGGCCTCCATGGATTTTGATGAGCGCGTTGCTAGCGCAATTTGGGAGTCATTTCAGAAATCTCTAATTGATCTTAGGGCTACAATCTCAATATGTTCAAACGATGGCGATACAAGAAAGCACGAAAGAAGCGTATCGAAGAGCTACGTCAGCGTGTTGACAAGGTGTTGGACTGGAATTCTGTTACGGAAGAGACCGAAATCACCGACGAATATATGGAAGACGAAAAGCGGAAATTAGCTCTTATCCGTCTTGACCATAACGAGATGGAGCATCTTCAACAAGAGGACTTGAAACAGAAGCTCTTTAGGTCGCCAATTGAAGTGCCGGATGAGCACTGGAGTCCTTGCGGACGGGATGAACACCGTACTCTGACCTTCAAAGGCGAAGCCTGGGCGCGAAGTGAACTGAAGAAAATGTGGAGGCAGGATGTGGAGTTCTGGTTTAAACTGGTTGTGCCTATTCTGGCTCTGATACTTTCGGTTATTGCGCTTGTGCATAAGAGTCGTTGACATGATTTTGCGTTTTTCTATGCTGACTATGTAACCGGGAAGTACCAAAGCTTCTAAGCGGTTTGCTGAAGACATCTCACGGTCGTTGAATTTCAAAGCCAAAGCGATCATGAATGCCGAGCAGCAAACGAAGCTCGGCATTCATGATTGCGGGGTTTGATGGCTACGGTCGCGGTAAGCCGAAGGGATTGGTGGAGTGACCCACGCACAATTGGCAGGACTCGCGTCGGCCATCCTCGGCGCCATTGGTACGGTGGTCTTGTTCTTCAACAGCTACGCGCTTCAGCCGTTTCAGGGCGGCATTTTCGGAAGCGATGCCCTGACCGCCTCGAATAACGCTATCAGGACCGCCAACGCAAAGCGTATAGTGCGCCAGCGGATCGGCCTCGCATTTCTCTGTGTGAGCTTCGCTATTCAGGCTGTCACTGTCTTTCTCTGACGGCGGCCGAATGGCCCGGTTCTAAAACCCGTGGCAGAATCGACCTTAGTGACCGATCCGATAAAGCATCACTTTTCGCCCGTCTTCTACTTGCGCGGTTGGTGCGACAGCACCACCGGCCAGTTGACCGCGTATTCGCGCCCGTACAAGGACGTGATCGCCAAACCCGTCCATCCGGCGGCGACGGGGTATGAACTGTTCCTTTATACGATGGAGGGGCTGCCCGACGATCAGAAGCAGACGATCGAAAAGGACTATATGGCCCCGAAGGTGGACAACCCCGCAGCGAAAGCGCTCCGGGTGCTGCTGGGCACCGACACCAACGCGCTAACCGAGGCGCTGCGGGGAGCCTGGACACGATTCATGATCGCGAGTCTGCTTCGTCGGCCGGCGGCGGTCGCCGAGATCGGCGAGACCTTCAAGAGCACGCTCCGACAGAACCTGTTAGCGGACTCGTCGTACGAGTCGGACAAGCAAGAGGGTGATCCGCCGACCCGCTTCGAGTGGATGCAGAAGTACCATCCGCACGTGATCAACGATGCCGCGAAGGAGATGGTCGTCAGGGCGGTCGAGAACGACGGCGTCGGCAACATCATCATCAACATGCAGTGGTCGACGCTCGACATGTCGGCGAGCCGACACGAGTTGCTGACCGGTGACATGCCGCATCTGCGGTACTACGGTCTAAAAGACCCCCGATGCACGATCCTGTTTCCGTTGACGCCGACGAAATTGTTCATCGCCACGCACGATCGAAAAGCTGAATGCAACATCAATCGTCGGGACAAGACGGAGGTCGTGATATCGGTCAATGATGAGGTAGCCAGGATCGCGGAGCGTTTCGTCTACGGGAGAACCGCAAGTCATCTTCAGTTCGTAGCCAACCGGTTCGGGCGGACACCGTCTCGTTTGCTCGGATCGAATTCATAGGGCTATGGCGTAGACATAATGCCCACAGCAAAAGGAAATTTGACCGATGAAAAGGACGAGACGATGCTGTATTCATGGATAATCCTTTCAACTAGCAGGCAAGGACGCCGTTCAAAAGTGCGGAAGATTAGAAATTTGAACTAGGCAAGTTTACACTTCGTACAAACCAACCTTTAGACCGCGTATGCACACTCGGACAAAAAGCATCTAGCCCATATCTTATACATGAAACAAGAGATACATAAATTTGGAGTGATTTTTCCCTTCGGTTTACACAAAATCCCCGGTTCACTTGTCCAGTGTTTTTGCCGATGATCCTCAAGGTTCACAGTTTTGTTTGATAGACCGGCTAACAACCGCTCGGGAGGACAATTCACGGACTGTTGAAACCTGAGTTCTGATTTTGCAAATATCGATAATGAAATGTACACTCCATAACCAGGAGGCATTCCATGAAGAACGGCAAAATCGCTCCTCCAGGTTACGTTCTCCCCAACCGCCCACGTTGGCAGGGCGGTTTGAACCTTCGATCAGTCTTCGGGGCGGCAGTTGCATTCACTACGACCGCCAGCGCTGCGACCGAGTGGCTTACGCTCTGCTCGGCTACTTGGGTTTGCTTCTATAGCCGCCGTTACCTGCCGCTCTCCGCAGTTGCCGCACTCGCGGCTTTGGCACTACCCCCGCTGAGTCTTGTCACCGTCGCCCATCCGCTCATCGCGGCGGGCCACTGGTTTCCAGGAACTCGCTGGTTCGGTTTATGGCTGGCCATCATATTGATAGCGGCGTACAGGCGATTCGGAACCTCCATGACGCTTGTCGTTCTCATCGCGGCATCCATAGCAACCCACGCTCGATTCCATCGCCCTTTTCCCGACCCGTATATTCTCGCCGTCGATACTCACTTCGGCGGGCAGTCACCTCAAAACGACGTTTCCCCCCGGTTTGAAATGCAGGAACAGACCATCCAGCAAATTGCGCTGGCCCATCCAGACACATTGCTCGTTTTCCCAGAGTCCATCATTCCAAACTGGAATGGGATGCACGAGGCGCGCTGGGCTTCGGCCGCCAGGTCGAGCACAGGATGCTGTCGCAGTCGAGCGTCGTGAGACCCGAAAACAAGCACGGTCTGGACGCTTCCAGCGTCGTCTTCAGCGAAAACATCTGAACGTATCTGCGACCGATGGTGAGATGATCGCTATGCCATTCCACCGGACTTTTTACGATCTGCCGGTCCACTCCGTCATCGGCGGACAAATTGTCTTTGGCTGCCCACTTTTCGAGATTGAACAGGTAGCTGAAAAACTGATAGACTGCGTTCTTTTCAAGTAGCCGCAATCCGAGTGAACCGGCGAGATGGCCTTCAAGCAGCGTGGCCGTCTTTTCGAGATCAACCAGCATCCGCGTCGTGTCGGCTGTATGTTCCTTGGGCTTGCGTGTGAAGGCCGCCGCCTTCGGCGGTTCGAGTGTCAGGCACCAGTGCAGATCGATGCGTCGAAAGCCCGCCGTCTTTTCAAGGAAAGTCAAGCGGTCGTCAACGAAGACCTGCGTGACTGCATTTGCGTAGTGCTCTTTCCGGGCTAGATCGAAGCCGGACATGACACGCGTGTACTGATAGAGGCACGATCCCTCGGGCAGCCCGCGTAGCGCTCCTTCAATCGAACGCATCTCGGCTTCAAGTTCCCGATCCGTCATGCCTTCTTCGTCAACTCCGGCGAGCGAGAACAGGCATCCGTATCCGCCGCTCTTCAACGTAAAGATGCGGTCATTGACGAAGCGTGCAATCGGAACAATGCTGCACGCTGCTCCGGCCTTGGCGAACCACGGCGTGTATTTCAATTGCTCAGTGTTTACGCGTGTCATAGTAGGACCTCTGGCTCAGACCCAAGCCCCAAAGCTCGAACATCTTGGGATGTTTGCGGACGATCAGCCATGCACTTACGGCGAGCGACGGGAAGGCGATCATCGCTACCATGCGAAACCCAACGAGGAAAACCGTTACGCAGACGAATACGATCGCCATCCATGCTGTGAGGTCGAGGCCCAGTTTGGCCCTCGGTCGATTCAGCGCTTGGTTGATTGCTAACGGTTCTCCTCGCTTGGTCATGACCGCCCCCTACTGCATTGTTTGGCCGGTCAAACTGCCTATCCAACCGGCTCCCCAGCCCAGCACTCCGGCACCGAACAGCGCGCCGAAGAGGCCCGGAATCGCATCCGCGAAGCGTCCGCTCATCATCCGGATTCCGGCGAAGATCAGGCCGCCAAAACAGATGACGGCGCCCGCGTAGATGGCGAAAGTTTTGAAGGTTGTCATCAGCGTTTGCGCCCCGGAGAAGTCCATCGTCCCCTGGGCGTGGGCGACGCTCGTGAGCGAGAGCGCAAGAAGGGTTGGAGCCATAGCGCGGATGGCATCGATGAGCTTTCGTTTGAGGTTGTGGTTTCGGAAGCATGAACGAAGTGACATAAGCATTCTCCTGGTGGCGTGTATCGATCGCCATGAGGGGAAGCTAATGCCGTTTCGCAGACTCGTCCAAGATTTCTTATCGATTTCGCCATACATTTTGTCTATGGCGGATGGGTGCGGTTTCAGCCAAGCAGTTCTAATTGCTCTGGCGGGCTCGCCTTCAGCGGATGCTTCCTTCTTCTCAAATCTGACGAACTCTCCAGGAAGAATCGTTCGACGAATGGGATCGCGACATGATCGGTGTGCTTCAGACGGACGAACGCCGTATCTGCCGTCCAATTGACACCTGCAATTGGTCGCGTGATCAGGCCAGGATCAAGAGGCCATAGCTGATCGATCAGGGCCAGACCGTAGCGCTCTTTCACCATCCATTGAATCTCTGAGGGAGTGCGGGCAGAACATGCTAGATGGATCGAGATTCCTATCTCCGCGAACATCTCAACAAAGCGTAAATGCGCGGATGGATGCAGTTCGGGGTCACGGAATACTGTGATGCGCTGCGCAACTTCATGAATATCGAGTTGCGCACGATCAGCGAGGAGATCGTCCGAGCGCATACAAACCACTAATGGCGACTGAGCGATCTGCTGAACGCAATAGATACTCGAATCGATTGGCAACGGCAGAATGGCGCAGTCGAGCATTCGGGCATCGAGGCGTTGCAAGCAAAGTAGTGGATCTCCGCTCATTAGTCGAATTGCACAATCGGTAAATATCCCTTCGTAGTTTTCTCGAAATTTCTCCAGTAGCTTTGCGTTGACAAAAGAGGAGAAGCCGAGCCGCAGAGGAGGCACTTCTTTGCGTTGAACAGCTCGGGCCATTGCCAGTGTTTGGTCCCACTCTCGCAGAGTGTTCTCCGCGTATGCTGCAATGATTCGGCCTGCAGCGGTCAACTGGAGACCATTCTGCAAACGGTCGAAGATTGGAAGCTCGATGTTATCTTCGAGCTTCCCGATCTGGTGGCTGAGTGACGATTGCGCGACAAAGACCTGTTCGGACGCACGGGTAAAGTTCAAAGTCTCTGCGGATGCTTTGATATATCGAAGAAGACGGAATGTAAGGGAATCTGACAATGGCTTTGTCGCTCCGCTTGCTTTCGTCGATTCCACAAGCCCCGCGAACCCATTGGCTGTGGAAAACCCGTGCTGAATCCTATACTTTGGTAAGAAATCAAAGATGTCAATTAGGCTCCATCAGGTAACCGGATTCCTTGAGGTAACCGCCAGTCTCAACGATGGTGCCATAGATAAAAACTGGGGCGAAATCGATAAAAAATATTGGACTGATACTTGCGGAGACCTCACGCTCGAAGTTGATCGATTGCATGAGGTGCCCAATGGAAAATCCGTCCGAGATCATTCATCCCTTCGATAGACCCGAACCGATTCGAAGCCGAGCATCGAACGCCGAAGGCCAACGCTCTCTTCAGCGGCTTCGCAAACCTCCAAGGAGTGTTGCGGAAGCTGAGCCGCTTCTCACGGCTGAGGATGTCGCTAGACGCCTCAATGTCAGCACCGATTGGGTTTGGGACCATTCTTCCAGGAAGAAACCTTTGTTGCCCGTCATTCGCATGGGCGATGGAGCGCTGCGCTACCGGGCCAGTGGCATTGAAGCATTCATCGACGAGCGAGAGCGACTAAGTGCCATGCGTCGGCGCGCATGAGGCGGGCGGACATGCGGTCATTTGCAAGCTCCTTTATCGGCTGATGGATGAGCGCGTTTGATGCGTTCTCAATGTGGCTCCGGGACCCTATCTTACGGCCAAAACTCCGGTAAAATATAGGTAGGCCCCATCCTTTCCCGCCACAGAAACTGAGGAACGAATGGGTACATCGCACCAAAGGGGATTTGTAACACCTCGTGGAAAACAGTGGTATGGGTACTACCGCAAGGTAGTGAATGACCCGACCACTGACGAGCAAAAGACCGTTCGCGTTCCGGTCATTCTCGGGCTGAAATCGAAGATGTCCAAATTCGAGGCTCGCGAAGCGCTGCAACGTGAAATCACAAAACAGATCGGGGAGCCGGGCTCCCCTACCAGAATCATGAACGATGGCTCTGTCACCTTCGCCTGGTTCGTCGAGAATCGTTTTCTCCCGTTGAAAGAAGCTGCCTGGAAAGAAGAGACAGCGAAGACGAAAAAGATTCTCATTCAGCGTGACCTCATCGACCCGCTCGGTGAGATCCCGTTGGTCAACTTCGACAAGTTCAGCTTGCAGCTCCATCTCAACATGCTGGCCATAACCCGGTCCAAGGATAGAGTGCTGCAAATGCGCGCATACGTTCGGGACATCTTCGCCGAGGCAGTCGATCAGGACTTCCTCGCCAAAGATCCTGCGCGCAAAGTGAAAGTGCCCGCGCAACTGCGCGAGACCGACACAACAACGCTCACCTGGGATCAGCTCGGCCTCGCTCTCATGGAACTGGCTCTGCGGGATCGCATCCTGCTGGAGTTGGATATGACGAACGCTCTCCGTCCAAGTGAGCTGCTGGCGTTCCGTTGGAAGTGCTTCGACTACGATGCCTGCACGTTGAAGATCACGGAGACCGTCTACAAGGGCAAGATTCGTCCTTGGGGAAAGACCAAAAAGAGTCTCACGGTCATCCACATTCCGCGGAAGCTCGCGGACGATCTGGAGGCATGGCGGTTGGAGTGTGAGGAACGGGCTAGAGAGGCCGCGTCGAAAGACAAGACGAAGTTGCCGCATCTGTCTCCGGATGACTTCATCTTCGCCAACGAAGTTGGAGGGTTCCTCGACACTGACAACTTTCGGAAGCGGGTGCTTCACAAGCTGGCCCGCGATCTAAAACTGCCGAAGCTGACGTTTCAGGTCATCCGGCGCACGATTGCGACTCTGGCTCAGAAGAAGGGCACCGTCAAAGACGTGCAGGGCGTGATGCGTCACTCACGGGCGGCGACGACGACAGATGTCTACATGCAGGAGATTCCCGAGAGCGTGCAGGCGACGGTCAACTCCATCAATAGGGAGTTGAGAAAGTCGTCGGATAAAAATCACCGGAAGACGGTGAAGCCGTTACCGGATGCGGTGGCTTTTGGAGGGAAGGTACTCAAGCGCGGCGCTGTGTCCGTGAAGGTGTTTGAAAATTTGACACCAAATGACACCAAACGCTCTGGGAAGGAGGTTTTTCTATCTCCGTAAGCTATTGATTTGTAAGGGGTTTATTGGTGGACCTGATCGGGATCGAACCGATGACCTCTTCCATGCCATGAAGTGTCCAGAAACGTAAATTGTTGACGGTGCAGTGGTTATAAACCGGCACAACCGGCAAAAACGGCCCTCTGGGCGGTATTTGCGACAAAAATGCGACAAGCTTTTTCAACGACGGGTCAATGGGCTGGCTGTGTGGGACCGGCCCCAATTGCACTTCTTGGAGTGATAAATATTAGCCCCTCAGAGAAGCTCACAAGGCAAGCCTCAGATGCTAGTTCGTAAATCTTCAGATGAGTGCGTTCAAGACGCAATACGCGCAAAATAATCGCGCACTACTTGACGCGATGGCTAATTAGCCGGACCAATCATTCCCCGTTTTCGGGGATGATTGGAGATTCGAATCCCACCTCTGTTTTGATCAACGCTTGAATTGGCAGCCCAGGGCAATAGCAGAACGCCGTGAATCCCAATGCCCCCGAGTAGCTCTGCGGGCCAGCGTCTTCAAATAACGTCGAAATTGGAATCAGTCCGCGAGACGGGTCGAAAATCTGGTCCGGGCAGTTTTTGTCCCAGACAACTGAGTGATCTGGCTTCGAACCGTCATAAAACGCAAGAATCAGGCGCAATCTTTGTGAACCCTCGACGGCTTTCTTAAACCGTTCCTCACTTTCGATCATGGTGTCGAGGTCTCTTAGATTGACGGCAGTCTTCAGCGCGAGCTGTGCGGATGCCCACCAGCCCTTACTGTTGAGGAACGCCGTCTCACGCAAACTATAGGCACATGCCGATTCTAGATTTGAGGGGGGCGGCGCCAACCTTATACATGCTTCCTCATAAGAAACCGAAACAATCATCGCGACGCAGGCGATGCCGCACGTATCGCCGTGCTCCTGGAGTACCAATTTGATTCCGTCAGGGATCGGTGTTTCAATGCTCTTCTGCATAGAAATTAGCTTAGTCTACGAGAGGTCTGCATAGCGCGGCGTCGTGCGGAGCCGAAACTCACCTTCCCAAGCTTCAAATTAGGTGGTCATAAACCCTTAAGCAAAGCCCGAAGAGAACCATGGTGATACTGTCGCGCAATATTGCCAAGCTCTGCAACAATGTCACTCTGCAGTTCCCCCTTTCGGGCATTCCAGACATCATTCGCGGCGTATGAATACCCGGGCGCCGTACCAATGTAGTTTGCAAGCCTATCCAGATTGGTGGCCGCAATCGGGAAGAGCGCAGCAGGGAAACTGCTGTATGAGAATGCGGTCAAAATATCCAGTGTGATGTGAAGATCGGTAGCATACTCCTGAAAAGCGCCGCGCTTGCCGGATCTTCTCTTGGTTTCTTTAAAACACGATTCGAGAAACGACTCGAATTCTGCCACGAGTGTCACGCTGAACTCGGATAGCGCTTGCAGAATGCTTCGCCGCCAAGGATCATCATCGATGAACCGCGTGATCACATCCGGCTCCGCCATTGCAAACAATTTGGCGATCTTCTTCAGAGTATTGCGCCTCTTGTCTTCTTTGACTTGGAGTTTCTTCGCCATACTGCAGTATTCTCTGAAAAAATCGGCCAGTTCCTTTGACTCTATGATTAGGATTCCATCCTTGGATCGCCGAGGCTCCAAAGCAGGACTCGCCTCTCGGACAACCTGTATAACTTCATGCGGATAGTCTCTGGCCTCCTTTTCATACACATACTTCGACCAGTCCAAAGCCGTCAGGACATTTACGTCCCCTAATCCATAGCCGAGTAAACACGTTGTTGATTCTTTGATCGTAAGGGCCAGTCGAATTTGCCTGTACTCAGTTGGGCGAAAGAGCGTTACATAGTCTTCTTGAGTGATTATGAGTTCTTGCGGTTCAGTTCGCGATCCATGTAGGTGGACTATGGGGATGAGCCCTTTCGGACATGAGAAGGCGTCACTTGGCGTCAACGACGCTGATTTGCCAGACAGCAGGCATTCAAGCACCTGATCATAGTTCGTGGTGACAATCCAAGACGGGGCTAACGCTTCCAAGTAGCCGGCGAACTCGCTGCGTGCGGGCTCCACAGGGAACCAAGCAGTTGCAGCACAGAGAGCTTGCTTCAGAACCTTTACTGATTCCTGATATGTAATCCCCTGCGTTGTCGCGTGTTCACCGCACAGACTCGAAGCGATGTCCGGATATGACGCACCTTCTTTTATCAGCGGCGTGAGATCCACCTTCATCTTCTTAGCAGCAGCGTGGAGCAATGCCCCCCAAGAGAGAGCTGGGCTTCCATCGTCTTCATTCAGAACAGCCATCGAGAAGCCGGCTCCCACAAACAACCCTAAATTGCCGTAATTGGACGATCTAAAAAGGAACTCAAACACTTCATCTCGCGACGGATTCTCTGGCAGCGTCGTTGTCATGGGTTTCCTCGATAACACCATTCAGCGTAACTGATCTATACAGGTGACAGGTTGTTTATCCTCGCTCGCGGCCGTCTATTCGATCAATAAACTTTTCATCAGCCCGTGTGCTCGTTCCAGTTCGTCCGCCACTTCTCGTCGACTGTCGCGCTCAAGCGGCCTATCAGCCACGAGGAATTCTTCGTACACCAATAGCCCCGGCGAAACATCTGCGCGGAAGTAATCGCGTAGGATTTCCATTACCCGCTTGCCGAGGTCGGGATCGAGATTGAACTGGTGTTGAAATGCTTTTCTGAATGCGGCTAGGTCCAACTGAGCCGAGACAATCGCCACGATGTCGGCCGCATGAGTTCGTGCTTCTTCTCGATCATGTCGTGCTTCTGCCGGACCCCGGATGTTGCGATAACGGTCATCAAGCGCCAAGAGTTTCAGCATGACCAGCGCATGTGGCTTCGTCACCCGGAGCGCCGCCGTGAATTCTGAGCCGTCTGGCAGCCTACCCGCGAGTTGATGCAATTCTGATTCGGCGATGGCAATCGCTCCGCCAGTGCACGCGCGAGCGTGAATGCCATTTTGTATTTCGACGCGAAAATCCTTCTGGCGTTTGAATTCGTCCGGTGCCATAAACTCAATTCGCATCGTCTCTCGGCTATTCGGAATCGGCTTCTCAAACTGAAAATTGCGAGAACCTTTGACGACCTGATAGCCCAGTTGTTGCAATCGGGGACTCAGTTGCAGTGGCTCGCCACGAAGTTTCACCACATCCAGAACAAAATCAATGTCCTTGGTCGCGCGTGCTCGCTCCACCATGAATTTCATCGCCTGCGCGCCGGCAACTACGAAGTCGCCAGATGCTGGCCCCAGCGCATGTAGTAGCTCCAGCACATACGTTCTCTGAGGTTCCGGGATCACACGTTCCTCCATTGCCGCTGAATAACATTATCGAGCAGGTATTCCGCCTGCTTCAGATCACGCCCTCCGCGGGCGTAGAGGTCCAAATAGGCTTGCACCGGAGAGACGACCAACGCTCTTTCGAGCATGTTCGAGTACATGAACACGCCTGCATCATAGGGCGTGATCACCCTTATGGGGGGAGGACCGCTGCTTGCCTGCGATTTCAGATCACGCAGACCTATCGCGTCCGCAGTACCGCTGGCCGCGAAGACATCCACAATATCGATGTCAATAAACGGAGCATCCTTAGTAGCCGCAATCGCTCCGGTGAACGCATATACCCCCTGAAGCAGAGGGCTGATTCCGTCTGCGATCTTCGTCAAGTCACTGCCAAAAGGGTTGCCGGTTTGAAATGAACTCCGCAACCGCCAGCGGTATCGTTCCTTGTACTTATCCGCCCATTGTTGAAGAAGGCGGGCTGGTTCGGGTACGACTATGGCAGTTCCTCGCCGACGAACCCCGAGTTGTTCTTCTAGACCCGCGATTGCTTTGGATACAGATCCTTGACTGATTGTGAAATCGACTTCCGTCCCCGGAAATCGTTCCCGGAACTGCGTGCTCTCTTTTTCAAGCTCCCTTGCAATTTCACTGATGCTCCATGGCCGAGGCTGCTGGAGAAGGACTCGCAGTACACGGGAGAAACGTCCAGAAAAGACGTTGGCGGTACGCGCGCTTTGAGAGGGTACTGCAAATTCGGCGCTCGCGCGCATACCGCTCCGCTGCAGCGTGAACTTGCCAGGAACGTTGATAAAGACATTCCCCGTCAAATCCAGAAAATCGATTCCATTTTCAATGCAGAACGTCTGTGCCTGGGACGACAACTGCGGCGCAATCACTGCAACAGCGACATCCGTGCCCAACGACTTGAGCCTTCGTATCCAGGGGCCGATTTCTTCGAGTACGCGCGGTGAGAATGTGGGCTTAACTTCTCCCAGTACATGAATCTGATTGGGGCCAGAAAGAAGGTCAAAGCTGATGTCGAATGGCTGCTCAGATTGTTCCTGGACATTGGTTATCGACACACCGGGCAGCGCCTTCACGGGAACCTGGTTGCGCAGTGCATCAGCGATCGTGTTCTCCATTGTGGGCGTGCCTACCATAGCGACAGTTTCTCAATTAGGAATGCAGCTGTAAAGGAAATAATTCCTGTATGGCTTTATTCTTATTCGAGAATAAATGCTAAATTTATATGTATGTATATGAAACCAAATAATATAATGAAAATCAAGAGAGCAATGGAACAATTGGGGGGCTAAGAGAAATTTGCGCTACAGATCATTTTCCAGAAAAGTCTACAAATAGATCGCCCGGCTTGACGGAGAGCGCCTTCGCCAGCTTGACGATATTTTCCAGGGCTACATTCCGTTCTCCGCGTTCAACCCCGCCAACGTAATTCCGGTGCAGCCCGGCCCGCTCGGCCAGTTCTTCCTGGGAATAGCCCCGCTCTTCGCGGAATTGCCGCAACCTGGAGCCAAATCGAGACTTAACGGAACGTGGGGCCACATCCCCATGCTCGAAGCTTGACCACGATGAGTCTACACATTATGAGTGTGATATTGTTCGGAAAGAGATTGTCCGGATTTGGCTTATCCGCTTCACTTGCTCTGGGTAACGGCCCTGTGGATCTGAGAAAAATTCATCAAAATTGATCTGACAACCGGATAGGACGGATGCGATTCTAATAATTAAGGCTGGGGAGACGAATTCATGCCAGAAGATTACGTTGACTGCCCGGAGATGGCGGGCAAAACGATCCAACTGCTCCGTATCCATCGAAACGCAGGTGACGGACCCAGTGTCCAGATCGAACTGACGGATGGGACCAGCTTCACCTGCTATGTCTCGGTCCGGCCGAATGTGGAGGCCTCCTTATATAAGGGTGGCGTCGGGACGCCGGAAACCATCCGCGCCTACGAATTGTAGAAAAATCTACCGTCTGCAAGCCTCCGTTATGTCAAAAACGCATAACGGACTTCATAAAAATCATTGGACGCGGCACCGATTCCGCCATAACTTTGCGCCATAGCTGACATGCAAGTCAGCGGAGGTGCAAAGTGAATCGATTCCGCCGTCTCCTCCGATTCGATACCGCTCGCAATCGGCCGCCTATTCTGTTCGCCAATCGGCAAACGGATCACACTCTCAAAACCACTCTTCTCTCGGCCATCCGCGCGATGGCTCCGACCCTTCTTGTACTCTCTCTCACGAGCGTGGCCCACGCCCAGGGGACGATGGACTTCTCCGGGGCGACCACGCTGATGTCTACCTTCCGCACGTTCGCCATCTATGCGGGCGCGGTCATCTGTTTTGGCGGACTCATTTTCGCCGGAATCCGCATGATGTCGGGAAGGTTCCAGGACGCCATTCCTGGACTCTTTGGCGCGTTGTTCGGCGCGGGAGTTCTCGGATGGGGTGCTGGTTGGATTGGCTCGCTCACCGGGCAGACGATGCAGTAGGTGACGGCCATGACCAAGCGAGGAGAACCGTTACCAATCAACCAAGCGCTGAATCGACCGAGGGCCAAACTGGGCCTCGACCTCACAGCATGGATGGCGATCGTATTCGTCTGCGTAACGGTTTTCCTCGTTGGGTTCCGCATGGTGGCGATGATCGCTTTCCCATCTCTCGCCATCAGCGCATGGCTGATCGTCCGCAAACATCCCAAGATGTTCGAGCTTTGGGGCTTGAGTCTGAGCCAGAGGTCCTACTATGACCCGCGCAAACGCTGAGCAGTTGAAATACACGCCATGGTTCGCCAAGGCCGGAGCCGCGTGCAGCATCGTTCCGATCAGCCGCTTCGTCAACGAGCGGATATTTGCGCTCAAGGGCGGCGGCTACGGCTGCCTGTTTTCACTCGCCGGCATTGACGAAGAAGGACTGACCGACCAGGCGCTTGAGGCTGAGATGCGGTCGATTGAAGGCGCGCTACGCGGTCTTCCCGAAGGGGCGTGCCTCTATCAGTACACGCGCGTCATATCCGGCTTCGACCTGCCAAGAAAAGAGCATTATGCCAATCCGGTCACACAGGTTTTCGTGGATGACCGGCTGGCATTTCTCGAAAAGTCGGCTGGCTTCCGCCGCGTCGATCTGCATTGGTGCCTGACACTGGAACCGCCCAAAGCAGCGGCCTTCGCGCGCAAGCCCAAGGAACACTCTACCGACACCACGCGGATGTTGGCCGACCTTGAAAAGACGGCCACGTTGCTTGAAGGCCATCTCGGCAGTTCACTCGGATTGAAGTTGCTTGAGAAAAACGATACCTATCAGTTTTTCAGCTACCTGTTCAATCTCGAAGAGTGGGCAGCCAAAGACAATTTGTCCGCTGATGACGGTGTAGACCGCCAGATCGTGAAGAATCCGGTGGCATGGCACAGCGACCATCTCACCATAGGTCGCAGATACGTGCAGATGTTTTCGCTGAAGACGACGCCGGAGGCGTCGCGCCCCTGCCTCTTCTCTGGCCTCATGACGCTCGACTGCGACAGCGTACTGTGCTCGACGTGGCAGCCGAAGTCCACGACGGAGGCGCGCAGCGAGATCGACGCCCAGGAAAAGTTCATCTCGTTTTTCAAAGTCGGCATGCTGACGCGCGTGATGAGCGGGCACGATACGGCTTCGCTTGAAACCGGTGCCGGGGCCAGAGCCGCGAACAATCAGGTAGATGACCTTGGCGAAGTCATTCGCTCGCTCGACAAAAAAGCGCAGGGCGAATACTCGCTGCGCTTGCTTGTGGCCGCGCGCAGTGTGGACGAGCTGCGCGGCATCGCACCCGCCGTGCATCGCGTCTTCGTCGATGCGCGGGCGCAGGTCATGGAAGAGACGCTTGGCAACCTCTCAGCTTTCTACGCCATGTTTCCCGGCAACCACAAGTTCAACGTCTTCCCCATGTGGCTCGCCGAAGATCATCACGCGCGTCTGTCTTCGATATTCACGCCGAATCTCGGCCATCCGTATTCCGAAGATCTCGATAACGAGTACCTGAACGTCTTCGAGACGCGCACGCGGACGCCGTTCTTTCAAGATGCTTATGTCGATGGTGTGCGAGTCATGCTCATCCTCGGACCGACAGGAACCGGTAAGTCCGTGAACGGAAACATCGCTATCGCGCATGAGCAGAAGTACGGCGGGTTTACATACATCTTTGACATCGGTGGCAGCTACGAGAGTGTCGTCGAGCTGTATGGTGGGCGCGTTGACCGCATCGGCAAAGATGGTCCGCGTGTGAATCCCTTTCGGCTGGAGCCGACCGAGAGCAACATTGCTTTTCTGTACAGCTTCGTCAAGCTACTGCTTATCAATGGCGGTGCGGAGTTGGAACCGGAAGACGACGACGTGATCCACAAGGCCGTGCGGGATATGTACCTGCTCGACGCGAAAAATCGCCGCCTGTCCAATCTCTTCTTACCCAAGAAGCTCGACCGATACTTGTCGAAGTGGGTTGGCAACGGCGTCTATCACGCAGTTTTTGACAATGTGGAGGACAGCCTTTCGTTGTCGCGCCTTCAGTGCTTCGACTTCCAGGCTGTCAACAACGAGCAGTACGCCGACCTGATCGAGCCGGTCATGGTCTGGCTTTTGCGCCGCATTAACGATGTTCTTTACAACCCCGCCAATCTCGGCGTGCCCAAGCACATTCTGATCGAAGAGATTTTCTCTTCAATGAAGAATAAGCAGCTATTGGATGGCGCGCTCTCCTCCATCAAGACCGTGCGCAAGAACCTGGGCGGCGTCACCATGATCGGCCAATCCGCCGAGGATTTAGGCGCGAACGCAGACAGCATCGTGAACTCCTGCACGTCGTTCCTGTTTCTGAAAGACGCCACATTCAACCGCAAACGTTATGCAGAACTCTTCAAAATGAACGAGCAGCAGCTCACTCTCTTCGAGAGTTTGCAAGACCGCGAAGGTTTGTATATGCGCCGCGACGGATTAACCAAGGTCATCAAGCTCAATCTCGACAGCCGCAGTTATGCAGTCTTTTCGACAAAGCCGAAAGACCGCGTGCGCCGGGCTAGGCTGATCGCCAAATACGGACTCACGGAGGGCATCACTCGATTCGCTCAAGGCGAGCAAGAATAACCCCAAAACCTCACCACAGAAAGGACTCAAACGTTATGCGTCCCACCATTTTTGTCTCATTTTCCGTTTGCATGATGCTGGCTGCGTGCCAGCTTCATGCTTCAACCGAAACACATCCCGTTCAACCCAGCGCACCGCGCACGGTCGTCGTGTCGGAATCGGATAAACCGCCCGAGATCCGTGCAGGACTGCTGCAATCAACGCTCATCGTGCTTCCCGCCGAAGAGAAGGTCGCCAACGTCTTCGCCGGCGACACGGTGAACTGGATCTTCGATGGCGGCCACGTAGCCTCGCGCTTTATCAGCGTGAAACCCAAAACTGCGAACGCTTCGACGGACATTCACATCGTCTCCGATCACGGTAACGAGTACACCCTTCAGTTGCGCGAGGTCTCAAATGATCCCGATCCGCATTTCGATTCCAAGGTCTTTATCAATCCCGGTGACCAGGCTGCAAAGGACCGTCTGTCACAGCTTCCCGTATTTGTGCCTGCGGCCGAGTTGGATAAAGCAAAACAGGAAGCTGCTGCCGCGAAGGCCGCTCAGACAGCGGGACTCAAAGCCGAACAGACGAAGGCCGAGCAGTACCGCAGCGAGTATCCCGGCTCGCTGCACTTCGATTACACATGGGACGAGAAAAAGGGGAAAGAACTTGGACTCCAGCAAATCTGGCGGGACGACAAGTTCACCTATCTGCGCGGCCAATTCCAGGAAACGCCCGCACTCTACGAAGTGAAGGACAAGAAGCCGTCACTTATCAATTTCGATTTCAACGGTGGTCTTTATACCGTGCCGAAGCTATTAGAGAACGGGTATCTCGCCATTGGCAAACAGAAGGTTGAATTCCATCGTGTGGGAGGCACAAAGTAGCCATGACAGAACTCAATCAGAATTCTCCCGCAACCGTTCCAGAGCAGCCGGAGGCGAAGCCGCCGCTCAAAAAGGGTATGCCCGTGGTGATTGCCCTGGTGGCGATCCTCGCCATACTCGGAATCGCTAATGTTTCGAGTCTGCTACGCGGCAACAAGAAAGCAGCCTCGGCGAGCGCATTACAATTGCGCCCTGTTTCGCCGAATGCGCAGCAGGTGTCGAGCTTCGAGACACAACAGCAGTTGCAGGCGCAGCACGACGCTGAAGAGAAGCAGCGCCAGCAGCAGTTGGTTGCGGCCATGCAACAGCTTCAGGCTGCAGAAGGCGCGCCTGGTTCCGAGTCTGCAAACGCCGCGCCGATGACCACGGCGCAGCGCGACACCATCTACGGCGCGAGTTCCAATGCGCCGCAACATACTTCCAATGTCTCCGAGGCGCAGGCCGAAGCCAAGCAGAAGGCTCTGGCTCGGGAGAAAGAAAAGCAGGATGCCATCAACAGCGGTACGGTAGCAATCGACTTCGCTCATAGTGGCGAAACCCCTGCTTCTTCCACTGTCGTTCCGACGGCGGCGGCAGCGCCGCTGGCCACGGCCGATGTGTCTACGCAGCCTGCGGCTGCGCAGACGAAAGCAAACGCCAAAGCCGACCCGATGGGGCAGTATGAGTTCGACCAGTATCAGGGTCGGCTCTACCGAATCTTCGAGGGAACTGTCCTTGAGGGTGTTGTCACCAACCATATTGATGGCGGATTCAGCGGGCCGATCCTGGTCATGCTGACCACCGACTACTACTCACACGATCATCAACAGCTCTTGATGCCGCAGGGTACGCGCCTGATCGGCACCGTGCAAAGCGTGGGAAACGCCCAGCAGCGCAAAATGTTTGTCACGTTTCACCGTGCCGTCTGCCCGGATGGCTTCTCACTCGACTTCGACAAGTACATCGGCCTCGATCCGTTGGGCACAACGGGTCTCGCCACCAAGGTCGATCACGGGTATCTGATGGCTTTCGGCGCGGCGGCTGCTATTGGCGGTTTGGGAGGTCTCGCCCAGATCGGCAACAACGGCAGCGTGCTTTCGGCATCGACGCAGATTCGCAACGGCATCTCCGAACAGACAGCCGCAGAAGGCGAGCAGGTGTTGAATCACTTTCTCAATCGTCTGCCAGTTATCACGCTCAAAGAGGGCTCGCGCGCCCGTGTGTACGTGGGCCGCGACATCCTCATTCCGTCCTATGCGGAACATCGTATGGACCCAACGCTCTGAAGAGAGGCAGCGGCCATGAGCCGATTCAACGATCGTTACAACCATTTGCTCAACAAAGCACGGCAAGTTACTCGCTTTGGCCGCTGCGCGTGGGCCGTGCAGTCCACCGGCGAGCAAGTTGCCGTCGCGCTCGTACTCAATCGCGCTGACTGGCTGGAGGAGCGGGGCTACACCATTGCCGAAGCCATCGAACGCGCTGGTCAGGATTGGGTTGCCATCATCCCTCAGGTTGCTCATCAACTCGCCGAGGAGGGACTGTGACGCAAGCAAAGACAAATCTCCGCAAGCTCGCCGGTTATGTCGCGCTGGCCGTGGTGACGGTTCTCGTCTTCAGAATACCTGCCGTGCAGTACGTCGTTGCGGAGGCGTTGATCGAGTTCATTCAGATCACGGAAAGAACGTTGCGTTTTCCATGCGCACTTCTCGATCACGACAGGTGTTTTTCCCTGGACAGGTTCGACCCGACCTGCCCTCCGTACCTGTAACCGTTCGACCACACCCAAGGAGGCATTATGCCACTTCAACTCAAAAAGCATCGCAAATGGATCATCCTCGGCGTAGCCGCACTACTGACCGCACCGCCCAGTTTTGCTCTCTTCGGCATAGGCGATGTCGTCTTTGACCGTGCGTCCAGCTAAGGCTGGCATGTCCAGCAGGGGAAGGACCTGCCGGGGTAAAAGTCAGAAGCCCCGTAGCTAGATAGCAGGGAGGCGGGAAACCAAATCTCTGAAGCCTATCGACAAGCATCTCTTAGGGAGATGCGCGAGTCATCGGGCCGTAACGAAAGTGAACGCGTATATGTGGCCCCGTTAACAATCAACCCCGAAGGTCGAGCCCACGGTCGAAGGGCGAAGGCAGCATGAATAGGCGCAATCTGACTGATGCGCTTATCTCACTTCGGCGGGGTGGAAGCGACAGCACGATGACAAGGACATGCCAAGCAACTGGAGAAATCCTCCTCGCCCCAGCGCGAAATCGCTGGAGGAAGGTAGGCCCTATAACCTCACACGGGAAAGGGGCCGAAGGCGAGAGGGCGGAGGATGGGTCCGTGATAGCGATGAAGCCGGGTATTCAGGGGAGTTCATTTTTATGCGGAGTGGGCGCGGCCAAGCTTGGAAAATCCAGTTGGCGCCAGTTTTTCCACTCCGCATAACTTTGGGCGCTCCTAGCGCGGCGTCAGAAGTTCAATCAGTTGATCGGGTGCGCGAAAGTGTCCTTTACGGAGAGTCGGAGGGACAGTGGAGTTCATGGTTTCGAGCAGTGTAGTTGTGTCGGCCCGCAGATACATCTCCGTCGTTTGGATACTGGCGTGACCCAACCACAACGCGACTTTGCGGATGTCGCCGGTTGATTGCAAGATAGATAGAGCACATGAGTGTCGAAGGCAATGCGGAGATACGCTCTTCGTAATGAGACTTGGAGAACGTCGTGCCGCTGTTTGGACATGTTTGTCCAGAATGTACTCGAACCCGGAGCGAGTCATCGCTGCTCCTCGTCTATTAAGGAAGACCTCAGTTGCTTGACCTGTGGGCCGTAGCGCCAACCAAGCACGCAACGCAGTGGCCGTTTCTCGCCACAAGGGCAACGCGCGTTCGCGTCGGCCTTTGCCGAGGACGTGAATGCTGAGCCGAGGACTAAAAATCAAGTTTTCCAGGCGCAAACCAACTAACTCGGAGACGCGCAACCCCGCTGAGTAGGCGAGGTACAGCATGGCGCGATCACGGATACCGTCACGGGTGTTTGGCGCTGGCGCGTCGAGCAAGGCTTGCATTTCATCGCGGTTGAGATAATCAATCAGACGCGTGTCGACTCGTTTCATGGGGATCGATCGAATGCGTTGGATCTGCTCGAAGGCTGACGGTTCTCGGTACTCGATGAATCGCATAAAAGCGCGAATCGCAGCCAGGCGAACATTGCGGGTAGCGGGAGCGTTGGCACGCTCGGTTTCCAGATGGGTTAGGAAATCGAGGACCAGTTGTGCATCAAGCTGCCCCAATTCCAGCGCCGATGGCCTGACCTTCAGTCGCTTGGCGGCGAACTCGAAGAACAGGCGCAAGGCCAACGCGTAAGTATCACATGTACGCTCGCTGGCCCCACGTTCCAGGGGAAGACGCTCGCGTAGAAAGACGCTGACATGGGTGGCAAGTGTTGTCATGAGGTGGCTCCTCCTTTGAAAAAGTCCTCGCACTGATTTGCGATATTACTGAGCAACTGTGGAGTGGTATGCAGATAGACAAATGTGCCAGCGAGTTTTACATGGCCGAGATAAGTAGACACCGCGAGCACATGCTGGCGGACGTAGTCGTAACCAGGTGGGCAGTTCTCCAGGGATCTAACGGCCCAGCTATGTCGAAAATCATGGATTCGAGGTCGCGGGCCAAATCGCCCGGTATCCGGCTGCAGGCCTATCTCCCGTATCAGAGCTCGAAATGTTTCCAGCACGGCCGAGTAACAAAGGCCACGACGGCGCATCGAGATGAAGATGTGGTCGTCCCCTCCGCCGAGTTGCCGACGGCGCTCCAGATAGCGCTCCATCCCAGCCTGCGCGCTCGGATGAAGCGGCACAAGGCGGCTCTTATGAAATTTGGTTGCACGAATCACCAGACCGTCGGCGGTTATATCCTCGAAGCGCAGCGCCAACGCTTCGGAAATCCGTAGCCCCGTGACCGCCAGCAAGGAGAACAGCGTGCAATAAGTCCACGGCCGCAACGAGTTGGAGGGTGGCAAGCTTGCAGCTCTCTTCAAAAGCTGACAGATTTGGACTTCCGTGAAGATGAAAGGGCGATACAGTAATCGCCGACGCGGAAATGTGTTCTGGCGTGGGATTTCATGTTGTGTGTCCTCTGCCTGTGCGTGACGAGCAAAGATCCTTATCGCCTCCAGACGGCGACCGCGTTGAGAGGGCGTCGGAGCCAGAGCAGCCCATTCAAGCGCAGTCTGTTCGCGGACGTAAGTCTCGCCGCGCGCTGTGGCGAAGCGAGCGTAGTTGCGCAGAAAGCCTTCGGTAACCCGCAATCCGAAGCCTGCCGAGCGCCGTATGGCAAGATAGGCGTCTATGGCTGGGGTTAGCATGGCCACACCTCCGGCCACGGTTGCGCCAGCTCGCGTAGCAACTTCACGTCAACCTTCGCATAATGGGCCGTGGTATCCAGCGAGCGATGGCGCAACAATACGGCGATGCTCTCAAGGGACGCGCCCTCTGCCAGTAACGCTGTGGCAGCGGAGTGGCGCAATAGATGCGCGCCATGGGCAGGAGCGCTCACGCCGGCGCGATGAATAGCACTTTTTACAATAGCGGAAACAGCCGTGCTGTTCGTTGGAAAGGGCCCGACTGGTGACGCAACCCGTAGAAACAGATGGTGCGAACTCACTGCTGGGCGTGCCGTTGCCAAGTAATGGGCGATTGCATCTCCGACTTGCTGAGGTAGCGGTAACCGAACCATACGGCGCGACTTCCCCATAACCTGGACAGTCGCCTGCCCCCAATCGATATCTCCCAGACGCAGGGCATAGATATCGCTCGCACGCAGCCCCAAGCGCGCCAGTAGCAGAAGAATGGCCCGGTCGCGGGCTCCGGTAACGGTTGCCGGATCGCATGCGGCTAATACGCGTTCGACATCCGCTGCAGGCAAGTAGCGTGGCAGCGCCGAAAGTCGCCAACCCCCAATGGATGGAATTGCAGCGTCCAGCCCAAGCCGGCACTGACCCTGGGCAACGAGAAAGCGGATAAATGCGCGTAGCGCTGTGATCACCACTCTGGCTTGCGACCTTCCGTGGCGGCTCGCCCGATCAAGAACGAAGGCGCGAAGGTCGGCGATCGCAAATTCCTGAGGATTACTGCCGAGTGTTTGTAAAACATCAACAATGGTCCGCCGATAAGTGTTGAGTGTTGTGTCCCGCAGTCCGTGATGTCGGCGCATCCACTCGCAAAACTGCAAGAACAGCGGGGCCATCGTCGGTCCACTTGTGGCTTGCTCCACCGCAGGGATGACCCTCGACTCCTGGAGGTATCGCAGAAATGCGCATGCTCCGCGCAGGTCATAATCGTTTACGCGAGTGAACCGTTCGCACTCACAGGCACGCAAGTGTTCCTTAAACTCATCGATGTCGGCCGCCTGAAGATCGACCAATGAACGCGCACGCACCCGTTGCCAGTAGCTCAAGTGCGCCGCCGAACGTAGATACCGTTGAATGGTGCCCGGCCTATAGCCCATGCCAACCAATGCAGTAATGAAGCCATCCAGATAAGGTTCGGCAGGCGTTTGTTGAATGAAAATCAACGTGCAAAGGTTCGGGAAGTAGCTTGTCCACATGATGTCCTCCTTCGTTGTGTCGGTGATCGACAACTAGAAGCAGAACACCAATCGTTATGCGCAGTCCACAAGTAAGCCAGCGACCGTATCCCATTGATGTATCATCCTGTAACGCCAGAATGCCGCGCCCACTCCGCATAAAAATGAACTCCGCTGAATACCCGTTAGGCGCTGCAGCGCCTAACGGGTAATGCCGGCAGAGCGAAGGGACCCTGCTGTTTGTAACGGTTCCAACAACAAGGGAGGCAAAGGCGAATGACAAACACGCCTATCAGTTTGCAGGACCTGCGTAGGAACCTATACGTCAAGGCGAAGTCTGAACCGTCCTGGCGTTTCTGGGGTTTGTACGTCCATGTTTGCAAGATGGAGACTCTGCGCGAAGCGTATGAGATAGCCAGAAAGAACAATGGTGCACCGGGCATTGACGGTGTGACATTTGAGGCTGTTGAAGCGCAAGGTGTGGAGGGATTCATTGAGCAGATACGCGGCGAACTCATCAACCGCACTTATGTGCCGCTACGTTCGCGGAAGCAGGAAATACCGAAGGCCGGAGGAAAGTTCCGTACTCTTTCGATACCTGCGATCCGGGATCGAGTCGTACAGGGTGCTCTGAAGCTCATTATGGAGCCGATCTTCGAGGCGGACTTTCAGCCGGGGTCGTATGGCTATCGTCCTAAGAGAACGGCGCACCAAGCGGTACAGCGAGTAGCGAAGGCAATCGTTCAGTGCAAGACCCACATCATCGATCTTGATCTCAAAGCATACTTCGACACGGTCAGACACCATCTGCTGTTGGACAAAGTAGCTCGCCGGATCAATGACGATGAGGTGATGCGATTGCTGAAGCTGGTGCTGTCAGCATCGGGAAAACTGGGTGTTCCTCAAGGCGGAGTGATCACGCCCCTTACACAAAAGGTAATTTCGAATTCGAGCGGGTAGTGAGGGGTTGGCGAAGTAGTTTCCCGGTGCTTGACCTTCGCCTCAAGAGGTAATACGTTAATGGCAAATGGCCCGCTCG
>Ga0255353_1000122_pt1 | contig 48585 bp, 40 predicted proteins | sample HBST25metaG_FD_189941 | JGI IMG/M metagenome (GOLD analysis project Ga0255353, IMG submission 189941) | Peat soil microbial communities from Stordalen Mire, Sweden - H.B.S.T25 | ecosystem: Environmental > Terrestrial > Soil > Wetlands > Peat | place: Sweden: Norrbotten County, Stordalen Mire...
CAAGGGACCGGTCTGGAGTGCAACTCACCCTTCCATTGTGTGCGCCGGTAGGGAAATGATCTGCAAAAACCATGCGATTGAGCTGGAGAATTGAACTGCGCGCTGGCGGCCTGCACTCGGCGGAAAACCGAGTTCTCTCCTCGATTTATACTGATCGTTGTGGTTTTGAAAGGGCACGGGGTTACATGCTGCGGAAAAACTGGAGATTTCGGGGAAAATAATCGCAAAGTGCCCCTCCGTGGCTAAAGCCAGCATTGATTCTGTTGGCTTTATGCGGGGGTTAAAACCCCCGCCTCCCGCCGGATCGCGTGTTTCCGCAGCCTGTTTATCCGTTCCGACAAGCCAACATATTGAACCGGGCTTTAGCCCCTGAGGAAATGTGAAATGAAAAAGTTCGTTGCCATTTTCTTCCTGTTGCTCTGCGCTGCCTCATTGCACGCAAAAGATAAACCCAACCCCGCCGACTTCAACATCAAGATACATATCTCCGCATCGCACTTCGAGACAATTTTTTGCGGTGGTGGATTCTGCAACCACCTTTATGTAGATACAAGTTTGAATGCTAAGAAGATCGTATTATCGGGATTAGCAGTACATTATGACAAAAGCGACATGCTTATCGTCCCCGGCGACTATCAAGTCAAGCTCACAAAAGATAACCATAACTCTGACAGTACCTTGTTAGGTCAGGAATACGATCTTCTCCTGCCTGATGGCACCATCTGGCATTGCGTTACCACAGGCATCTCCGAATAACGCAGCCGATGACCGAAAAGCAACCACAGGTCCTTCGACTACGTTTGGCGCAAAAAACGCGCCAAACTCCGCTCAGGATGACAGTTTTGAGCGCGCAGGATGACAGTTTTGAGATTGTTAGAGCATTTCTCCTATTTGTGTAGAGTGCGGCGTGGACCGGGAGGTCCACGCGACAGCCGGCCAGGAGGCCGGCGCTACCTGTTCCGCGACCGGCAACCTTGCGCCAAGCAGGATATCCACTCTATACCAACAGGAAAAATGCTCTAGCTTTGTAGTAAGAATTTTGCAGTTTGAAAAAGGAAACAACAATGGCAAATGCTTTGCACATCGTGGTTTGCGCGGGAATCGTTCCCGATCCGCTGCAAACCCTGGAACCAATAACCAGGCCCGACGGTCCGGGGCTGAAAAACGAGATGGTCTTGCCCTCTGTGCTGGACCCCTGGGCTGCCAGCGCGCTCTATGAAGCGGCAAACCTGGCCGCGAAGAACCCCGGCAGCAAGCTCTGGCTGGTCTCGCTCGGCCCCAAGGCCAAGCTGCAACAGGTGATGATGACTGTGGCTCAGAAAGTCGCCTTCGAGCTGGTTCCCATCGACGGCCCCATCGGCGGTTTCCCTGACGCACACTCGACCGCAGCCGTGCTGGCTGAATCCATCGCCGCAATTCCTGGGCTCGACCGCGCCAAGCTGCTTCTCTTCGGCGGCTGGGAGTCGGCCACGCGCGGAGCCGGCGTCACGCTCCAGTTGATCGGCGAGCGCCTCGGCATCACCGACCAGTTTCAGGGTGTGGACCAGATCGATCTCCGCGAAGACGGCTCCTTTGAAGTGCTGGAGCGCGTCGAGGGCGGCAAGCATCAGGTTTCGGTCTGCGCCGGCACGCCCGCCGTTCTGGGCTGGGCCACCGGCAACCTGGCCGAGCCGCGCAACAATCCTCAAGTGGGCATGGCAAACATGCGCACCATCATGCCGGCACTTGCCAGGGCCAAGAAGGCGGAGTTGGCAGCCAACGGCCTGCGCTACGTTTCCGTCGCCCTGCCCAAGCAGCAACGCACCACCCGCGTAGCGAAAGACCTGACGCCCGACGAAATCGCCGCTGAGCTGGTGGCATGGATTGGAGCCGAATGATGGAAACCATACTTGTACTCACACATGTGGATGAAACCGGCTCCGCTCTCACCAAAGCCTCGCTCGAAGCGGTAACCGCCGGCAAGGAACTCGCTGCCCGGCTCTCCGCGCCCCTGGCCATCGGCATCGTCGCGGCTGATGCCGCCGCCGCATCGGGCATTTTGGCTTCAACAGGAGCGCGTCTGCTGGCCGTCCACGGCGAAGCCTTTGCCCAGCCGCGCTATGCCACCGACGCTGCCGCCTGCGAAGCCCTCTGCCGCGCCGCCAAGGCCACCCTCGTACTTGCGCCTGCCAGCGCCCGCTTCGCGCGTGTCGCCGCCGGCGTAGCCCACCGCCTGGGCGGCTTTATCGATACCCACATCACGGCTCTCGGCGGTTCTGAAGCCGTAGAGGCCACGCGCTGGTTCTATCGCCAGCGTATTGAAGCGGTCGTCAGCCGCGATGCCCGTCCGTGGTTCCTGTTGCTCGACGCGGGCACCCACGCGGCCTTTGCCGCTGAACCGGCCAGCGCCTCAGTAGAACAAATCGCAGTGGAACTCCCCGCGCCGCGCACCACCGTCAGCGGCCTTCGCGCGCCTGCGCAGGGCGCGCAGACCATTCGCCCCGAGGCCAAAATGCTGTTCGTCGCCGGAGCGGGTTGGACGAAGAAGCAGCCTGACGGCCAGATTCATGCCGGCGAAGCGGGTGAGTTGATCCTCGGCTTCCTGCGCGCGACCGGTTCATCGCTGGGCAGCAGCAAATCGCTGGTGGACCAGGGCGGCGAGGGCGTGCCAGTGCTGCCCTTCCTCACCCATATGAACCAGATCGGCCAGACCGGCGCAACGCCTCGCCACGCCAAGGGCCTCTCCGCCTGCTGCCACGGCGAAGAGCCGCACGTTGTCGGCTGGCGCTTTATCGCCGACCGCCGCGCCATTTCGCTGGACCCCAACTGCGGCTGGACCCGCGGCAAGGCCGACGTCGTCTATATTGCCGACGCCTTCAAGGTAATAGCCAAAGTCAACGCCCTGCTTGAGTCCGCCAAGGCTTAGGCCATTTCTCCTATTTGTGTAGAGTGCGGCGTGGACCGGGAGGTCCACGCGACAGCCGGCCGGGAGGCCGGCGCTACCTGTTCCGCGACCGGCAACCTTGCGCCAAGCAGGATATCCACGCTATACCAACAGAAACGATGCTCTAGGCCAATCCCAACCCGAATTGAAATTCTCAATCGCGGAGGCCGGTGCAAAGAGGTTGCACCGGCCTCTTTTTCATGCAAAACGGGCGCTCTGCGCAGCCGTCGCGCATTCATCGGCCGTCGATTCAACTGTGATAATTTAGGTACGGGAGTACCCACAAGCTATGCCGTCTATTACTTCGTTTATCAAGCACCACTATCGTCATTTCAATGCCGCGGCGCTGGTGGATGCCGCAAATGGCTACAACGCGCTGCTGGCCTCGGGCGGAAAAATGTTTGTCACCATCGGCGGGGCCATGAGCACAGCGGAGTTGGGACTATCTTTGGCCGAAATGATCCGCCAAGACAAGATTCACGGCATCTGTTGCACCGGCGCAAATCTTGAGGAAGACGTCTTCAATCTCGTCGCCCACGACTTCTATGAGCGCGTTCCCGGCTACCGCGACTTGACCCCCGCCGACGAAGCCAAACTGCTCAGCCGCCACATGAACCGCGTCACCGACACCTGCATCCCTGAGATGGAGGCCATGCGCCGCATCGAGAATGAGGTACTCAAGGAGTGGGTCCGCGCCGATCAGGCTGGCGAGCGCTTCTTCCCTCACCAGTTCATGTACAAGATTCTGCTCTCCGGCGATCTCAAGCCCTCGTATCAGATCGACCCGAAAGACAGTTGGCTGCTGGCCGCCGCGGAAAAGAACCTGCCCATCTTCGTCCCCGGCTGGGAAGACTCGACCCTGGGCAACATGTATGCCGGCCACTGCATCACCGGCGACATAAAGAATATTCACACCGTGCGCACCGGCATCGAGTACATGACGGAACTGGCCGAGTGGTATACGGCCACCACCGCTGACACCCCGCTCGGCTTCTTCCAGATTGCCGGCGGCATCTCCGGCGACTTCCCCATCTGCGTGGTTCCCATGCTCCACCAGGACTTGCAGCGTCCGCATGTGCCGCTCTGGGCCTACTTCTGCCAGATCAGCGACTCCACCACCAGTTACGGCTCTTATTCCGGCGCGGTGCCCAATGAAAAAATCACCTGGGGCAAGCTGGCCGAAAACACGCCCAAGTTCATCATCGAGTCCGACGCCTCCATCGTTGTGCCGTTGCTCTTTGCCTATGTGCTGGGCTGGTAGGTTGTCGAGGGCTGCGGCCTGTTCGTTATGAAAGAGATGCAACCGCAAAACGGAGCGACCAGGCGCACCTTCCTGAAAGGCGCGCTGCTGGCCTCAGCTCCGCTCCTTGCGGGAGCGACGATGCCGGTCGCCGAGAGTGAAGCAGCGGCGGGCGCTGCCGACGACCGCTCGCGCTGGTTGCGGATTGTGGAGCGGGTGTCGAACCCCGTCTTGAAGGCCATCAGCGAACAGAGATTGCGCGCCACCATGCCAGTTGAGGCAGCCGAGGGATTGCGCGAGGCACGGAGCCAGTCCACGCATCTTGAGGCCGTGGGGCGGCTCTTAACCGGGCTCGCTCCATGGCTGGAGGCCGCTCCCGGCAGCGATGCCTCAGAGGAAGCGCTACGCAGCCGCTACCAGGAGTGGGCGCGGCTGGCGATCCGCTACGGCGCCGATCCCCATTCGCCGGATGCCTTCAACTTTGGAACCAATTCCCAGTCGCTTGTGGATGCCGCATTTCTGGCGCAGGCAATTGTGCGCGCTCCAAACCAACTGTGGGCCAGGTTGGATGGCGCGACAAAAGAGAATGTGCTCCATGCACTGCGGGCAACGCGTTCCATACAGCCGGGTTTCAGCAACTGGCTGCTGTTCTCAGCCATCATCGAGGCCTGCCTGTGCAAGATTGGTGAGCCGTGGGACACGGTGCGCGTCGACTATGCTCTGCGCGAGCACCAGCAATGGTATGTGGGCGATGGCATGTACGGCGACGGCCCGCAATTTCACTGGGATTACTACAACAGCTTCGTGATTCAGCCCATGCTGCTGAACATTCTGGACGCAGTTGACACGGCCACAGACCGCTGGAGGCCGATGCGCACTCCAGCGCTGGAACGGGCGCGGCGGTATGCCGCAATCCAGGAGCGGTTGATCAGCCCGGAGGGCACTTTTCCCGCCATCGGTCGCTCCCTGGCCTACAGGTTTGGCGCGCTTCAACTGCTGGCGGAGATGGCGCTGCGCCAGCAGCTTCCCGAAGCTGTCCATCCGGCTCAGGTCCGCGCTGCGATCACGGCTGTGATGACGCGCATGATTGCCGCAAAGGGAACATTTGACGCTGAGGGCTGGTTGACGATTGGGTTTGCCGGGCATCAGCCGGCTATCGGAGAGACGTATATCTCCACAGGAAGCTGTTACCTCTGCTCTGCGGCGTGGCTGCCGTTGGGGCTGCCCGCAACGGATCAGTTCTGGAGCGCTCCCGCGCAGCCGTGGACCGCGCAGAAGATATGGGGCGGAGAAAACGTGGGAACAGACCACGCGCTTTCTGAGAGCGCTCCAAGAGCGTCGTAGACGGGCCGTAAGATTCCGTGGCCTTCGCTCCTGGCTGAAACACAATCACATTTGTGCTGCCCAGAGATAAAGACACACTTACCTGCGTCGAAGCGAACTGCCTCCGCCGCATTCATCGGCAAGAAGAGTTATTTCTTCTCGATCGAAACGAAAGGCCCTTGCAACTCCGGTCCATCGCCGCCTGCAAACGCAGCCTGGCCGATGCCGGGCATTCCAAGATCCCAAACAGGCGCAGCAAGTTCCGGCATGGGTTTCGCCTGAAAGAGCTTCTTGCACTGGCGAGCCGTCCATTTGGCCCAGGCCTTAGACTTCTTGCGCCGTGCGCTGTCGGTCGAGATTCCAGTGCCAGCGTACATCTGCCTGTAGAGTTTTGAAAGGAACATGAAGGCGATTCTGGACCTTAGATTCGGCGTACATGCCGATCTCTTCCAGATAGCTCCCCAGTTATAGAATCTGTCCCACACCTTTTGCGTGCGCTCTCTTATCTCATCCGAACTCATGGTAGGATGCGGCGTAAACATCTTGGGCCTGACTTCAGGTGGAATCATCCAGTACCGGGTAATTGGCACATCACCCACCATCGTGGGATTCTGCGCCTGTTCCTTCTCCCAGCGCCCAAAATCTACCGTGCCCGGAAACGGCGTCATCATCACGAACTGCGCAAAGGTGATGCCCGCCTTCAGCGCCATATCTACTGTTGCATCGAAGGTCGCCGGCCTGTCTGTTGGCAGGCCAAAGATAAACGAACCAAGCACGTGAACTCCGTGCTCCTTGAACGTCTGCAACTGACTGGCCAAGGCATCGCCAGATAAATTCCAGTCCTTGTAGACAGCTTTAAGTCCCTCCGGCGTAACCGCCTCAATCCCCACCAGGGCGCCCTTGATGTTGGCCTTCCGCATCGCATCCAGAAACACAACGTCCTCACCCGCTTCCATCGTCATCTGGGTATAAAACACCATGTCTCTCGGCAGCTTTGCCAACTCCTCCATCAGCAGGAAGCGCTCTGCTCGAATGGCGGTTAACTCTTCCAGCTTGGCCACGTTGTGCTGTTCCCTGGCCAACCGCAGATCGGTAAAAGTCACCGGATAGAAATTGTCGTCGGCCAGGGCAATAAAGCGAAACCCGAGCCGCCGCAGAGCTACGATCTCGTCCACCACGCTTTGAAACTTCCTTTGTCGTGGCTTCTGCCCATCTGTCCGCCACACACTGCAAAAAGAACAGTGCTTCGGGCATCCGCGAATGGTTTGTACCGATGCCCACATATATTTTTCAGGATTCATCAGATCCCAGCGCGCGGCCAGGAACTGGTCGCCTTCAATCCGTCCGCCCTCGTAGACCCTCTCCGGCTTGCCCGCCAGGCAATCCGTAACCGCCTTGCCCCAGGCCACATCACCATCGCCCTTCACCACTGCGTGCGCTTCTCCGCGCTCCAGCGCCTCTTCCGGAAACAGCGTGGCGTGAATTCCGCCATAGACCACCCACGCGCCCCGGCTCCGCGCCATTCTGCCCACTGCATATCCGCGCAGCGCATTGCCTGTGTGGACGCTGATGCCCACAATATCTCCCGGCTGAATCGTCTCCGGCACGATCTGCTCCAGAGATTCATCCACCAGAATGGGATCTCCCGCAGCTTCGGGTGTCGCCGCTGCAAGCACAAACAGCCATCGCGGTGTGATTACCGCGGTACCAAAAGAATTGTCGCTTGGATTGACCAGATGAACGCTCAACGAATCCAACCTTTCCTCATACGAGTATGTTGGCCTCGGAGAGCGTCTTCGTCAACGGTCCAATCGATAGCAGAGATGTGCTTCCGCATGATTGCCGATGACAAATCTTCCCACCGGACAGTTTTCTTGATTTTACAGGCTCCTCGTGACGTTGAGTGCTTAATTTTTGACCGCTCTTTGCCAACCGGAGATCCAATTCAATGAATGCTCTGAAAATCTCTTGCTCCCGCTGCCCGCCTTGGTGCCTTTACGCCGGGCAGCCAGCGGAGATTCTGTGATGGCGCAGCACTGCCAGCGCCGCGGCCGTTCGGTCAATCCCTGCTCCATGGCAGCTTTGTACCTGGGGTGTAAACAAGATCAACGCTGATTCAGGCCCGGCAAAATCAGGCGCTTTTGGCGGAACAGGGCCGCGCAGACCCGGACGGCCTCCGCATCCAAAAGGCTGCCGGCATCTTTTTGAAGCTGCTGCAATACGATATTCAGCTTGATTGCCGGCCGATACGGCCGATGAGAGGCCATTGCTTCTACCATGTCCGCTACAGCCAGAATTTTGGCTTCGGGCAGTATTTCATCCGCCTTCAGACCCCTGGGATAGCCCGAGCCGTCCAGCCTCTCATGATGTTCGCGCACGATCTCGGCGATGGGCCACGCAAACGGTATGTCTTTCAGAATCGTGTAGCCGGTCTCCGGATGCTCACGAATCAAGGCCCATTCTCCGGCGGTGAGCCGGGTCGGCTTGGTCAGGATCTCAGCAGGTATTGAGATCTTCCCGATATCGTGGACCTGCGCCGCCACGCGCAATCCATGCAACCGCTCCTCTGACCAGCACATTTCCTTGCCTATGGCGACTGCGATATCCGCCACGCGGCTTTCGTGGCCTGCCGTGTAAGGGTCGCGCATTTCCATCGCGGCCACCATCGGCGCCACCATCGCCGACAATGCCTCAGTCAACTGCCTTTGTGTATTGGCGAGGGCGATGTGCCCGGCACTGAGGGCCAACCCCTGATCTAGCGCGTGGACACCGTGAACGATTTGCTCCGCAAGATGTTGAAATACCTCGATCGCAGGCGATTCAAACGCGTTGGGGGACGCTGCATAGATCCCCAACACACCGCGCCAACCGCCTTCGACACGAAGCGGAATGCACACGCCGGAGCGAATGCCGCTTTGCGTTGCACGCTCCCGCCAGGGCGCAAAGACCTTGGATGTCTCCGAATCGGGTATATTTTGCAGTTCGCCGGTGCGAATGCAGATACCCGTTGGACCTTTTCCTGCCGGACCATTCTCCGACCAACTCAAATGCAATCCGTGCAGAAAGCTCACGGCGCTACCCGCCGAGGCCGCCACTCGAATCGGCTTGTCCAGACCGTCTTCCGCAATGCCTATCCAGGCGAGCACGTAGATGGATTCGCGCACAATCGCGTTGCAAACAGCCTGTAGAAGTTCTTGGGAGTCATGGGTCGGGGCAAGCGCCAAGGCGGCGTCCGCGTAGGCCCGCAACGCCCAATTCTGGGCTTTGATGTGATGTTCTCTCTCCTTTTGCACAGTGATATCGCGTATCGCCGCCGTTACCAGGATTCCCTCGGCGCTTTCCAGCGGGCTCAGCATGATTTCGATTGGAAACTCGCTTCCATCTTTCCGCAGTCCGTAGAGCTCGATCCCTGTGCCGATCTGCTGCGCCAGCGCCTCGGCCGCGGTCCGGGTTCCGTCAGCGATCAGCCGCTCCGCAAAGCCCTCCGGAATGATGTTGGTCACCTTCTGGCCCAAAAGTTCATCGCGGCGGTATCCGAAGTGTTTCTCCGCCTGGACATTCAACAGGACGATCTCTCCACCCTGGTTCACTACCACCATCCCATCCGGAGCCGCCTCCAGCAGTCCCCGGTATCTGGCTTCCATCTGCGCCAAATACTTCTCCTCATCGTTATGCACGATGATGTCCATGGTGATGTCGAAGTATATGCAAATCGTCACGGATCGACCGTCCAGCACCAGTGATTTCGAGGACGTAATCGCCACAGGCGCGCATCGACCGTCTTTGCGCTGAATGTGGAAGTCGAGGTGGCGTGATGGCTCTTGCTCAGCCATCAGAAATTCAGACTTCACCCGCTTACGCTCACCCTTCGGGTGAAGCATGGTTAAATGCAACCCGATAAGTTCCTCGCGGGAATATCCACTCAGCGCTTCTGCCGCCGGGTTGACGTTTATAAGTTTCCCCGTGCCGGAGTCAAAGGCAAACATGCCGTCCGGCGCATAGGTCCAGCTCAATTCGTAAAGATTCGGCAGCTCGATGGCATTCATTACGGGAGACATGATCGTCGACCTCCTTCCCGGAAGAAACGCGCACGAGTGTAGATTGACCTCATGCACAACCGGCCTCAACCGAGTTAATAAAAGTTTATAAAAACAAGGCATGCGTCCGTCTGGTCAAATCAGCACGGATATTGTGATAAACGCTTGTATAGACGGCCTTTCCCCTCAGCCCACCCGGCTGCACTCCTCCACGGGAATAGCCACCTGCTCGACGATCTCCAGGCCGAAGCCTTCCAGAGCCAGAATATGCATGGGTGTATTCGATAGCAGACGAATGCGATGGATACCCAGGTCCGACAATATCTGTAACTTCGGCAGCCGCCAACTTGCCGGTCAGGCTATCGACAGCGTGGACGTACGCAAGGTGTAGCGGCAACCTAGACGCCGAACGGGCGGCGGCGTAGCAGAATCAAGGCCGTATCCAGCCCGGCACCATAAAATGCTTCTCGCGGAAGAGAGCCAGGCAGACGCGAACAACCTCTGCGTCCAGCAGAATGCCGGCATCCTTTTCAATCTGCTGCAATATAATATGCAGCTTGATTCCCGCCCGATAGGGCCGATAGGATGCCATTGCTTCCACAATGTCCGCCACTGCCAGAATTTTGGCTTCGGGCAGTATCTCATCCGCCTTCAGGCCCCTGGGATAGCCCGAGCCATCCAATTTTTCGTGATGCTGGCGCACGATTTCGGCAACGGGCCAGGCAAACGGTATGTCTTTCAGAATCGTGTAGCCGATCTCCGCATGCTCGTTGATCATAGCCCGTTCCGCCGCGTTCAGTTGCCCCGGTTTGGTCAGGATTTCAGCAGGTATCGAAATCTTCCCTATATCGTGGACCTGCGCCGCCACGCGCAATCCCTGCAATCGCTCCTCGGGCCATCCCATATCCCTCCCAATAGCCACTGCGATGTCTGCCACCCGGTTTTGGTGACCCGCGGTATAGGGGTCGCGCATCTCCATCGCCAGCACAATGGGCACCACCATCGCGGATAATGCCTCGCTAAGCTGCACTTCCGCCTTTGTCAGGCGCAGCCGCTCTGCTTGCAAAAGCTTCTCCTGCTCCAGCGCGCGGAGACCGTGCACAAGCTCCCCGGCAAGATGCTCGAATACTTCGATTGCCGCCGCCTCAAATGCGTGTGGGCGTTCGGCGTACACGGCCAGTGTGCCGTGCCAACCGATGTCGATACCGAGCGGTATCCACGCGGAGGATCGCAATCCGAACCGCCTCGCTCGTTCGCGCCATGGGACAAAAATCGGCGATGTCTCGGCATCCTCCAGAATCTGCACCGTGTTGGTGCGAATGCAGATGCCTACCGGGCCTTGTCCCGACGGCTCATCTTCCCCCCAGCTCAAATGCAGTCCGTCGAGATACCTCCGTGCACTCCCCGCTGCCGCGGCGACTCGAATCAGCTTCCCCGGACCATCTTCCGCAATCCCTATCCAGGCCAGGACATAAGCCGATTGGTGCGTGATGGCCTCACAAATGGACTGCAACAGAAGGTCTTCTGAAGAATGAGTCCGGCCCAGCGCCATGGCCGCGATCGCATAGGCGCTCAACGCCCAATTCTGGATTGAGAGCTGATGCTCCCTCTGCACCTGATCTGTAATATCGCGGAACTCGCCGATGACCAGCGCTCGGCCTGCCAACCTCAGCTTCTCTGACGACCAAATCGCAACCGGCACGCAAACGCCGTCTTTACGCTGGATGTGTAAACCGAAATGAGGCGAGGGCTGCTGCATTCCCATGCGGAATTCAACCTCGACCCGCTCCCGCTCGCCCTCCGGATGCAGCATGGTTACATGCATGCCGATGAGTTCCGCGCGGGAATAGCCCATCAACGCTTCTGCCGCCGGGTTGGCATCTACTAGGATCCCCGTGGCGGAGTCAACCACCAGCTTGCCATCCTGCGCATAGGTCCAGCTCAAATCGGACAGGCTCTTCGGCTCGATAACATGGGGTGTGTGGCTCATAACGATTCAACTTTCTGCTTCGTCCATCGCTCTTGCGGCAATTGCGCTCATGGGGGAACATCCCCCTTCTCCTAAACTAAACACATGCAAATTGTAACTGTCAATCAAAAGGTATGTGAATAACACCTAAAAGGCATGGGGATAACACTCGCGTACCATCTACCCCACCCGGCTGCACTCTTCCACCGGAATCGCCACCTGCTCGACGATCTCTAAACCGAACCCTTCCAAGGCCGGAATATGCATGGGTGTATTCGACAGCAGACGAATGCGATGAATGCCCAGGTCCGACAATATCTGGCCGCCCAGTCCGATGGCGCGCAGAATGCGCCCGCTGCGGGCCTGCGAACCTTCGCGCGCGCGCAACTCCTGGTGCAGCACGAGGCGTCCGGCATCGACCGCCTCCACGCCAGACTGCGCCGATCCGCCCGGCTCGAAGGCATCGCCTGAAGCCGGCGTCCGGTCGATCTCAAATCCGCGCGAGGTGTTGTGCAGATAGAGCACCACGCCGCACCCCTCCTCGGCAATCATGCGCATGGACTGGTCCAGAGTCTCGCGGCAATGGCAGTCCGCCGCAAACACATCGCCCGCGGTGCAGCGGGTGTGGACGCGCACCAAGACGGCGCGTTCGCACGGAGATGGCGCTTCGGCCTCGGCAGCCTGTGTCACGTCCAAATCGCGCGGCAAGCCCGCGCCCGCGCAACCACTGGTTGCCGATCCGCTTTGGAATGCAGGGCAATCGGCGCAAAGGTCGCCGCGCACCAGCGCAATGTGGCTTTCGCCGCCGTTCACCTCGCTCTCGTAGGCGATCATGCGGAACTCGCCGTAGCGGGTCTGGATGCGGCTCTCGCCGGCGCGGACGATGTAGCGCTCATGCCGCAGCCGGTAGCGGATCAACTCGGCCACGGTGAGAATTGTCAGCCCATGTTCCTTGCAGAACGGAATGAGGTCGGGAATGCGGGCCATCTCTCCGTCGTCGCGCATGATTTCGCAGATGACGCCGGAGGGATCAAGACCGGCCAGCCGAGCCAGATCGACGGATGCCTCGGTTTGCCCGGCGCGCACCAGCACGCCGCCCTTGCGGGCGCGCAGCGGAAATACGTGGCCGGGGCGGGCAAGATCAGTGTAGCTTGCACCGGGATCGATGACGGTGCGTATGGTGTGCGCCCGGTCGGCGGCCGAGATGCCCGTGGTGACTCCCTCGCGCGCCTCGATGGTCTCGGTGAACGCCGTGCCGAATCGCGAAGTGTTTTCCTGAGTCATCGGGAACAACCGCAAATAGTCCGCGCGCTCCTCGGTGAGGGTGAGGCAGATGAGACCACGGCCATATCTGGCCATAAAATTGATCGCTTCCGGCGTCACAAACTCGGCGGCCAACGTAAGGTCGCCTTCGTTTTCGCGGTCCTCATCGTCAACAACAACGACCATGCGGCCAGCGCGGATCTCGGCCACTGCGCCGGGAACGTCAGTGAAAGGAGGCTCGAAGGTGCGGGGAGTATTGGGCATAGCCACCCTTCCATTCTCGCCCATCGCAGCGGCAAACGGCAAAAGCGCCGGGTTGGACGGCGGCGGCGCACTCTCCGGTTTGCCGGTCATCCGACCGCGACTTTGAAGTGGGGAGATTTCTCCGCCGACGCGGCTCACCGAGGGAATCGGAGATTTGGAGCTATTGATCCGGCCCTATTGGGCCGATACGGCGCAGAGCAAAAGCAACCGCAGGTTCTTCGACTTCGCTGCGCTCCGCTCAGAGTTTGTGACCTGTTTGATTTTTCCTGATTTTTAGTCCGTAAGCCATTTGTTTTCACAATCGATTTTTCCGCGAAAACAAAAAAGTCACAGCCTCTCAGGAAGACAGAATATTAGAATCTTGTATCGGGAGTACATCACGGATTCTTCCCGTGCGGTCAGCCATTCAAAACCTGCGCCACGATCACCCAGACAGCAAAAGCGCCGCCCAAGGGCGGCGCTTTTGAAAAAATAGCAGAAACGGCCTACAACGTCGATTCGATCTCAAAACCCCAGGCCTCGAGGAGCGCCTCAGGGATATACTTGGAATTCTTGTTCCGCCGAGCCCACTCCCGCAGGCGCGTAGACCGGATATACTGATCCGGACTGAGCTTAAACTCCTTCACGATCTGCTCGAAGGAGGTAACAGTGGGCACAACCGGGCCGATGGGCTCAGGCTTGCCCCAATTCGGATTTCCACGACGCTTTGCCATCGATTTGGTGTCCTTAAAAGAGGGGTGACTTGCATGCACATCCTCTGAAGCGGGCTGGGGAACCCTGTCAGTCCAGAGGAACTCTAGATTCTTATTTTACGGATATTTTCTTCAAAAATCAATAGCAAAATGTTGAATAGCCCCAGAAAAAGCGCCGGCGGCGTCAAGCGCAATCCACATCCGTATCTACCTCTTCCCGCAAGAATTAGCCTCACCCGCGCCTGCGTTCTTGTCTAGCCGCACGCACTCTTTCCATTGCCAAAACTGGAAACAAGGCCCCCTACGGTGGCAGGATACTTATATGACAACCACCGGGAGAATTCTTGCAGGCGGCCTTCTGCTTGTGGCCCTTGGCGCGGTGCAGTGCGGCGCCGTGGAACTGAAAGTGAGCCGCGATGTCTTGCAGCGAACCCTCAAGCAGCAACTATTCAGTGGCCCCAACGGTCGCTATTATCTCAAGGGCAGCACCCAGACTCCCTGCTATGTCTATGCCGACGACGCAAAGTTGAACTTTGTGCAGGACCGCGTGGTGGTCGTCATCAACTCCCATGCCAAGCTGGGAAAAGCCTGGGGTGGCTCCTGCCTGGGCATTTCTCTCACCAGCTCGCCTGAAGTCTCCTTGGCCCCATTCGGCGAGGGCGAAGTAATCGGCTTTCGCGATGCGCGGCTCGACAAGATCCTCGACCAGAAGGAACTGAACTTCTTTTTGACGCCCTTCCTCAGCCACCAGCTCCCCTCAAACATGAAGCTCGACGCCGCCGATCTGCTGCGCAAGGCTCTGGAAGGCTCGACGGCTTCCTCCGGCTTCAAGGTGACCTTGGACAGGCTGAAGATTCACTCCATGTATCTCGAGGGCAACGATCTGATCGTGGATGTGGACGGGGATATCAGTGTGAAATAGGCGGCCGATTGGCATCCAGCCGACCGCCTATCTTCGGCATTCCGAGAATGCGCCTCGCTACTCCGCCCAGGCGTTGAAAGCTCCCTCCCGCACCGCCGCGGCCATCGCGGCAATATCCGGCGCCAGAACCCGGTCCTGCTCCAGCCGCGGAACCACCGCGCGCACCGCGGCATAGGCGCGCTCGATCTGCCGGCTGGGGCGCAGCGGCCGCCTGAACTCCAATGCCTGCGCGGCGCACATCAGCTCGATGGCCACAATGCGTTCGGCGTGCTCCACAATCTGGCGAAGTTTCAGCGCCCCGGTCATGCCCATCGAAACGTGATCCTCCTTGCCGCCGCTGGTGGGAATGCTGCCCGTGGATGAGGGATGCGCAAGCACCTGGCACTCGTTAATCAGCGCCGCCGAAACAATCTGCGCCATCATGAATCCCGAAGAAAGCCCCGCATCGGGCGAAAGAAACGCCGGCAGCCCTTCGTTGATATCGGGATTGAGCAGCCGGTCGATCCGGCGCTCCGTTATGCTGGCCAAATCAGTGAGCGCGATGGCCGCATAATCGAAGGCATAAGCCAGCGGCGCTCCATGGAAGTTCCCCCCGGAAAGCACCGCTCCAGGGTCTTGCGGCTTGGACGGGTTTTTGGGAAAGACCAGCGGATTATCCGTAGCCGACCCCGCCTCAACTTCCAGCACTGCGGCCACGTGCGCAAGCACGCCGCGCACCGCTCCATGCACCTGCGGCATGCAGCGCAGGCAATAGGCGTCCTGCACCCGCGAATCGTGCTCGCGATGGGCCTCGCGAATCTCCGAGTCGGCAAGCAGACTGAGAAGATGCGCCCCAACCGCAATCTGGCCGGCATGAGGCCGCGCCTCTTGAATCCGCGGGTCAAAGGCTGAAGGCGTGCCCATCAGGGCTTCCAGTGACATGGCGCCCGCCAAATCAGCCAATTGCGCCACGCGGCACCCTCGCGCCACCGCCAATGCGCCCACGGCAGTCATGGCCTGCGTCCCGTTCAGCAGCGCCAACCCCTCCTTGGCAGCCAGCACGATGGGCTGGATTCCCGCCCGCCGCAGCGCCTCGCCACCGGCCATCCGTTCGCCCTGGTAAAACGCCTCACCCTCGCCGATCGCCACCAGCGCCAGGTGAGCCAGTGGCGCCAGGTCGCCGCTCGCCCCAACTGAGCCTTTTTCCGGAATCACCGGATGCACCCCGGCGTTGAGCAGCGCAACCAGCAGTTCCACCAGCGCCGACCGACAGCCGCTGAACCCCTTGGCCAGCACATTGGCCCGCAGCAGCAGCATGGCCCGCGACTCGGCTTCAGACAATGGCTGGCCCACCCCACCGGCGTGGCTGCGAACCAGGTTGGTCTGCAATTGCGCCAGGCTGCCCGGCGGAATGCGAAAATCGGCGAGCTTGCCAAATCCGGTATTGACGCCATAAACCGTCTGGCCCTCGGCCAGAATCTCCTCAATCAGCTCCCGGCTCTCGCTGACGCGGGCCAAAGCCTCTGGAGCAACGGCCACCGGAGAGGCAGCCAACGAAACAGCTTCAATCTCGGCCAGCGTCAGAGGCCGGCCGTCCAAAATCAAAAGTTCCATGAGCCAGATATTAGGCTGGATGACGATTCAGGTACAGAGCAATTGCCCGGCAGAACTTGGCTTGGCCGATCAAATCAACTATGCTGGCAGTCTATGGCGATGGATTCAACGGCGCTGCTGGACAGTTGCGGCAGAAAGCTGCTCGACGAACTGCAAACCAACGCGCGCCTCAGTCTGGCTGAACTGGGCCGGCGCATCGGCCTCTCGCCCACCGCAACCGCCGAGCGCCTCAAGCAGATGGAAGAGACCGGCATCCTGCACGGCTTCACCGTGGATATCGACCGCGAGGCGCTGGGCCTTGAAGTCATGGCCTTCATCCGCATGAGCTGCGGCGGCCAGCACTACCACCGCCTCGTCGATTATGTGCAAACCCTGGAAGAAGTGCGCGAGTGCCATCACCTGACCGGCGACGACGATTTTCTGCTCAAGGTAACCACCAAAACCATGGCCGACCTTGAAGCTCTGATCGAGGCCCTGCTGCCCTACGGCAACCCGGTCACCAGCCTGGTGCTTTCCACGCCCGTCGAGCGCCGCAAATTTGCCGTCACCGGCAAGCTGACCACGGTCACCAAAAAGCCAACAGCGCGGCGGCGCTTTTAGAGAATATTTGGAAATGGTGCAGACCGAAATTGTGTTTGGTATCCCACCCTTTCCGCAGGAAAAAGCGGAAAGGATGGGGCACGGCTGCTGACATTCTGTCTCGCTGATTCACTGCCCTAACAGTGGTTAAAGTCCGAATCACTGAAAAACATCCCTCGGGGGCTAAAGCCCGTCCTTTATTTTCAGTTTTACGGCACGACTAAAGTCGTGTCCTTTCAATACCAACTTTCACCACGGGCTGCTAATCCAGCCCCAGAATCCTGCGGTTGCTCTCCCGGTCCGCACCGCTGGCTGCAAAGTCGTCAAAAACGCGATCCGTCACCCGGATAATCCGCTCCCGAATGAACTTTGCACCCTCCGCCGCGCCATCTTCGGGATGCTTGAGGCAGCACTCCCACTCCAGCACCGCCCAGCCCGGATAGTCGTACTGCGCCATCTTGCTGAAGATTTGGTGGAAATCGATCTGTCCATCGCCCAACGAACGGAAGCGCCCTGGCCGGTCGATCCAGTCCTGGTAGCCGCCATAGACGCCCGAGCGGCCGCTCCGCCGGTACTCGGCGTCCTTCACGTGGAAGGCCCGCACCCGCTCGTGGTAAATGTCGAGGAAAGCCAGATAATCCATTTGTTGCAAAACCATATGGCTCGGATCGTAGAGAATGTTGGCCCGCTTGTGCCCTTCCACCGTGCCCAGGAAGCGCTCGAAGGTCGCGCCGTCGTGCAAGTCCTCGCCAGGGTGCAACTCGAAGCAGACATCCACCCCAGCCTCGTCAAAGGCCCGCAGAATCGGCAGCCAGCGCCGTCCCAGTTCCGCAAAAGCCTCATCGATCAGCCCCGCCGGCCGCTGCGGCCATGGATAAAAGAACGGCCACGCCAGCGACCCTGAAAACGTAGCATGTGCCGTCAGCCCCAGATTCCTGCTTGCTATCGCCGCCCACTCTAGCTGCTGCGCCGCCCATGCCTGCCGGGCTTTCGGGTCAAGACCCACTGGGGCAATGCCCTCCAACATCACATCGAAGGCCGGATTGCTGGCCACCAGGTGCCCTTGCAGATGCGTCGAGAGTTCGGTAATCGCAATTCCCGCCTGGCCCAAGACGCCGCGCACCTCATCGCAGTAGCCCTGGCTCTCGGCGGCCAGCTTCAAGTCGAACAGGCGCCTGTCCAGCGTCGGAATCTGCACCCCGGCAAAGCCCAGTCCCGCCGCCCATTGCGCCATCCCCTTCAGAGTGTTGAAAGGCGCTTGATCCCCTGCAAACTGCGCCAGAAAAATCCCCGGCCCCTTGATTGTCTTCATCGCTTCTCTCCTGCAAATCGCAAACTGACAGCAAAAAACTACTCGGCACGACCTTGAGTGCCCCTCGACTTTGAGGCTTGGATACCTGCGCCCGCCTCACGATGCCGGCAAAGCTCCGGCACCAATTGTATCCGCCAAAGCACCCCCCTATCGCGGCGCATCAAGATCGCTCGTTGTGATGCGAATCACCTACCGGCCACTACTTCGTATGTTCCCATCAATGCGGGCATTGTCCGAACCTGGAGGCAGCATGAACACTGAAATCTCTGAAAACAGGCCAAATAGAGTGGGAAAAATGGCGCGCCTTGGCGCCGCATTCCTGGGATTCGCAGCCCTGGCCTGGTTTTTGCTCCGCGTAATTCCCAAACCCAGCCGCGCAACCTATCCCTGTCAACGGGCGGCCTTTCCCGTAGCCAGCGCCTTCGTCCTGTGGGTTTGCGGCTCAATGGCCGGCATCTTTTCACTGGCCGGCCTGCGCCAGTTGATGCGCCGTTACCGCTGGGCAGCGGTCAGTGTTTGCGCGCTCGCGCTGGTAGCCGGCGGTCTGTGGATCGCGCGCTCCAGGGCTATTGAAGCCGCCGCAATCGCCACCCGCTATGACTTCCAACCCAAACAGCGCGATATTCCCTTGGGCGTTGCCCGGGGCGTCTTCCCCGGACGCGTGGTCTGGGCCCGCGATCCCAAGGCAGCTCACTGGACCGGCCATATCGACTCCGCAACCGACCAGTGGTGGATGGAAGGCAGCACCGATCAGCCTCGTGTGGACGCCATGCTCTCTAGCACCCTGCGGCGGCTCACCGGCGCGGGCACCGACGACCAGGCATGGAAGACCATCTTCACCTACTACAACAGCCACTCGCGCGGAGAGGCAAAGACCGGCTACCATGCGGGCGAAGTTGTTGCCGTCAAGGTCAACCTCAACAACAGCAGCGCCAAGGGGCCGGGAAATGCAGTGAATGTGTCGCCGCAGGTGGCGCTGGCCATGGTGCGCCAGTTAGTGAACCACGCTCACGTTCCCCCCGCGGATATCATCGTCTACGATGCGCAGCGCGATATCTATCCAGGCCTGCTGACCACTATCTGGAGGGAGTACAAGGATGTGCGCTTCGTGCAGCATGATGCGCCCAACTCATCCCTTCAGAGGAACCCCGGTTACGGCGACACGCACGGCCTGGAGCAGGCGCAATGGGTCGAGGGTGTAAGTTACTCTGCCAATACCTATCATGATGCCAAGCTCATCCCCCAGCAGATCAAGGATGCCACTTATCTGGTAAACCTTGCATTGCTCAAGGCCCACTCTTATCCCTATGCTTCTTCCGAAGGCGGCGATGAGGGGCAGACCGCCATCACCATGACCGGCAAAAACAACTTCGGCTCCATCAAGGGAACGCCCGAGCTGCACTACGCCATCAACACCAACCAGGGCGCAACGCCGCATGCCTATTCGCCCATCGTGGATCTGTCGGCCTCGCCAAACCTCGGCGCCAAAACCATCCTTTACGTCCTCGACGGCCTCTATTGCGCCCGCCGCCATCAGTCTTACCCGCTGCACTTCCCCAATGCCCCATTCAACAACCGCGTCGAGCCTTATGCCAACACCGACTGGCCCTCCAGCATTCTGGCTTCGCTTGATGGGGTCGCGCTTGATTCCGTCGGCCTGGATATTCTGCTGTCGCAGACCAAAAACAACCTCGACGCCAACAACCACCCCCGCATCATGATTCGCGAAAACGCCGACGATTATCTCCAGGAAGAAGCCCTGGCCGATCATCCGCCATCGGGCACTGCGTACCGGCAAAACGGCAAGCCGGTCACCAGCCTCGGCGTCACCGAGCACTGGGATAACGACCTGAGTCGCCAATACTCCCGCAACAAGGATCCGAAGAACGGCAAGGGAATCGAACTCCTCTACTTACCGATGAACTAACTTCCCGGATGGGAGAAGCCGTTACCAAAAGCTGAAACAGACAACGGCAAACCAATCAATCCCTTCATAACTGAACAAACATAAAGCGGGGTCCGGGAGATGGAAATCCAATCCATCTCCCGGACCCCGCTGACTTACAAGGCTGTCAACTCCACTAACTCGCCAAGACGCTTTCTTTCCGTTCCGCTCCCAGCCACGCATACAAAGCTACGCCGGCAAAGCAGGTTACAGGAACCAGGTAGGCCGCCTGGATTCCGGCGGAGTCCGCCAGCATGCCCATCACCTTGGTCAGCAGCGCCCCACCCAGAATGGCCATCACCAGCAGCGATCCCGCCGTCTTGGTCTTCTCGCCCATCCCCTTCAGTCCCAGGGCGAAGATGGTGGGGAACATGATTGACATGAACAGGCTTGTAGTCAGCAGGCAGCCCACGCCCAGCCAGTTAGCCCGCGTTACCGCCACCAGGCCAAGAACCACATTCACCACCGCATAGACGCCCAGCAGCAGCCGCGCCGACACATGCCGCATCAGCCAGGCCGAGCTGAATCGCCCGATCGCAAACGCCCCCAATGTCCCCGTCAGCATGAAGCCCGCGGCCTTGTCGCCCACGCCAGTCGCCGACTCGACATAAGGGATGAAGTAACTCCACGTGCCCACCTGCGCGCCCACATAAAGAAACTGCGCAAGCACGGCAAAGACAAAGTGACGCTGAAACAACCGCACCGGCACTGTCTTCACGGCCGGGTCGTGCGAATCATGCTCTCCGCCCAGGACGGGAAACTTGGTCAGCGCCACAAGCACCGCCCACAACAGCGCCACCGTTCCCAGCACCAGGTAGGGCGTCACCACCCTCAGCGTCTCGGCATGGAGATACGCCTGATAGGTTCCCGCCGCCTGCTTCGCCAAAACCTCGGCATTGGTCAGCTTTACGCCGGAAAAGATGAACACGGTTCCGATGAGGCCGGCGGTAATGGCGCCCAGCGGATTGAAGGCCTGCGACAGGTTCAACCGCCGCTCGCTCGACCCCGATGGACCCAGTTGCGCAATGAAGGGATTGGCCGCGGTCTCAAGAAACGACAATCCGCTGGCAATCACAAACAGCGCCGCAAGAAACAGGCTGTATTGCCCCGCTTGCGCCGCCGGCCAGAACATCATGCACCCGCTTCCCAGCAGCACCAACCCGGTCACGATCCCGGTCTTGTAGCCGAAGCGCCGCATCAGTTGCCCGGCCGGAATCGCCAGCAAAAAATACCCCAGGTAAAACCAGATCTGCACCCCCGCTGCGCTTGACCGGTTGATGTTGAACGACTTCATGAACTGCCGGATCAGAATGTCGTTCAGGTTGTTGGGGATGGCCCATAGAAAGAACAGCGCCGTCACCACCAGGAAGGGCAAGAGCCTTCCGGCGGGAATCAGCGGAGCTTCGATCTCTTCGTTTTGCAAAGACCCGTCTTCAGACCCCAATTCCGCAGTTGACCTGGTAGAAATGCTCAAAGTTTCCTCACCCTCATGAAAATGCGGCTGATGCAATGCTCCCGCGGCGGTGTTCTGCCGAAAGCGCCTTCATCGCCGGCGTCGTTCACTTTAGCGTTAATTGACACCATCCTTTCTACCGAATCCGCATAGCCGCTGGCAAATCGGACCGGCCGCCTGCCCCAAGACAAGCGCCCCCAGCAACCCGCTTTCAGATCTGCGACACCGCCAGCGGGCTCAGGATCAGGTTCGTTATGTTGCTTACAATCGGCTCGTAGCTATAGCGGGAATCGGCGGAAAGCTTCTTCCACGCCGGATCGTTGCGAAACGCATCCCAACGCGCGTTCAGTTCGTCCACACTGGCGAGACTCAGCATATAGGTCAAGCTCGGCATACGCTGGCCGATGAGCGTATCGGCGAAGAAAACCGGGTGGAAACCCGCATTCTTGAAGCACTCGAATTCGCCGTTGTTGAACATCTCCACCTTGCGGATGTGGGCCTGTTCGCTGGGGCTCTCGTAGGTTCGCATCTGGAAAATGCGTTTGCTTTTAGTGCCTGAGGCCGGGGGCTGCGTCAGCTTTGGCCAGCCTGCAAACGCCAGCAGCAAGGATGTTTCAACCCGTTCAAACGCCGGCGCCGACGCGGGCGCGTTCCAGAACGGCTCCGCCGCCTTGAGGAATGCGGCATCCTCGGCCAGACGCAGACTCACCTGCGCCAGGGCCTCCACAGAGGCGCTTGGCATGAGCAGATAGTAGGCAGGCGTTTCCGTTCCGATGTCTTCCTGGAATGCCCCGATGAGCCCCATCCCAAGGCGAGTCAGCGCCGGAATCAGAGCATCGCCGAAGTAGCTTTCGGTCAACCTGCCCTGCGGCCCCTGCCGCATCTGGTAGCGGCGAATCTGGTAATACTCTCGGGAACTGGTTGCCGGCGACTGCGCCGAACCATCCCGTGCAATTGCCAAGGCTGAAGCAGCAAGTGAAGCGGCAAGAAACTGACGGCGCTGCATGAGGATCCTCCAGGTAAAGGATGATTCTACGTCACTATTGATCCGGCCCTATTGGGTTGCTACGGCGCAGAGCAAAAGCAACCGCAGATCCTTCGACTTCGCTGCGCTCCGCTCAGGATGACAGTTCTGTGGTGATGCAATTTTTCAGGGCCGGATCAATAAACTGCGCGCCTTGCCAGGCAGCCGCAACCGCCCTTTACAACATTTTCGCCAGCCACTTTCCCGTATGCGACAGCAGATTCCCAGCAATCTCCTCCGGCGTGCCCTCGGCCACAATCCGGCCTCCGGCTTCGCCGCCCTCCGGCCCCAGGTCGATCACCCAATCGGCGCATTTGATCACGTCCAGATTGTGCTCGATCACAATCAGCGACCCGCCGCCACCGATCAGCTTGCGAAAAGCCGTCAGCAGCTTTGAAACGTCGTCGAAATGCAGCCCGGTCGTTGGCTCGTCAAGAATGTAGAGTACCCGGCTGGCCTGTGAAGGCTTGGCGTTGGCGTTGGCCGCGCGCACTTGCGCCAGGTGGGCGGCCAGCTTTACCCGCTGCGCCTCGCCGCCTGACAGCGTCGTGGCCGACTGGCCCAGCCGCAGATATCCCAGGCCTATTTCGTCCAGCACCGCCAGCTTCTCAAGCAGCTTGGTCTGCCCGGCAAAAAAGCGCAGCGCCTCTTTCACCGTCAATTGCAGCACCTGGTGGATGTTCTTGCCCTTGTACTCCACTTGCAGCACCTTGGCCTGGTAGCGCGTGCCGTTGCAGTCCTCGCAGGGCAGCTCCACATCGGCCAGAAACTGCATCTCCACCGTCACCGTGCCGTCGCCATCGCAGGTGTTGCAGCGACCGCCTGGCACGTTGAACGAGAAATGCCCCGGCGTGAGCGAGAGCCGCTTGGCCTCAGGCTGCGCGGCAAACAGCTCGCGAACCAGATCGAAGCCCTTGATGTAGGTAATCGGATTCGAGCGCGGCGTGCGCCCGATCGGCGTCTGGTCCACCAGCACCACGTCGTTCAACCGCTCCACCCCGGTCAGCGATTTGAAAACCCCGGAGGGGTCGGCACCGTCTGTCTGCCCCAGCGCCCTGGCCACGGCGCGGTAGAGCACCTGATGCACCAGCGTGGACTTGCCCGAGCCGGAAACGCCGGTAATGGCCACCAGCATCCCCAGCGGAATCTCCACATCCAGCCCGTGCAGATTGTTCGCCTTGGCTCCGCGGAGCACCAGCCGCTCCCTGCCCGGCGCGCGCCGCCGCGTGGGAACCGGAATGGAAACCTGCCCGGAGAGATAGCGCCCGGTCAGCGAATTGGGATTCGCCTCGATCTCCGCCAGAACCCCCTCGGCCAACAGGTAGCCGCCAAACTCACCCGCCCCCGGCCCCAAATCCAACAGATGATCGGCCGCTCGCAACACATCGGCATCGTGTTCAACTACAAGGATGGTGTTGCCCAGGTCGCGCAACTCTTCAAGAATATGGATTAGCCGCGCCGTATCCCGCGAGTGCAACCCGATCGAGGGTTCGTCCAGCACATACAGCGCCCCCACCAACTGCGACCCCAGCGAACTGGCCAGTTGAATCCGCTGCGCCTCGCCGCCAGAGAGAGTCGAAGCTAACCGGTCCAGCGTCAGGTATTCCAGCCCCACCGCATCCAGAAAACTCAGCCGCTTGCGTACCTCCTCCAGAATCGACCCGGCAATCTCTTCCTGCATCGTCGTCAGCTTCAGCGCCCCAAAAAACTCCTTGGCCTGAGCGATGGTCAGCGCCGCCGCCTGGCAGATGTTCTTGCCGTTGATCCGCACGCTGCGAGCTTCCGCCCTGAGCCGCTGCCCGCGGCAATCCGGGCACTCCGCATAGCCGCGATACTTGCTCAGCATCACCCGCACGTGCAGCTTGTACTTCTTTTTCTCCATCTGGGCAAAGAAGCCGTAGACGCCCACAAAGCCGCCTTTGCCGCGCAGCACCGCCTCCCGCGCCGCCTCGGGCAGCTCGCGCCAGGGAACGTCCAGCGCAACGCCCAACTCCAGCGCCAGTTTGCGCAGTTCGCTGAACCACGGCCGATACTTGGGCCGGTTCCAAGGGTCGATTGCCCCATCGTTCAGGCTCAGCCCTTTGTCTGGAATCACCAGGTTCAAGTCGAAATCCACCGTGTTGCCGAATCCCTGGCAGCGCGGGCAGGCGCCGAAGGGATTGTTGAAGCTGAACAGCCGCGGCTCCGGCTCCTTGCCCGGCCGGTGGCAGTTCTTGCACTCGTATGCCCCGGAGAACCGATGCCGCTTCCGCTCCGCCGTTTCATCCCGCGGAACCTCTTCAAAAACCACTTCGCCGGCCTCACGATACGCAATCTCGGCTGCGTCCACAATGCGCGAGCGATTCTCCTGGCTGACCGCAATCCTGTCCAAAAGAACAAAGACGGGCAGCGTAAAGTCCAGATCCAGCAGCGACTCTGGCGTCGAAAACTCGAAGATATTGCCCTGCTGGTAGAGCCGGTTGAAGCCGTTCGAGCGCAGTTCAGCCAGCCGGGCCTTCAGCGTTTCAGTGTGCGGAGAATCGCCGCCGTTCACTACCGGCTTGGCAGCGGATTTTGAGGCGGTTTTTGCCGGCCGCCCGACAGCTTTCGCCGGTTTCGCCGCCGTTGCCGCTCCCGCCCCCGGCGTTGCGGTCGAGACCGGGAACAGCACATTCAGCCGCGTCCCCTCGCCCAGCGCCAACACCGCCTCGGCCACCTCGTCGATCGAGTCGCGCTTCACCAGCCCGTCGCAATAGACGCAATGCACCGTCCCGCAGCGCGCGTAGAGCAGGCGCATATAGTCGTAAATCTCAGTTGCCGTGGCCACCGTCGAGCGCGGATTGCGCGTGGTGTTCTTCTGCTTGATGGCAATCGCCGGAGCCAGGCCGTCGATCAGGTCCACATCCGGCTTTTCGATCCGCTCCAGAAACTGCCGCGCATAGGCCGACAGAGACTCCACATACCGCCGCTGTCCCTCGGCATAGATCGTGTCGAAGGCCAGCGAACTCTTCCCCGACCCCGACACGCCGCTGACCACCGTCAGCTTCCCGTGAGGGATCTCGCAGGAGATGTTCTTCAGGTTGTGAGTCCGCGCTCCGCGGATGATGATGGCGTCATTATTCAAAGGGAAGGCACCGGGCATAAGTTGGCCTGCCGCGTCCCTATCCCCTCAGCGAGACTCAGGGCACAACCGGCCATTCTTCATTATAGGACGCTGAACACCTGGGGATACGGCGCGAATCGGCCCGGATGACTGGGACTGCGCATCTTCAGCCCATGCCACGCTTCATCAACCTGAATCGGCAGCCCTCAAGCCGCCAGAGCCGGAAACAGAAGCAATTTCGACTCCTCCAGCTTTTTCTTGCGGTCAAGCACCCCCGCCAACCCCATCAGAACTTCCGACGCGCACGCCGGGCACTGCATCGAACTGTTGCCGACGGAATCGCAGTCCTGGCACAGGTAGGCAGAGGTCAGCGGAATGTATTGCTGGGCATCGAAGGTCATAGTCTCACCCTATATCTCTGGCTGTTGCCGGTTCTTCTTTGCCCTCTAACTGGGTTGAAAGTCCCGGCACGCCTGCTTACTTTGAAAAGAGATTGTTATTTTCCTTGTCGAAAAGCTGTTCTGTCTTTGCGGGTTTCGCCGCTGCTTTGTCGGCAATGATGTCCATTTTCTTCTGCACTGATGCTTCCGAGATTGTCTCTTCTTCCAACTTTGCAGCTTGCGGATTTTCAAATTGCTCAGGCATTTTTATCGCTCCTGTTCCTACCATGAACCCTCTTCTCAACGAGTTCTGGTCACTTGTGCTCCCTTTCGATTCCCTCCCCCGTTTCCCCGCGTCGAACCCTCAACAGTCCCGATCAGGCTCCTCCCCGGTAAACTGTTCATTGAGGTATTCCGTGCTTCGTCTCGCCCTTTTCGTCCTGCTCTTCGCCTCAGCACTTGGGTTTGCCCAGAACTCCGCTCAAGATCCAGGGCAGCAGACGCCCGCCACACCATCCGCAAACAATGCGGCGTCCGAGCCCGTTTCACAGCAGGTTACAGACGCCGAAGCCGCCATCCTCAAATCCGACTGGAAGGCCGCCGAAGCCAAACTCGACCCCTGGCTGGCCGCCCATCCTACCGACGCCCGGGCGCTGTTCGACGCGGGCTACGTGGCCGAGGCCCAGAACCGCCCCGACGATGCCGCCGGCCTCTACCGCCGCGCCGTCGAGGCCAATCCCCAATCGTTTGAGGCGCATCTTGCCCTCGGGCTGTTGCTGGTTCGCCAGGGCAAGCCGGAGGACGCCCGCACGGAACTGGTCGCGACCATTGCCCTCGATCCCGGCGAAGCTGGACCCGCCGTTAAAGCCAGCGCCTGGCGCGCTCTGGCTGAAATCGACCGTGCCATCGATACGACAGAAGCCTCCAACGACCTGCTGGAAGCGCTCAAACTCACTCCGGAGACCCCGCAAGACACGCTGCTTGCCGCCAACCTTGCCGACCAGGCCGGCCAGTTCGACGCTGCCGAAACCGCCTACCGCCGCATCCTGGCCGCGGACCCCAAGTCCGCTCCCGCCAACGCCGGTCTGGCCCATCTTTTCATCCAGCGCAAACAGTATCCCGAAGCTGAAACCCTCCTTCGCGCCGCCCTCGAGCAATCCCCCGGCGACACCGCCCTCACCGCGCAACTGGCCACCGTGCTGGCCGCCCAGGACAAGGCCGAAGCCCTCCCGCTCATCCAAAAGCTCCACCAGGACCACCCCGCCGACGCGTCCATCACGCATATCCTGGCCGAGGTGCTGGCGGCCGCTGGAGACTTCGCCGGATCGGAGCAACTCTACGCACAACTGCTCGCGGCCACTCCCGACGACCCGGCCCTCCTGGTCGGCCACGGCCAGAACCTGATCCGCCAGCTCAAGTTTGCTGAAGCCTTTGCGGCCTTCGACAAAGCCACCCAGCTTGACCCGGCCAACGCCGACGGATGGAGCGGCCTGGCCTTTGCGGCCTCGCAAACCAACAAACCTTCCATCACGCTGCATGCTCTTACCATGCGGTCAAAATACCTTCCAGAAATCCCCTCAACCTACTTCCTTTGGGCGACTGCATACGATACGCTTCACCAACGGGCGATGGCGGCAACCTACTTCCATCGCTTTTTGGACTCATCTGCCGGCAAGTTCCCCGATCAGGAACGGCAGGCTCGCCAGCGTCTCATATCGCTCGAAAACAAAAAGTGAGACGTTGCAGAATGCAGTCATGAAAGTGAAAGCGGTGTTCCCTTTGCAAGACGCCACGGCAATCGAGCGTGAGAGCGCAGATACTTTCCCTTGCGCAATCTCATAAAGAGCTCCTATAGTCACGGCCTGAGGTAAAGCCGCTTCAGCGGAGGTTCCTCATGCGGACCAAAGTCCCGTTGGCAGTCGCCGTCCTTCTCACCGTAACCACCATCCCGGTCTGTGCCTCCGGGTTCGACGACAAGGTCTTCAGTCAGCAAAGCATCGATGCCCTCGAAGCCAAGGCCAGTCAGGCGCAGCCGCGCGAACAGTGCTTCCTTTACGCCGAACTGGTGCATGAGATGACCGAGTTCAGCCTGCGGCAATACGCCGCCGGCGATGCGGAGAAAGCCGCCGATCTGCTCAAGCAGATTCAGAAGCTAGCGCACAAAATCCACCTCTCCATGGCCGACGACAACAAGCGCCTCAAGAACGCCCAGATTCTGCTGCGCCATACCTCCTTCCGCCTCGGCGAGATGCTGCACGCCAGCAGCCTTGAAGACCGCCCGCTGGTCGAAGAGACGCTGGCGCAGGTGAATCAGGCCCAGAACGAAGCCATGATGCAGGTCTTCCGCAAGTAATCGTACGCCCGCGCAATGCGCAGCAGCGCTCCGCCCTTTCCGTGCCTTATGCCTCTGTGCTTCAATTGAGGCGCCGGAGGAGTCGAGTCCATGCGTTCAATGCGCCATTTAGAGCATTTTCGATTCACATGTTTCCATTTGAAGATCGTGCGAGGTGGCTTTTTCTTAAGAAAAAAGCCACTCAGCTTCCAGGTTTCTGTAAAGAGCAGAATCGGAAATGCTGTAGCCGTTATTCTTGTCTGCCTGTCAGTTGCCGCGCCTCTGCTTGCGCAAAAGGAAAAGCACGACCCGCTGACTGAAGCCCAGATTCAGCAGATCCGCGACGCCGGCAGCAGTCCGCCGGAGCGGGTCAGGCTCTATATGGAGTTCCTCAACGCGCATGCCGATGTCGTCAAAGGACTGGCCAAGCGCGCCGTATCCCCTGCCCGAAGCCACCGCCTCGACGATGAACTCCAGGACTTCACCGCCCTGATGGACGAGCTTGGCTCCAACCTTGACGTCTACTCCGACCGCCACGCGGATATCCGCAAATCATTGAAACCGCTGACCGAAGCCACAGAACGCTGGCTTCAGATTCTGCACGCGCTCGCCGGTGAACCGGGCTTCGACGTGGCTCGCAAGGAAGCCATCGAAAGCGGCGAGGATCTGGCCGACCAGGCAAAGCGCCTGCTCACCGAACAAACTGCATACTTCAACCTCCACAAGGATGAGGCAGGCCAGGAACGCGCGGAGCCGAAGTAAAACCGGCTGACAGCGAGCAGCAGAGAGCGGGCAGTTCCCTGCTCCTTGCTCGGCAAGCGGCGCTCGGCAATCGGCCGCCTGCCCCGCCGCCAAACTGTCAACTGTCAACTGTTCGCTGTAAGCTGTAGATGGTGATCGTTGAATTTGTCCCTATCTTTCAGGAAGAGTATCGGGCGTTGCGCCCCAGAGCGCCGATGCCGCCCATCGCGGTACGCTTTCGCCGCTTTACTTCGCTGAACACGACCATCCGCCTGCGCGAAGGGCAGATTCACGTCAGCCTGTCTGACCTGCTTGAGGGCGCGCCTGAGTCCGTAATTCGCGCCATCGCCCATATACTGCTGGCCAAGCTCTACAAGAAGCCCATCGACGCTGGCCAGAACCTGCGCTACAAGCGATTCGCCTCAAGCGCCGCTGTCACGCGGCAAACCGAGCTCATCCGCCATGCCCGCGGCAGCAAGCGCTTCTTCGGCCCCGAGGGCCGCTTCTATCACCTTGACGAAGTCTTCGATTCGCTCAACCTGCGCTTCTTCGGCGGCCTGCTCGGCCGCCCGGAGCTCACCTGGAGTGAGCACATGGCCAAGCGGTCGCTCGGCCACTACGATGCCGCCCACAACACCATCGTGGTCAGCCGCGTCTTTGATCGGCCATCCAGCCCTCGCTATGCAATCGAATACCTGCTGTACCACGAGATGCTCCACCTGAAGCACCCGGTCAGGATGCGGGGCATCCGCCGCTGCGTCCACTCTCGCGAGTTCAAGGCCGATGAAGCCCAATTCCCGCAACTGACCGAGGCGCTGGCCTTCATCCGGCGCCTATAGCGATTCTTATGCGGCTGCCGGCCTGCCTTGGCGCAAGCATTCAATATCTCCCCAACAGCCTACGGGCTCAAAAACGGCGACGCACCCTCCTGGCCGCTCCAGCGATAGCGCCGATCCCTCTCTCTGCCGGCTCCCACAGCCGCGCGCCACAGTTCCGGTGCGCTCGTCTCCATCCAATCCACCGGTTTCGCGCCGACCCCGCCCGCCGCCGCAACCTGAAAAGCCTCTCTCAGGGCAGCCCGTTGCTCGGGCCCATGCGCCGGCGGCCCCGCTGAAACCAGCGTTGTCATGCCGCTGCGCGCCAGCAGGTCGAGCCACTGCCTGTTGAACTCCCACGGCACTGCATCGGTAATGCCAACAACATCCGGGTCCACCGTAAAGAAGCTGCCGTGCTGCGGCAGCCGGAACGCGGCCGTATTCACTCCCATGCGCCGTGTGCGCTCCCATTGGTGGCCGCTCGTGTCGTCGCCCGTGCGCTGAAGGTCGAAGATGCCCTGCCCCAGGTGCCCGATTGTGTTGCATCCATCCAGCAGCACCTTGCCGCCGGCTGCCTCGCGCAGCAGCGCATAGAACTCCGCAATCACCTCCGCATTCGTCCGGCTTGGGTCATTGAGCGACCATCCCGGCGGCGTTGGCTGCGGCCCCATCTCGAATCCCCACTGCCCAAGCAGATCGTAGGTGCTAAAGTCGTGTTTCACCATCTCGTAGCCCCATTCGGTCACTTGGCGCAGCTTGGCCCGGATCTTTTCGCGCGCCTCTGGAATCGTTGGGTCGTAGGCAAGACCTCCCACGCGATCCCTCCGGCCACCGAACCGGGCGCCCTTCAACAGCAGCCCTCGCGCGGCATCTCTTGGCGCCTCAAGTGGTCGAATCCATATCCCGGGCCGCACGGTGCGCTGCTTGATCTCGCCCGCCAGCTTGCCCATATCCGGCCATGCCGCCGTGCCCTCGCTCCAGCCGCCGTCGATCACCGAGAAGGGCCGAACGCCTCCGGCCGGCGAAAGCTCCGCTACGAACTCCGTATCTCGCAGAATCGTTTCGGCAGTGCTCCGCCCATAGCTGTAGCACCAATCGTTCGCGCCATAGATGGGAGCGGTTGGCCGCGATGCGCGCCCGCACATCGCCTTGCACAAAGCCGCCACAGCGCCAATCGAGTCCGCGCCATCGGCCCCGCGGCGGGTTACCACGGTCGCCATCGTCAAGCGCCGCTCGCCGAGTTGGACCCCGTTGCCGCCGTTCGCCACGTTCAGCCAGAGCGAAACGCCTTGCGAATCGAGCTGCCAGAAGCAGAGAGAGCGCGCATCCGTCTTGACGCCATAGCCATGGCACGCCGCATCGTCACAGGTCGCAAAGTACCAGGGCATCACGCGTTCCGGAATCACGTTGCGCCAGCCCAGTTCCCCATAGCTGCGCTCCCAGGCGTCGCCCAGCACTTTCAGCTCCGGCGTCACCTCCACATGCCAGCGCACATGCACCGCCGCTATCGGCGTTGATGGCGCGGCAAGCGTCAGCGCGAGCCCATCGCGCTCCATCCTGGCTTCCACAACGGCCTGTGCGGCAGTCCACTGCTCGCCGCTCCGCCTCAGCGGAATCATGCCCGCAGGCATAGTGCTCTCGAAGCGCTGAAACGCCGTCACTTCATCCGGCGCGCGCAGCAGATCGAGAAACGATGAAGGCTTTGGCGACCGCTTGCCAATTGGATGCCCGCTTGCCTGTTGAGCGCTCAACTTGCCTTGCGCATCCGCCGTGGAACCCATGCCAGCCGATACCGCTGTCAGGCCGCCAATTGCCGCGGCTCCCGTTCGCAACAACAACCGCCGGGTTATCTTGCCTGAAGCATTCTCCATAAGCTGCTCAGACGCCGTCCGAGTTTCTTCCTCGTCTTTCATTCGCTCCTCATTTCGCACACACCTCGGCTCGACCTTGCAGCGGCTGCAAACCGCATCCGGCATTCGCCTCCCATGGCCGCGATACTTCCGGCTCCCAGAAATCCAAATTTTCACTCGGCATATGCTGGAATGCAGTTTACGGCATTCCACGCGTCCCTGGCATACTCGCTCGGATTCAATTCAGGGACCGGCACATATCCATCTAATGAAGGGTACGGCCTTCGCAGGCTGCGGAAAAACTCGTTTAGCAGCCCGTGGTGAAAGTCGGGTATTGAAAGGGCACGACTTTAGTCGTGCCGTAAGACGCTGAAAATAAAGGACGGGCTTTAGCCCCCGAGGGATGCTTTTCAGCGATCTGGACTTTCACAGCGGGCTCATCCCTGCATCTCAAGGTTGGGAAAATGATGCGTTATTGGAAAGATATTTCTTATGCGGCGAGGGAAGGTTTGTCAATGATCGAGTTTGGGATGTCGTCCATGGTAGTACACTCTGGGATGTTGAGTGAAAGAACGATGGAATACACTCATTGAGTGTATTCAACGAAGAATCTCAGAAACGAAGGAAGGTTAGGAATGCTGAAGAACACCAATGGCAGCGCCACAGTTCACCTATCCAGAAAACTGCTTGTTCTTGCATTTGCGCTCGCGCTCGGCGCAGCGCCCACCGTGAACGCGCAAGCGAAGACTCCCGCACCCGTGTCGCAGGATTCGACTACGCATGCATTAACTAAACCTCCTATCACTTTTGACGTGATTTCGATTCGCAAGAGTAACGCGGTATTCCCTTCAGGGGACCGCTACACTGCGGATGGCTACGTGATGAGGGGATACAGAGTAGCATGGCTCATAGCTTGGGCCTATGGCTTTAGTGACTATGATCGGATGCCGGGACTGCCCAGGTGGTGTTTCTTTGACAAATTCGATATTCAAGCAAAGGTGGATGAAGCCGATGTCGATAAGTGGAACAAGCTGGACAAACAGTCAAAGAGCTTGGCGCTTCAGGCGCTTCTTGCCTCTCGATTCAATTTGAAGGCGCATTTTGAAACGAAGCAGGGGCATATTTACGAGCTTGTTGTCGCAAAGGGTGGGCCAAAATTCAAAGCGGCAGACCCGAAAGACATAATTTCATCTGGAATTATGGCGAGCGTTGGGCGATCTATGACGCTGGATAACTTTGCAATCTTATTGACCGGTATCGGCGTTAGTCGACCTATTGTGAATAAGACGGGTCTGACCGGGCTTTTTAACTTGAGCTTCAGACCGATGCCTGACGATGATTCGTCCGACCCAACGGCTCCTATTACGGAGGATTTGATTCTCCGAGACATTCGTGAGCAGCTTGGTCTTGATTTGAAACCGGCCGAGGGTCCGGTTAGCTTCCTTGTCGTTGATCATATTGAGCAGCCGACTGCTAACTAAGGATGACTGGGCACTTCCGGCTTGAATGTCGTTTAACAGCCCGTGGTGAAAGTCCAGGTCGCTGAAAAGCGCCCCTCAGGGGCTAAAGCCCGTCGTTTATTCTCAGCTATTTGCGGCACAGCTGAAGCCGTGCCCTTTCAAAACCCGGCTTTCGCACAGGCTGTTAGCCGCTCACCGCGGAGCCACGCCACTCCCAAGAGACATCTCCAGCGTCCCGAAGCGCCCTGTGGCTGAATCACGAATTCCCACCTTCAGGAAAGCGAGTTTCGCTTCAAACGGCACAACCGTGTGGCCGGGAATTCCCGACTGATTCACGTCCGTCCACTTCTTCGGAGTTACACTGGCCGTGCCCTTGGCCCGCGCGGTTCCCAGCAGCTTGCCAGCGGCGTCGTATTCAGTCACCACGCACTCGACATTCGCGTTGTGGTGGCCATCCGCGGTCGTTGCAAATTCGATGCTATGCGGATCGATGAAGTAGTCGAGAACCACATTGCCAGCATCTTTCTTCGCATGAGCTGAAAAAACGACATCGTTGATTTGTACCGCGTCATGACTTAGTGCCTGGTTGAAGTCATCCACGGTGGGAGTTTTGAGCGCAACATCGGTGGCATAGTAACCCTGCCGATAAGCTAGTTGATAGCCGCGCTGCTTTACCGCAAGGGATATCTTGCGCAACTGGCCGTTCCAGTTTTTTCCGCTCGGCGTATAAGTCAGCGTGTAGAAGTCCCGGCTGCGATTGAATTCCTCATGCAGGATCATCCCGATGTCATTGTTGTTTTCACGCATCACCCCGCCCGTTTGCTCGGCAAAATCCTCTATAGATTCGGCAAATAAATACTGCTACTTCTAGGCGATCATTGCATCGAATGAAGTATGGAACGCGAAGATGCTCGCAAGTTATCTCCAGACGCGCAGCATGAACGTCGCCGTCAGGTCGTTCGCGCCTACAAACGCGGAGTGAACCGTCGTCAGATTGCCCATGAGTTTGGCCTGAGTTATTCATCAGTGCGCATGATTGTCAATCGCTTCAAGCAAGATGGGATGCGTGGCATCGAGTCTGGCCGGCGTGGTCGTCCGGCAGGCAGTTGCCGCACGCTCAGGCCCGAGCAGGAAGAGCAGATTCAGCGCATGATCTCGGACAAGCGCCCCGAGCAGCTCAAGCTTGACTTCGCTCTGTGGACGCGCGCCGCCGTCATGCTTTTGATAGAACGCGAGTGTGGTATTCGCATCCCGGTGCGCAGCGTGGGCGAATATCTCAAGCGCTGGGGATTCACGCCGCAAAAGCCCATCCGTCGCGCCTATGAGCAATCGCCCGCCGCGGTTCAAAAGTGGCTCGACGAAACCTATCCCGGGATCCGGCAACGCGCCAAAGAAGAAGACGCCGAGATCCACTGGGGCGATGAGACTGCGGTGGTCAATACCGACGTGCGTGGCCGCGGCTACGCGCCCAAGGGGGATACGCCTGTGGCCTACGTCGTTGGCGGCACGCGGCAGAAGTTGTCAATGATTTCGACCGTTACCAACCAAGGCAAGAGCAGCTGGATGATCATCGACGGCAACTTCAACCACGTGCGGCTGATCGAGTTCTTCGAGGCGCTCATCAAACAGGCTGGACGCAAGGTCTTCCTGATCCTCGATAACCTCGGTGTGCATCACTGCGCACCGGTTAAGAAGTGGCTCGAAGAGCATACACAGGTCATCGAAGTCTTTTACCTGCCCAGCTACTCGCCGGAACTGAATCCCGATGAACGTCTCAACGGCGACTTGAAACAAGCCATCGAGACGCGCGTGCCATGCCGAACCAAAGACAAACTGCGCCTGGCAGCAACCAACCACATGGCGGCGATCGAGAAGAATCCTGAAAGAATCAAAGCTTTCTTCAAAGACCCAATCGTTGCATATGCCGCTTAGCAGTATTTTCTTGCCGAATCAATAATGTTCCAATTCTCTCGTACTCAGCCAGCCCTGGTTCTTTAGTACGGACGCCGGATATGTCAATCGGAAAAACAGCGACACGTGCGTTTTGGAGGAGCTTGTCCATTCGCTGTTGCTCTTTTCCAAACAAAGCAGATCGACGCCCCGGTTGCGGAATAAACAAATTATGCGCATCTGAATCTTCCAATAAATGAGGGAAACCCTTGGAAATCCAATAGACATTCTTTCGGCCTGGATAGTGGCTTAACCATTCCGCCAAAGATGCAAAAGTATTGATTGAGATGCCCATATGCTGCCGCAGTTTGTATTCGCCGCCCGCCGACATATTCGGGGCCCCCAGGACCATCTGCTTGCTCTGCGAGCCTCCTGACCCCCCCGAGCCGCCCTTGCTGTTCGTAAACCAGTTGACTGGAGCATTGGGTTGGCCATTGTCAAGGAAAAAGACATCCGGAAGGGTCAAGGCGTCCTCGTCCAACTGTATTAAAGACGCGGGCAGCTTTCTCGTTGCAAGAAACTTCTCAATGCCTGCCGCGCCGCCGCTGAACGGCACTTCCAGCTTGGAAGGATCACCCATAACAACCAGCGCGACGGGCTGCTCCGGCGGAAGCTGCTTGACGAACTTTTCAAGTTGCTGGCCCGCGGATGCCTGAAGCTCAGTGGTAATGTTCAGAAGATCGAGCAGCAGCACATTCCACACCTCGCCGTCGGGTGGCTTGTTACTGTAGACGCCCGGTCCTTTCGGCAACCCGGCGGGCACAGAAGCAGCGCCGCCGCCCGGAACGGCCATGCCATGCTCCTCCGCAGTCTTCAGCACGTGCTTGGCGCCATCCTCGCGCAGCTCGAAATCCTTCACCGTAAGGCCCTTTACCGGATCTCCGTGGCTGTCGGTTACCAGCACGTCCAGCACCACCAGGCGTGTCTGGGTGCGGATGAGGGGGGCGGGTGTGTCTGGAGCGGCTTTAGCCTGCCCCTGGGGCGTGGTTGGAGTCTGTGCTGGCGACAGCACCGCCGCAAAGCAAAAGACCAGTACACCTCGATATATTTGAGCATGACAGCCTCCGGAATTACGCCGCTCACCGTATAGACGATCTTCCCAGAGGGGTTGATGTAAAGCATTGTCGGTAGGCCAACTGTGAACTCATTCAGGGTCAACCCAGTTCCCGCTTGGGTTGGATCGTCGTAGCCCTTACCACGGCAGCGATGCTCGTCGCGGTAGTTGCCATGTTTGTTGTGTAGACCGCCGAAATGTATCGGCGCATTGCACGGGCTGTCTTGTGGGCGCACCCAAAGGGGCAAGCAAACACCTCCTTCTGATCTCTCTATGGAGCTCGATGCTGGTTCGCTTATTCTCCGACAGCCTTTTCAATCTTGCCGACAACTTTTTGAACTTTTCCGGCATTCTTTTCAGTTCTGCCGTCAGCTTCCAGGTTGGGGTTTTCGGTAAGCTCGCCCGCCTTCTGCTTGATTGCGCCTTTGACTTCGTGGAGATTGCCTGTTGTCTTATCGTCCGTGCTGGGTTTCATCATGATTCTCTCCTCTGTTTGGTGGTGGGTTTCAATTAGTTGAGATCCATCGAGAGTTCCTTACGCCTTGAATGTCTGCGACCCGGTAAGAACCTCTTTTGGGAAGTTTCTTTGCCTGATGTAGAGCCTTCTATCGATCAGTATCCAACGATCAGGTTGCTGAAAGCTGGTCGGAATTGCTCATCCGGGCGTGCGCAGCGAGCCTCCTGCCCGGAGCCATCATCCTGAGACTGGTCATCTTCGCGTTAGGCGTAGCGCGCTTTTCGTCAAACCCACCCGCGTGTAGAACAGAAGTGCGATTTTGACCAACTCAGAGGGTGCGGCGTGCAATTTTGACCAACTCAGAGGGCGCGGCGTGCATAGGATAGGTTCTACATTGGCGGTCGCGTCTTTAACAGAGTGACTGCACACGGTAGCCCGATCGGGCCTTTGCAGTTTGACCGATTGGAAGCTGCCCCGGCCGCCAGATGTACATCCCGAACTCAGGGGAATGTCGGCAAGAATACCGAAGAGGTCATGATGGCAGATCAATCGTCCACGCTGATGCGTCGAGAAGAAGTTGCGGAAGGTACAATGGCCTTTCACTTCGAGAAGCCGTCCGGATTCAGCTTCAGAGCGGGCCAGTTTGCCGATGTGACACTCACCGACCCACCGGAAACTGACGCCAAGGGAAATACCCGCACATTTTCCATCGCGAGCCCTCCCATTGCAGACGAGTTAGTATTCACTACACGGATGCGTAACACCGCTTTCAAGCGCTCGCTGAAGAAAGTGCCGTTAACCGTGGAAGTGAAGATAGGCCCAGCCGCAGGCACCTTCACCTTGCACAAGAATTTGGCAAGGCCAGCCATATTCCTTGCAGGCGGAATCGGAATCACACCATTTCTTAGCATCGTGCAACAGGCCGGCCGGGATAGGTTGTCGCAGAAGTTATACCTGTTCTATTCCAATCGGCGGCCAGATGACGCAGCTTTCCTGGACACTCTGAGGGCTTTGGAGACGACAAATCCCAATTTCCGCTTGATCTGCACCATGACAGAAATGTCGAAATCCAAGCAAGACAAGAATGGAAGGGCGAGACGGCTCTGATAAACAAGGAGATGTTGTGCAGGCATTTGGCCATCCTGCAAGGCCCCATCTACTACATTGCCGGGCCGCCCACTATGGTAACGGCTATGCGCGAGACGCTTGTGAGTGCTGGGGTCGAAGAGAACGACATTCAAACAGATGAGTTTGTTGGATACTGAGATTTCGAGCCTGTATCTCGCCAAAATGCGAAAGATGGTCGTGAGTTCACTCCCTTTGTAGTGGGAGAGTCAACTGGGAAACCAAGAGGAGCCTCTGCCTTCCGCGTCGTTTTGCTCTCGTAACAGGCAAATGAATGGCTGGAACGAGCCGTGTAAATCGACAGGTTCACGCACGGTTCTGTGAGAGGCTGGAGGTGAAATTCCTCCGGCCTACTCGGTGCTTGGCCTCATGCCGCCCGTCTTGCAGCAGTAAGCAAAGATGCGTCAAACCAGACCTCAGCACGGCGTCTCGTCGGCACATAATAAACAACTTGAGCGGATCAAATTGCATCCCATTCACTGAGCACGAACATGCGATTCACAATGTCAGGCGGGTCATGAAGACTGAACAGCACAGGAGAAGATCCATCGTCGGACAATTGTCCGAAGGCAGAGAACTAAACATCGAAAGCGCGACCGCCAGTTACGAGGGATGGATGCGCAGTTGTACTGCAGTCGTCTCGTCCGATCTTCGATCGAAACACGAGCAAATGAAAGAGAGCCCATTCCAGTTCTTGAGGGGTACCTTCTACAGGTGGGCTCAACTCTGGCCGTCTATCTGTGCTGAGTTGTGTGACGGACCGAAGGTTCTCGCGGTAGGGGATCTGCATGTTAATAGTTTTGGAACCTGGCGGGACGCTGAGGGGCGTCTCTGTTGGGGTGTCGACGATTTCGATGAGTCTTATCCACTGGCCTACACAAACGACATCGTCCGTTTGGCCGCAAGTCTGAAGATCGTGATCGATGCCGGTAGCCTGTCCATCAGGTTTAAGGACGGATGCGGTGCCATTCTGGACGGATATCTGCAATCACTCCACGAGGGCGGTTGTCCGATCGTTCTCGCCGAACGAGAGCAAAAGCTGGACAAACTCGGAGTGGACAGCTTCAAGCCGTCTTCTGACTTTTGGGGAGAACTAAACCGCTTGCCAACTGTCAGGCACTCGCTTGCCATTGACCTGAAGCATGCATTGGAGAAGACGCTGCCTGACCCGAAGATGGAATACAAAGTCGTCCGACGTGAAGCTGGGTTGGGGAGTCTTGGACAGAAGCGATTCGTAGCAATCGCCAGATGGCACGGTGGCTTTATTGCCCGAGAAGCAAAGTCGATGCTTCCTTCTGCCTGCTCCTGGTTGAATGACCAGATTGGGCATCGTCAGTCCTACTACGAGGAGGCGATCAGCTCTGCGATACGCTCTCCTGACCCATTTCAAGTTATCGAAGGATCATGGTTGATCCGGCGTCTTTCTCCGGACTCAAATCCGATCGATATTCAAAGCCTGCCCAAGCATCGAGATGAGCACGTGCTCCTTCATGCGATGGGCTCTGAAACGGCAAACGTGCATCTGGGAACGAAAGGTCAGGCGGCCAAGATTCTAAACGACCTGCAACGGAGAAAATCGAATTGGCTGCGGGATGCGGCCGCGCGAATGGCGCGAATCGTCGAAAAGGATTGGAAACACAATAGGAAGTCCTGAGAGCACAGACGCATGGATGAACTCATTTTCCGCTTTCTGATTGGCGGCACGCTCGTGTCGGCTTTTGCATTAGTGGGAGATGCCGTTCGTCCAAAAAGTTTCGCTGGCCTGTTTGGCGCTGCACCGTCGATTGCGCTCGCTACCCTCGGATTGACAGTTGCAACGGAGGGCAGGGACTACGCTGCAATTGAAGCTCGCTCCATGATCGCCGGAGCGATTGCGTTCTTCATCTACGCATTAATCGTAAGCAAAGTCATGATGCGCTATAAACCGCCGGCCTTAGTTGCGACATCGGCACTCATGCTGGTATGGCTGGCCACTGCCTTTGGGCTCTGGTTTGTCTGGGTGCGATAGGACGGAACTATGAGAATCGGACTTGATGTTTCCTCTATGCAGCACTTTCGCTGGAAGGACTACGCTGTGCGTTTCGTCTTCGGCGGCATCGTAACGGCCCTTACGGGATTGATAGCCAGGCGGTATGGTCCGGGTGTCGCCGGACTCTTCCTCGCATTTCCAGCGATTTTTCCCGCTGGAGCCACGTTGATCGAAAAGCAGCAGAGGGAGAAAAAGCGGCGAGCCGGTCTCGATGGCACTTCAAGAGGCAGAGCCGCCGCAGGCATCGATGCAGTCGGAGCGGCGATGGGGACTCTGGGCCTAATTGCATTCGCAATACTGATTTGGCGCTTCCTGCCCAGTCACTCCAGTCCGGCCATCCTTACCATCGCGGGGCTGGCATGGCTCGCAATTTCCGTCCTGGCTTGGCGGATCCGTAAAGCCATGAAAAAATTGAAAGCGGCTAGGCGGCGAAAGGTCGCTTAGCTCTTCAGTCATCATCTGCATCTAGTACTACTGAGTTATAAAGTTGATACCTTTCTGCAAGAATATTCGCGTTTGAGCGGAGGGATGTGGGTAAGCTGTCGGCATGAGCGCCAACTCCGAAACGCCAGGCGTCCGGCAGCATCGCCTTGCTGCCTATCTCGACAGCCTGGCGGAGGCCGCAGGGCACGTAGATCGTGCTGTTCCCTTGAAGTCGTATTGCACCGGACTGCTGCTGAGGATGCGGGCGCGCAGTTGGCCGCGCGGCATGGCATAAAGCGCGGTGTAGATGGTTTCATGCGAGAGGCGCACCGGCGTGTCCATACGACTGAGTGTGAACGCAATCTGCTCTGGACTCAAGCCCCGGCGCAGATGCGCAACGACCAGGCCGAAAAGGGCGCTGCCCACCACCAGCTTGCGCACCACGCGGGGCTTGCGAGACAAGACAGTGTGGCGGCCCGCTCGTGTGCCGGCTCGGCGCGATAGCCGCCAGCGATCCGAGGACGCCCGCGCAGGGCAAACTCAGGTAGGGCCTCCATCTGATGGCCAAGCCGACTATTCCATAGAGCTTTGAGACGGGCTTCTTTGGCAACAATTCGATCTTGTAGGCCGGCAATCTCCTTGTTGCGGAAGCGGAGTTTCTCCTCGATTGCAGGCAGCAGCGGTTGGAGTTCAACGCCTGCGTGGGCCGTGAGGAACCAGGATCGTAGAGGTCGCGGGGCTCATTCCGTGCCCGGTCTCCAAGGGCGACTACCTTCTCAGTGGCGATCTCGTTCAGGCTGTAGACGGCCACTGCGCAGCTCTCGGGAATGTCGCTGAACTCCTCATATGCCCGCAGAATTTCTTTCTGCTCGACGGGGAAAAGCACGGTTTCCGAGATGGTGCTACCTTGACCGTATTCGGATTCGGGAGTGGGCCTTGATATCCAAGATAGAATGTGTGGCTGTTGACATGGCTCTGCCGGTCTTCCCGGTCAAAGGCGAAACGAATCCCGGATGCCTGGGCGACGTGCTGGTAGACCTCTTCCAGGCCATCCCGGATCTCTGCGAAATCCGCAGCCCGAGCAAGTGTGAAGTCGAGGTCTTCGGGGAAACGGTAGTCGCCGAAGTGGCAGCGTTTGAGCGCGGTGCCGCCTTTGAATATGAGAAGTTTGCCGAGCTGACTTTGACTCAATCCGGCAAGAAACCATGCCAGACAGTAGTCCCGCTCCAGCACGGATTCAGGGATACGGCGGCCACCGTGTTCTTTGTGCAACCGGTTCGCCAACAGGGAGAGATTTCGTTGTGGGATCATGTGTGACGAATCGCCTCAAGTTCCTCGGAGTCAATGTTAAGCTGCAAACGCCAGCGCGCCTGATACGGGCCGACTTTCGGGAGTGTCGGGTCGATCCGGTCATAGGTTGAACTGAGCACCATGCGCAGGGTCGCGAGCTGCTCCGGCGATGCCATTTCGTAGAGTTCCAATAGGAATCCGACCCGCCGGGGAGCGCGCCAGACTGGAAACGCTGTCTGTATTCGAGCAGACGGGGGATATTGATCTCACTCCTGCTCATCCAGAGCGCCTTGGCAACTTCTGGGACGCCACCGGCGTACTGCGGATGCCGAAGACCGTCGGCGATGGTTCGCTCCCGGTCGCTGACCATCACGGCCTGCTGTTTGGTGATCCAGAACTGCGTGAGCCCGAAATACTGCTTTGGCTTGACCGCTACGAAGTGGTATTCGTAGCCGTGTATTGTCCGTGTCGGTTTGCGGAGGGTGGAGCTGACATAGAGGGTGAGTTGTGGCTGAGTGACCATCCGATGCAGCTCCATCGCGGAGGCGTAAGAGAGGAAGTAGTCCTGCCCGCCGCAAAGTTCCCTGGCGATGACGTAGGGGTCGCCCACGTATTCCGTCGCCCTGCCCAGCTCAAACGGAACCAGGTTGTACAGGCCGGGGCACAGACGAGTGACGACACCCCTCTTTTCGGCTTTGTGGATGAGCGTGCGCGCCGAGGAGCCCCGCAGGCCAGTGATCTCTTCCACGTCCCGTAGGTTGAACGTGGCCTTGCTCCTTTCGTTGAGTTCAACGAAAAGCGCATATATGATCCCAACGCACGCCGATCCCATATGAACCTGCCAAGCTGGGAGTCTGTTCATCTGCTGCCACCCCGCGTCGTTTGCGTCTCCATAAATGCTCTCTACGGTGATGAACGCGCAAGCACCACCAAACAATGCCACAAGCAATGTTGTCGGGCTGTGGTTATACTCGTGGCTGGATTGTTTCTTCCTTTGTCCCATTTGCATCATCAGCAGAGCGGTCAATTTCTTACCTTCTAATCGTCAGGACCGGGCATCCCGCATCCACTATGATCCGGAAGGCTCCAGATGTTCTCATCTCCATGCCGAGATGCGAAGTCTGTCGAATACCAAGAACCAGAAGATCCATAGAATGTTCTCTGATGTGTTCAAGAATTCGGGCATGTGCGCTGCCTACCTCTACAAATGTTCTCGGATCACAGAACTCTTTTGCCTGTTGCGGCACAAGGTCATCGAGAGCATCATAGAAGCGGTGCTGGAGATCGGATAGCCGCTCTGGGTGCTCGATGGCGCCATCCTGAATCACATTAAGAACGTCAATCCTGGCCCCGAACACTTCTGCCAGGGTCACCGCATAAAGTGCTGCGCTGGCCGCAGCCGGTGTAAAGTCTGTGGCAAAGAGAATCCTCTCGAATGGAAGATTCTTCGATGAGAGGGCCTGGACATGTGGTCCGACGGTGAGCACTGGCCAACGAGTAGACCGTAGGATCTTCTCCGCGACTGAACCGATGATGCCTCGCTCCAGCCTGTTCCCCCCATGTGTCCCCAAGACGATAATAGACGGCTGATTCTTATCAGCCAGCTCAGGAATCGCGTACTCTGGATCACCTTCCAGAAGAGTAGGAACGGTTTCAATAGAATCAGCTCCTACAAGAATTGCCTCCTTCGATAGGAGATGCGTTAAATCCCTTCTCTGCTGGCTCACTTTTCGGTCGCCAGCCTCAACCTCCAAGGCAGCTTGTGAAAGCGTGAAAGCATGAGCCACTATTAGATTCGCTGAGAAATAGGCGGCCATTCGCGCCGCGTAAAGTCCAGCGTTCTGGGAACAAAGAGAGAAGTCGGTCGCGTACACAACCGTCTTCAGATTGAGAACGGGCCTATCATTTATTGCGACGGTCATGGCTGTCTCCCGTAAATGAGCTAAACAACACGTCAGCGACGCTCAAGAGGCCAGGAACCTGATCTGAGCCGTAACCGCGGGCTGCGTAATATGAAGCTCGTCCGTTGCTCTGTGACAATTCAGATTCTCTGCAATCACGCAAAACACTTTCACTGTGGAGTTTTCAATCATGGATTTGCTCCTGTCTGATAGTTGAGTGTGGCGAGAGATAGCCGGTACTGGTATTGCGCATCTGTGTTCCCAATTGCTGCATCAGTTTGCTGGAACTGGGCCTGGCTCAGTTCCACGATCGAGCTGAGTCCCAATCGATAGCGTGTTTGTGCCAGCGAAAGCGCCAGATTAGCCTCTCTAAGAAGCTCGTCTGTCACGGAAACACGCTGATATGCAGTATTTGCAGCAAGCCATGCAGTCCGAACATCCCGGACAATTCTGTCACGCAGATCGCGGCTCTGCTCTGAGACCGCCTGCGCATGGATCGATGCTTCCTTAGCCTGGGCCGAGTAGAGGAACCCATTGAAGATCGGTATACTCATGTTCACGCCGACGCCGCCCCACCAGTTCGTAAGGTAGTATGCCGCGGGGCGGATAGGGACGCTTCCCACAGTCCCAGCGGCACTAATGGTCGGCAGCATCTGATCGCGCTGTGCATGACTGAACTTAACCGACGCTTGTTGGCTATAGTGGAGTGCCTGAAGGTCTGGACGCTGCCCAAGAGCCAATTGCGTGAGTTGATCGGCATCGGGAGGAGGAGGCTGCATCGCCGTATGATCGTCTTCCAGTGCGTACGCAACTTGCTTATCAAGGCCCAATACCGCATCCAATGCCGCCATCGTAGATTCAGCGTTGTTTTGCGCATCAAGCAATAACAGCTTCGCTTGCGATAAGTTGACATCTGCGAAGCTCTGGTCAAGGGTGGATTTGAGCTTGTTCTTTGTCAACTCGCTTACCAGTGTCTCGGTTGTCTGGCGCGTAGTGACGTTCTGTTCCGCGACCTTCAACAGTGCCTGCGCCTGTAGCGCATTGAAAAAGGCCTGGTCGGTGGCGATGACAATATCTTCCGTCGTGGCAAGCGCATTTGCGTTCTGCGCTTTCTCCTGCAACTTGGAAGATGCAATAAGATTTCCAGTCTTTCCGAAATCCGTGATCAGTTGGGTGAATTCTCCGCCTGCCCCTGCGTGCTCAAACAAGCGCGAGGCTGTGAGCGAACCAGCGGAAATACGCGAACCATCCTCCGCATCCTCGGCTGTGATGGCGGCAGTTGCAGTGGGAAGTCGCGCCGCTCTGGTTTCGCGCACCACCTGGTGCTGAGCCAGAGCAAGCAGACGCCCAACGCTGACACGAGGGTTGTTCTTGATGGCCATCTGTTCGGCGTCGATGAGCGTGAGGGGCTGGCCGGAGCCTGCGGTTTGAGTGTCAACAGGCATCGCTGGAGCCTGAGCCGCAGCACTCGATATCACTTGACCAATCGGCCCAGCCTCAGGCAGAGACGTGACAAGAGCTTGCGGCGCATCTGGAAGGCGATCCTGTACGGCTCCTGTCTGCGCAACAAGGGTAGATGATACGGCCAACGCCAATAGTCCGAACTTTGCCGGTTGAAATGTGTGCCTCTTTTCCTGTTTCATCATTCTCTACACCTTTCCCTCGACAATGATTCTCTTCTGCTCTCTGCCGTGAATAATCAGATACACGGCAGGAACTAGGAAAACAGTTACGACAACGGACACACCAAGTCCGCCAATGATGGCCCTAGCCAATGGCGCATATTGTTCACTGCCCGCCTCCATGCCCAGAGCCATGGGGATCATGCCAAGCAGTGTTGCTAGAGAGGTCATCAGAATCGGTCGCAACCGTATCTTGCACGACTGAACTACAGCCTCAGCCACAGTCATGCCTTCCTTTTGAAGATGCCCTGCGAAATCTACAATTAAAATACTGTTCGATACGACGATGCCTGTCATCATCAGTACGCCCATGAGCGACATGATGTTCATCGTGCTATGAGTCAAAAGAAGAATGAGCAGCACTCCGGACAATCCAGGAGGTATGGCCATGAGGATTATGAATGGATCGGTGAATGACGCGAATTGCGCCATCAGAATGAGATAGACCAACAGAATGGATAAGACCAGACCAATGGCGAATCTCTTGAACGACTCGTTCATGCTTACCACACTGCCACGCACCGTGACGCGGACATTCCCCGGAACTTTGATTCCCGCAATCACCTCGTTGACTGAGCTGTTGACTCCTTGCAGAGCCTCGGTAGATGGCATCACGTACACATCGATGACGCGACGAAGTTTATAGTGATCCACTTCCGTCGGAGTGTTGATTTCCGTGATGTCCGCTACCGATCGCAATGGAGTGTAGTCCGCATGCCCCGCGCCCCTTAGTGGAATCTGCTTGAAGTCGTCCATGCTCATATGCCCGATTTTGTTGTCGGAGTACTGAACGGTGAGCATATAGTTGTTTCCTGTTTTTGGATCGATCCAATAACTCGGGGCAATCATTCCGTTAGAGGTCAATGCCGTAATTACGTTGTCCACCACTTCTCTCGGCGACAGGCCGATCAAGCTGGCGCGTTCCCTGTCAATATTCAATTCAAGGCCAGGAAAACGGAGATTCTGCGGAATCAGAACGTCGCTGACATTCTTGAGGCCCTTCACCTTTGCGGCAATCTGGCTCGCGATCGCAAACGACTGGTCCAAGTCATTTCCACTCACCTGAATATCAATAGGCGCGGGCAACCCCTGATTGATCACCGAATCCACCAGCCCACCTGCCTGGAAGTAGGTAGACAGCATGGGCATATCCTCGGAAAGCTTCTGGCGGACCCGCTTCATGTATTCGTAGCTGCCAGGCTTATTTCCTTCCTTCAGGCTTACCTGAACAAAAGCTGTATCCATGGATGAGTTACTGGTGTAGACGGCAGATAGATCGGGTGTAATGCCGATATTCGAGACGATCATGTCGAGATCTTTCGCGGGAATCGTCTGCCGGATTTCGTTTTCCACTTGTGCAATGTATTGATTGCTCAACTCAATGCGAGTGCCGCTTGGACATTTAATGTTAATGACAAACTGACCGGGGTCCGTGCGCGGAAAATACGATCTTCCGAGGAACGGTAGCAGGCCAAAGCTCAATAACACCATGCCGAGAATGCCGAGAGTCGTTGCGACTGGTCGCAGTATCGAACGATTCACAGCCAAAACATATTTTTCCAGCATTTGCTGGAATCTACTGTTGAATCCTCTGACGATGCGCTGAAAGAAGGAGAGTCTTGCCGGCATCTGATATGCGATGTGCTTTTCATCGTCAATCTCTTCTTCTTCAGAGGCATCCGCTTTGTGTGGCTTGATGAACCGCGCGCAATACAGTGGAACGACAGTCATTGCCACTATGTAGGAAGCGAAGAGCGAAAAGACAACTGACAGAGCAAGCGCCGTGAACAGGTACCGGCTTACACCATAAAGAAGCGCAACTGGAAAGAAGACAATAGCAGTAGTGAAAGTTGCGGCCAATACTGCCATTTGCACTTCTTTGCCACCTGCTTCAGCTGCGGCTTCAGGCGACTCTCCCATTTCGAGATGCCTAAATATGTTTTCAAGCACAACGACCGAGTTATCGATGAGGCGAGAAAAGGCAAGCGCCAAACCTGCCAAGACCATGGTATTGATCGACCCGCCGCCCATGCGAATGCAGATAAATGCCGCCAGGGCAGACAGAGGAATCGACAGAAGGACCGCGAAGGTGGCGCGTATGCTCCCAAGAAAGAGCAGAATCATCAGAGCGGTCAAAACAAGGCCTATCCCGCCTTCACTGCCAAGATTCTTCAATGCCGTCTTCACAAAGACCGATTGGTCAAACACCACGGCCGTCTTGAGTGAAGATGGAATGTCAACCAGATCCTTGATCGCCTCTTTCATGCCGTTCACGATCGTGATCGTGTTGCTGTCTCCGCCTTGTTTCAGAACAGGAACATATACCGACCGCTGACCGTCAATGCGAACGATGTTGGTCTGGATGGTTCCGGAGTCCTCCGCTTTGCCCACGTCGCCTACAAGTACTGAAGCATTGCCTACTGACTTCAGTGGAAGATCGTTGATGAGTTCAGGAGTTGGGACCTGGCTGTTTGCGTAGATGTTGTAATCTTTTGGTCCGATACGCACATCGCCCGCAGGCAGAATCAGGTTTGAGTCGTTTACGGATCTGACGACATCCATCAGGCTGAGGTTATGCGCCTCAAGTTTCAGGGGATCGACATAGACCATGATCTGCCTGTATCGCCCGCCAAACGGCTGTGGCACCGAAGCTCCCGGCACGCTGGCGATTTGATTGCGCACCTGAAACTGTGCCAGATCCTTGAGGTTGGTCTCGTTCAGGCCCTCGCCCTTCAACGTGACCAGGCAGACAGGTTGACTCGAAGCGTCCATTCCGAGAACCACAGGCGGCAATGTGCCAGGGGGAAGTCGTCGCAAGTCAGCCATAGCCAGATTGGCGATATTGCTTAGCGCCGCATTTGCATCTGTTCCTGGCTTGAAGTAAATCTTGACCAGGCTTACGCCAGTCAGGGATCGGGACTCGATGTGGTCGATGTTACTGCCGAGGGTAAAGAATCTCTCAAACGTGTCTGTAATGTCGGCTTCTATCTGCTGCGGGGGCATTCCAGAATAAAATGTCGCGACAACTACTACTGGCATATCAATTTGTGGAAATAGATCCACGGGCATCGATGCGATGCTGACCACGCCCACGACTACAATGACCAGGCAGGCCATAATGATGAAGAATGGGTATTTGAGTGAGAAGTTGGGCATTACTTATCGCCTCCTGACTGCTCTTGGCTTACGTCTGCCGTGGGAAGATCTTCAAGTCTCGGTCTTACAACTTCACCCGGCTGATAGTTGGACTGGCCGCCAGTAATGACTTTGTCCCCCTCGTTCAGGCCACTTTTCACCTCAACCAACGTGGTGCCCTGCATACCAAGAGCAACATTCCGTTCCTGGACGTGCCCCCCACTGTCAACAATCAGCACCGATGCTTGATTGCCATTTCTTATGACCGCCTGCACTGGAATAAGCAGTACATTGTTCATGCGTTCCAACTCCAGGGTTGTGTTTGCATACATGCCGGGCG